>ERZ808240.706-NODE-706-length-42900-cov-12.896021_pt1 | contig 42900 bp, 41 predicted proteins | sample MGYA00521084_ERZ808240 | MGnify/ENA primary metagenome ERZ808240 (study PRJEB31516, sample SAMN03275571) | gut metagenome | biome: mammalia-associated habitat; material: feces | host: Papio cynocephalus | place: Kenya | collected 2012-08-06 ...
GAAATCTAAAGAAAGGCGAAAACCCCGATAAATCAAGGGTTTTCGGACAGGTAAATAGTAAAATGAAATTAGGTATCGTCGGTCTGCCGAACGTCGGCAAGTCCACTCTGTTCAACGCCATCACTTCCACCAAGAATGCGGAAGCAGCGAATTATCCCTTCTGCACCATCGAGCCGAACTCCGGCATCGTGGCCGTTCCGGACAAACGTCTGGACAAGCTGGCTGAGATCTGGCAGGCCAACAAAAAAACGCCTGCCATCGTCGAGTTCGTCGACATTGCCGGTCTGGTGAAGGGTGCAAGCCAGGGTGCGGGTCTTGGCAACAAGTTCCTCGGCCACATCCGGGAGTGCGACGCTATCGTTCACGTCGTCCGCTGCTTTGATGATGACAACATCATTCATGTCGTCGAGGACGTCACTAAGGCTGAGGCCGTTGACCCTATCGCCGACATCGACGCTATCGACTATGAGCTGATCCTGTCCGACCTTGAAGTTGTTCAGAACCGTGCCGGCCGCATGGCAAAGGCTGCCAAAAGCGGCAACAACAAGGGTGCCGCTGCCGAGGCCGCATGGCTCCAGCAGCTGGCCGACCACCTGAGCGCAGGCAAACCTGCTCGCAGCTTTGAGTTCGACGAGAACGACACCGAGCAGCAGAATGTCCTGCGTGAGATGGGCCTGCTCAGCTCTAAGCCGGTCCTGTACGCCTGCAACGTCGGCGAGGACGACCTGATGGAGGGCATCGAGAACAACAAGTACGTTCCTCTGGTGGCCGCTCGTGCTGCCGAGGAGGGCGCACGCTACATTCCTATCTGCGCCAAGACCGAAGAGGACATTGCTGACTACTCCCCTGAGGAAAAGAAAGCTTTCCTCGCTGAGATGGGCATCGAGGCCAGCGGTCTGGACAACCTCATCACTGCAAGCTACGATCTGCTGGGTCTGATCTCTTTCCTGACCGACGGCAAGAAAGAGTGCCGTGCATGGACCATCCGCAAGGGCACCAAGGCTCCGCAGGCTGCCGGCAAGATCCACAGCGACTTTGAGCGCGGCTTCATCCGTGCCAGCGTCATCGGCTACAAAGACCTCGAGGCCAACAACTTCGATTACGCCGCTGTCAAGGCAAAGGGTCTGCAGCGCACCGAGGGCAAGGAATACGTCGTGCAGGATGGCGACGTCATCGAGTTCCTGTTTAACGTTTGATAACCCTCTCAGTCAACACCTGTCGGCGTTGCCAGCTCTCCCAGAGGGAGAGCCATTGGCAGGCCGGTCTAGTTTCGTCTCTTCGCCTGCGGCTCCTGAGCTGCCGGGCCTTGCTGTGTCAGTCAGCGTGAAAAAGAGATACCCGGAAAGGAATTTATATGATTATCGGAATTATGGGCGCAATGCCCGATGAAGTCGACCAGCTCTGCGCCAAGCTCGAAAATGTCACCGTCGAGCCGTATGGCGGCGTTGAGTACCACAAAGGCACCCTCGCAGGCAAGCAGGTCGTAGTCTGCTGTGCCGGCATGGGCAAGGCAAATGCCGCTGCCACCACGCAGGTGCTTATCACGAAATACGGTGCCGAGAAGATCATTTTCTCCGGCATCGCAGGCAACATGACCTCCAAGATCGGCATCGGCGATGTCGTCATCGGCAAGACCGTCCTCTATCACGACGCACAGCTGGACATGATCTGCCAGAATCCGCCGTTCCTGAAAGAATATACCGGTGACCCGGCTCTGATTGCCGCCGCCGAAGCTGCCTGCGCCGCTGTCGGCGTCAAGTCTCTGACCGGCAAGATCGCTACCGGCGATATGTTCGTCGGCGACAGCGAGACGAAAGCCGCCATCGAGAAGAAGTGCGCTCCCGACTGCGTAGAGATGGAAGGTGCCGCCGTCAGCCAGATCGCGGCCAAGAACGAAGTTCCCTGCGTCATCCTGCGTGCTATGAGCGACAACGCTGACGAGGACGGCCACGAGGTTCTGGTCGTCAAGAAGTTCAGCATCGCCGAGTATGTAGCCACCGCCACCAAGATCGTGGCGGCGATGGTCGAGAGCTTATAAGAACTGCTCGAGCTTGATGCGGTTGTCTTCCTCAAAATCCTGTAACTTTTGCATCAATCGCTTGGAGCCGGGCGCGGCATCCGGATAGTCTTTCTGACTTTTCACGCAGTCCATGACCCCCTGACTGCTCCCTTCGGAGAGCATCTCAGCGAGATTCCGGGTGGATTTATCCGTCATGGTCTTCATGGCAACGCCCATTTTGGTATTCAGCTTTGCCATCGCACTCTGCCCCTGTGCTGTGCCGCCGCAGGCAGCAATGGCCGTGTGAGCTTCCTGATTGAGCTGCCGATAGATGTTCTGCTGACGAAGCAGCTCGGCCTTGAACCGGGCGTCGTCGGTCATCGGCACGATCTGTTCGAGGGTGTTTTTCCCCATCTCGGTGTTCTGCACCACGGCTTCCAGCATATTCAGATTATCGTTCTTCTGGTTTTCCATACAAAAATCCCCCTTTTGGCGTTATCATGTCCAAAAGGGGGATTTTTTATACCGTATTTTTTACTTGCCGTAGTGGTAGACCTGATCGCCGCCTGCGGCCTGCATCTCTTTCATCCGGCTCTCTGCCAGCTGATAGAGGGCATCCCAGTTGCGGCACCGCACTTCACGGGTCGAGGCCACACCGATGGACTGGGTGAACGGCACCCGGCGCATCAGGCCGACCGAAGCGATGCACTCTTTCGGCATCTCGCTGTAAAGGGTCTGCAATTCTGCTGCCAGCTCTTCGCCGGTCTTGTCAGCGCAGCCGATCATGAACAGCGTATCGCTCATCCGGCAGACGACCCGTTCCGCCGGGCGGTCATAGTGCTTCTTCCACTGGTTCGCCACAAAGCAGATGACCTGATCCATGACAGCTTCGCCCTGCTCCGCCTTCATCTCCTCAGCGTGGTCGATCTCCATCAGCGCAATGGAAGCGCACCGGTGCGCATCTGCCCACTCATCAAGTTTGATGCAGAGTTCTGTTTCCGCATAGCGGCGGTTGAACACGCCCGACAGAAAATCGTGGTTCATATCCTCCCGGCACATCTCCCGTTCCCGGGCGGTCATCCGGTCTTCCGGCAGGGTGTTTCCTGCCAGCGGCGCAGTCATCGTCAGTTCCCAGAGCTTGTCATCCGCCCAGATCTGACGATGCAGCACGCAGTCTACCTGTCCATTGCGCAGAACATAGTCTACCATCACACCATCGTCCTGCCAGTCACGAGCGGTCTCTCTGTCCGCCTCGGTCAGGGTCACAGCCTCAAATACCGGCTTTGCGTCCTCAGCGAACCGGCGGAGATCCTGCTCAGTCCATTCGTTTTTCATGCGTTTTTCCCCATCATTATGCGCACCGGTCACTCTCCTTTCCGGTGCGCTGCCTTTCGTGAACTCTTTTTCATACCCAGTCACGATTCTGGGAAGATTATACCACCTCTGGCAGGGTCTTACCAGCAAAACGCACAAATATTCTGAAACTTTTTTACATTTTCGTCAGATTGCTAAAGTCACACTCTTATTCTGACATGATTATGCACGACAATACACTTCACACTCGGAAAGGATACGTTCCGCCAGCGTTTTTGTCTCAAAACCGGCAGCGGCACGCCATGTCCAGTTTCCGCCCAGCTTGCCCGGCGTGTTCAGATGTGCTTCTGCGCCCAGACCCAGCCAGTCATACATCGGGATGATGGTGCGGTCGGCCACCGAGCCCAGAGCGGCACGCAGCATTGCAACACGGACTTCATCCGGCTTGACGGCAGCGAGTTCCTTTGCGGTGGGCTTGTACGGCGTCAGGTGGAAATAACCGGCAGCGAAGGTCTTCTCTTTCTCCGAAGCGGTCGTCTCCCACCAGTCGTTCAGGGTCGTGTTGTCATGCGTGCCGGGATAGACCACGCTGTTCTTGACGTGGTTATGGGGCAGATACTCATTATCTCCGCCGCCAAAGGCGAATTGCAGCACCTTCATGCCCGGAAAACCGCTGTCCGCCAGCAGGTCACGAACGCTCTGGCAGAGGTCGCCAAGGTCTTCTGCGATGATGGGCAGGTCACCGAGAGCGTCTTTCAGAGCGTTGAACAGATCCATCCGGGGACCGATCTCCCACTTGCCGGTCTTGGCGGTGGGGCTGCCGGCCGGGATCGCCCAGTAAGTATCAAAACCACGGAAGTGGTCGATGCGGAGCAGATCGTAAATGCCAAGGGCATGACGCACACGCTTGACCCACCATGCGTAACCGGTCTGTTTATGGTACGGCCAGTTGTACAGCGGATTGCCCCAGAGCTGACCATCTGCCGAGAAGTAATCCGGCGGACAGCCGGCGACTCGGGCGAAGCTGCCATCCGGGTTCAGCTCGAACAGTTTTCCGCCTACCCATGCGTCCACCGAGTCAGCGGAGACATAGATGGGGATGTCGCCCAAAATTTTCACGCCCTTTTCATTGGCGTAATCTTTGACTTTTTTCCACTGAGCCGCGAATTTGTACTGTAAGAACTTCCAGAAGCCGATCTCCTCTTCACACTCTTCCCGGAATGCGTTCAGCGCATGTTCCTCACGCAGGCGGTACTCGCGCGGCCATTCAGTCCAGCTCTTCATCTTGTTGGCCGTCTTGAGAGCCATATAGAGGGCATAATCGTCCAGCCAATCCTCATTTGCCAGCGTGAACGCATAGTAATCATCCGGATAGTAGAAAGCGCAGCCATGCTTATCGGCACACTGCTTCCGCCATGCGGCGTATGCCTTGCGCAGAACTTCGTAGCGGCTAGTATACAGGGTCCCGTAATCGATCTCTGTCGGTTTTTCGTCCCATTTTTCCGCCTTGAGCTGTGCTGCCGTCAGCAGACCTTCGGCTTTCAGGGCATCAAGGTCAATGAAATACGGGTTGCCTGCGAACGCCGAACAGCTCTGATAGGGACTGTCACCGTAACCGGTAGGGCTCAGCGGCAAAATCTGCCAGATCTTCTGGCCTGCCGCTGCAAGGAAATCCACGAACTTCAACGCCTCCGCGCCAAAACAGCCGATCCCGTAGGGGCCGGGCAGACTGGACACCGGCATCAGAATTCCACTTTCACGCATAATGTTCCTTCCTCGATTCTTTCAACAGATTTTTCCAGTAGTCAGTGTAATTCTTATCATAACATAACCGCAAACTATTTTCCATAAGGAAAAAACGTGGTATACTGGATTTTAACGAACATCAAGTTCAAGCCCAAGGCCCACTCGTTTATGTCAGAGGCTCAAACTGAACCGACATGCCAATGGCTCGCCCTCTGGGAGAGCTGGCTGCGAAGCAGACTGAGAGGGCGGACACAAGAGAGGTATTTCATGCAACCCACTCAAAAATACTACGAAGCGGACGCATTCCGCACCAAAGCCGAAGGCCGTATCCTCGCCGTAGAACCGGACGGCAAGACCGGCGGCGGAAAGATCGCACTGGATGGAACGGTATTCTATCCCGAGGGCGGCGGACAGCCTGCCGACAGAGGCACACTCACCCTTGCGGACGGCACTGTTCTGAACGTTCTGGACGTCCACGAACACGACGGCGTCATCTGGCACACCGTAGACGCTTTGCCGGAATCTGCCGTCGCCGATGCAACCGTAACCGGTCAAATCGACTGGGAATGGCGGTTCGACAAGATGCAGCAGCACACCGGTGAACACATCCTTTCCGGCATCCTGCACGCCATGTTCGGTGCGGAGAATGTGGGTTTCCATATCGGTTCCGATGCTGTCCGGATGGATACCAGTGTTCCCATCTCTGCCGAAGGCCTGCGAGAGGCGGAACTTGCCGCCAACCGCATCGTCTGGCAGGATGTACCGGTCATCATCACCTATCCTACCCCCGAGGAGCTGGCTGCGCTGACCTACCGGAGCAAAAAAGAGATCATCGGACAGGTGCGCATCGTCACCATCCCGGGTGCGGATGTCTGCGCCTGCTGCGGCACTCACACCGCAACTACCGGTCAGGTCGGACAGATCAAGATTTTGGCATCTGAAAATTACAAGGGCGGCGTTCGGCTCAGTGTCGTCTGCGGTGAGCGCGCCCTGCGAGAAGCGCAGGCCATGCGGAACCGTCAGGCGGACATCGGCGCACTGCTGAGCGCAAAGTCCAGCGAGACGGCAAATGCGGTCCACCGGGTCTACGACGAATACACTGCCCTCAAGTTTGCGCACTTTGGATTGTGCAGCCAGCTGTTCGACGCTCTTGCCGCACTGACGCAGCCCGGCGAGGACGCTGTCCGGATCGTTCCCGGCCTTGACCCGGACGGACTGCACCGGCTGGCCGCTCGCCTGAGCGAAGCCACCAACGGCCTGTGCGCCGCCCTGACCCCCACCGAAAAGGGTACCGGTTACTGTCTGGCGAAGGCTGACGGTGACGTCCGCGCCCTGACGAAAGCGTTGAACACCACTCTGAATGGGCGTGGCGGCGGCAAGCCCGGCATCTGTCAGGGCAGCTGCGCCGCAGCACCCGAAGAAGTAGAGAAGTTTTTAAAGGAGTACCACGAATTATGAGAATGCGTTTCAAGCCCTATGCCCGTGCTGAGCTGTTGGCCAGCGATTTTCATGTCCATGACCCCTTTGTCTGGGGCGGCAAGTGGCATGAGCAGTATGCCCGTCCGGAGCAGCCTTTTATCCTCGAGCTGGGCTGCGGCAAGGGCGGCTTCATCTCCCAGCTGGCCTGCGCCCACCCCGAGAACAACTATCTTGGCATCGACATTACCGACAAAGTCCTCATCCTCGCCAAGCGGAAGATCGAAGCTTCCTATAACGAGGCAGGCCGCCCCATCGACAATGTGAAGATCATGAGCGCGGATATCGAACGCATTCACAACGTCATCACGCCGGAGGATACCGTCAGCCGCATCTACATCAACTTCTGCAACCCGTGGAGCAAAAACGCTTCCTCCAACAAACACCGTCTGACCTATCCCCGTCAACTCATCCAGTACCGTGCGTTTCTCAAGGACGGCGGCGAGATCTACTTCAAGACCGACGACGACGACCTGTTCCGTGACAGCCTTGAATACTTCCCGGCCTCCGGCTACGAGATCACATGGAAGACCTTTGACCTCCACGAGAACGAGCCGGAGTGGAACATCCGCACCGAACATGAGGGGATGTTCACCGAGATGGGCATCAAGATCAAGGCTCTTATCGCCCGGAAGTTGCCCGGTGACGAGACTGTGACCTGGATCGAACCGAAAGTTCTCAAAAAGCTTGCTGCGCAGGCCGAAGCGGAAGCCGAGGCGCAGTCTGCTCAGGATTGATAGGAGGTGTCAGCCATGTCCGCTGTCGTATCCTATTTTACAGACACCACCATCTGTGGTTTTTCCCTCTATGAAGTTTTCGCTTACTTTCTGATCTATTCCTGCCTTGGCTGGTGTGTCGAGGTCGTTTATGCCGCTGTCACCACCGGCGAACTCGTCAACCGCGGCTTTCTGAACGGCCCGGTCTGCCCCATCTACGGTTTTGGAATGATCATCGTCTTGTTCGTACTGACGCCGCTCCAGCACAGCGTCCTGCTGCTCTACATCGGCGGTGTTATCCTTCCCAGCGCACTGGAACTGGTCGGCGGCTGGGCGTTATACAAAATTTACCACACGCGCTGGTGGGATTACTCCGATTATCCCTTCAACATCGGCGGATATATCTGTCTGGAATTCTGCCTGCTCTGGGGTGTCGGCACGCTGGTGATGATAAAAGCCATTCATCCGGCCGTTGCTTCGATTTTCGCCCTCATTCCTCCGACGGTCGGGCTCATCGTTATGGTTCTGCTCTACATCGTTTACGCAGCAGACCTCGTTGTAACGACCGTGACCGCAGTTGGTCTGGTGAAAGACCTCGAGACCCTCGAAAAGGTCGGCGACAGCATCCATGCCATCAGCGACGCTATGACCGACCTGCTAGGCAACACCGCTCTCGACGCCGACCAGAAGATGGACGAGAGCCGCCTTCAGCTTAAGCTGGCTGCGGCAGAGGCCCGGGATTCTGCTTCCAAGCTGTCGCAGAAAGATGCTCTGGCCGCCATGCGTGCCAAGGCCGACGAAGCAATGGAGGCCGCACGCCGTGCTTCGCAGGATGCCAAGCTCAACGCTGCTGAGGCCGCGAATGCGGTCAAGCTGGCCGCAAAAGGCACCGCTGAGCGGACGGCAGAACTGCTCCAGCTGGAACAACTGTCTGAAGAGCTGCAGGCACGCAGCGATGAGATGCAGACTCGCCTCCTCAAGGAACATTCGCCCATTGGCCGCAAACGTATGATGCGTGCTTTCCCGAAAATGAAGTACGGCAAGAAGCTGACCCCGGTGAAGACCCTCCGGGAGCGGCTGAAGATTGACCGCAAATAAACTTTCCTATAACAAAAGCCTCGGCTCACGCCGAGGCTTTTGTGCATTATCCGGTTTATTTCCAGAGGTTTTCAGGATACAGGCCATCTTTTGTCATCTTGTCGATGGCGGCGACGACGAAAGGCTTATCCTCACGATAGGTCACGCCATACCACTTATCGTGGCTGCTCAGGAGCTTGACAGCGGCTTTTTTCTCGTTGATAAGCTCCGTCACGACAGTCGGCAGGAAATACTCACACTTGAGCGGATTTTTTGCCAGATTCTCGGTCAGCCAGCCAGCAAAGCGGCGGTCAGCCTCTTCGAGAAAGCTGCGGCTGAATCCCCACAGGTTCATGCTGACCGGGGTCTCACCGGGCAGGTCGGTCCAGCTCTCGCCGCCGTCCTCGGTGTAGTGGATGCCGCCCTCATACGTCTCGATGCGAGTGCGCTCGGTGACGCTGTGCAGAGTGCCGTCCGGGTTTGCCATGCAGACGCCACGGGAGACGCTGCCGTTCTCAGAGACGGTATTTTTCAGCAGATAGCTCACCATGCAGTAATCGTACAGCGTTCCGTCCTCGTGGGTCGAGAGGTAATCATAGATGACCTTGAATGCCTCCGGGCCGTAGTAGTCGTCAGCGTTGATGACGGCAAACGGGCCGTCGATGAGGTCTTTTGCGGCCAGAACTGCATGGCAGGTGCCCCAAGGCTTTACACGGCCCTCCGGGATGCTGAATCCTTCGGGCAGCTCTTCCAGCTGCTGGAAGGCATATTGAACATTCATCACCTTGGAGACACGGTCGCCGATGGCGGCATGGAACGTCTCTTCCAGTTCCTTCTTGATGACGAAAATGACCGTCTCAAAACCTGCGCGGTGCGCATCGTAAAGGGAATAGTCGATAATAACCTGACCGTTCGGCCCTACCGGGTCGATCTGCTTCATGCCACCGTAACGGCTGCCCATGCCTGCCGCCATAACGACCAGTACCGGTTTATTCATTGTTTTATCCTCCTGCTCAGAAAGCTTTTCCCCATTATACTCCAAAATTTTTTCCACAACAAGAACCCGTCCCGGGCGATTCCGCTGTTTTTTGCTCCCACCGACTTTACATTCCGCAAAAAAGGCGTTATTCTTTATATTATATTGTATGTCAAACGCATTTCAGGAGGGACTCATGGACATCCGCCAACTGCATTATTTTCTGGTCCTCTGTGAGGAAATGAACTACACCCGAGCGGCGCAGCGGCTCTTTTTATCACGGCAGGCACTGCGCCAGAGCATCACTGCGCTGGAAGCGGAGCTGTGCGGCCCGTTGTTCGTCAGTGCGCACCACAAACTCTCGCTGACTGACCGAGGCCTGAGCTTACAGCGTCATGCCGCTCCGGTGGTGGAACAGTTCCAGCAGATGCAGGCGGCCCTTCATGCCGAGATCCAGTCCGCTGAGCCGGTGCGGATCGGCATCAGCGTCTCACTGGTGCCGGACTATCTGCCCGGCCTTGAGACGCAGCTGGACAAATTCCGCCAGCAGTACCCTCACATTGAGATGCGATTCCGCCTGATGGACAACGACGCCGTAGCCGACAGCGTAGAGCAGGGCGAGCTGGACGCCGGTCTTGTAATGGATCTGGGCTGCGCCTCCAAAGTGCTGGCACGGACGACCCTCCGGGCAGACCCGGCCTGCCTGCTTGTGCCGCGTGGACACCCATTCTGGGAAAAAGAAAGCGTTCCCCTTGCTGACCTTCGGGGACAGCGTGTCCTTCTCCCCAGTCTGCGGCAGGATCTGTTCGCACCGCTCTGGGATACCTGCGCCCGTGCCGGTTTTGCTCCGGATGCCGAGATCGGCCCAAGCTTTTATCAGGCGTATTATCTCGTTCAGGAACAGCTCTGCACCTGTCTGACCCGATACGAGCCGGGCGCACGCCGGGAACTGGACCGGGTGCGTGATGTTCTGCTGGAAGATCTTCCGCCGCTCTGCGTCTCGCTGGTGCAGCGTCGTGATTACAGCTCGGCCTATGTCGACCTGCTCCGCAGCTATCTGATGGAGGTATTGGGCGGTTCAGCTTCTCTGCCGCCGCGCCGCGGACGTCCGGCCAAACCTTTCTACAATCTGCCCGTCCTGTCCAGCAATGCCGAAAAACCGGTGCCTGCGGTGTCTCGTCCGACACCCGGCACCCAGCTGCCTTTCGAGGGCGGAAACAACTTCCGGGAGCTGGGCGGTTACATCGCCGACGAGGGCAAGACCATCAAGTGGGGTCAAATTTTCCGGGGCATCCCGACCAGTCTGCTGAGCAGCAACGCCGACCGAAAGCTTCTGGACTCACTGAATCTCCGCCTGATCCTCGACCTGCGAAGCGAAGCCGAAGCCGCCAAGCAGCCCGACTATGTGCCGGACGGCGCACGGCTGGTACGCATCTGCGGCCTCTGCCACCCGGACGGAACCGAGATCGCATTCTCGCCGGAAGACAAAGAAAAACTTCTCAAAGGCCGTCTGGACGAAGACCACAACATGGCCGATGCCATGTATGAGCAGATGCTGTTTGGAAATAAGGCATTCAAGGAGCTGTTCCGTGCATTGGAAGCCGGCGAGACCCCCATCCTGTTCCACTGTTCCGCCGGAAAAGACCGCACCGGCGTTGCCGCCATGCTCATTCTGCTGGCTTTGGGCGCATCCGAAGAGGTCATCGCAAAAGATTTTCTCCAGAGCAATGTCTGCCGTAAGCCGGAGCTGGAAGCGATCTGGGCAGAACACGCCGATGAGATCGCCGCAGAGCCTGCCAAAAAAGAATATTATCTCGGCATCGCAGGCGTTTATCCCGAATCCGTGCCGCTGGTGCTGAATACCATCCGGGGAAAATTTGGCAGCGGTGACGCCTATCTGGAAGCCGAGTACGGCCTGACCCCGGCGCGTCTGATGCGCCTGCGCCGGATGTATCTGGAATAATACTGAAAATCTTTAAAAATGGGTTTGTATTACTTGACATTCCGCTGAATCTCTCGTAATATAAGAAGTAGTATGGAATTCATGACGCTGTATGCTGGGCGTTCTGCGAACAAATTTCAATGGGGCTTCATCTGCCCGTTTTTATAAGAATCTCTTGTAAATCAAAAAGCCGCATCAATGGCTTGCAGACCGGGGAAATCTCGTTCCGCTTGTGTTTTGTTGTCTCTTTTCCGTTGAAAACCGCATTATAGACCCTTTCCCGTGATATGGCACAACAGCGTCTCCAGAATTTAGTTGAATTTGAATTTTGACTTTAAGGAGAGTGAACACAATGACCCCGATCGTTCTGATCGTGGCATTGATCGCACTGGCTGTCGGCTGTGTCGCGGGTTATTTTTATGGCTATAACAACCGTAAAAAGACCGCTGAGGCCCAGATCGGCAGTGCTGAAGCCGAGGCGACCCGGCTGGTAAACGAAGCGATCAAGACCGCGGAACAAAAGCGCAAAGAAGCCGTTCTGGAAGCAAAGGACGAGGCGTTCCGGCTGAAAGCCGAAGTCGACGCACAGAAGGCCGAAGCCGACAAGGAGATCAAGCAGCGTCGTGCTGAGATCACCCGTCAGGAGAACCGCATCGACCAGAAAGAGACTGCCCTCGACCGCAAGACCGAAGCGTTGGAGCGGAAAGAGGAAGAGCTGAAAAAGAAAAACGAGGAGGCCGAGGCACATCTGGCCGAGGTCGACGCCATCCGTGCCAAAGAGATGGAGCGTCTGGAAACGCTGGCCGGTCTGAGCCAGGAAGACGCTCGTGAAGTTCTGCTGCACAAGGTGGAGGAAGAGCTGACCCACGAAAAGGCTGTCCGTGTCGCCGCCTATGAGACCGACCTGAAGGAGAACTGCGACAACATCGCCCGGAACCTCATCGGTCAGGCCATCAGCCGCTGTGCTGCCGACCACTGCAGTGAGACGACCGTCAGTGTCGTTCCTCTGCCCAGCGATGAGATGAAGGGCCGTATCATCGGTCGTGAGGGCCGCAACATCCGTGCCCTCGAAACTGCTACCGGCGTTGACCTCATCATCGACGATACCCCGGAAGCTATCACCCTGTCCTCCTTCGACCAGACTCGCCGCGAAGTCGCCCGGATGACGCTGGAGCGTCTGATTGGCGATGGCCGTATCCACCCGGCACGCATCGAGGAGACGGTCGAGAAGTGCCGCCACGACCTCGAGCTGCAGATGAAGCGCGAAGGCGAACATGCTGTTATGGAGCTGGGCATCCACGGCCTGCACCCCGACCTCATCAAGCTGATCGGCCGCCTGAAATACCGCACCAGCTTCGGCCAGAACGCTCTGGCCCACAGCATGGAAGTTGCATGGCTGGCTGGTCTGCTGGCCGGCGAGATGGGCGTGAACGTCACGCTGGCACGCCGTGCCGGTCTGCTGCATGATATCGGCAAGGCTCTCGACCACGAGATCGAGGGCAGCCATGTTCAGATCGGCGTTGATATCTGCCGCAAGTACAAGGAAAACACCCAGATCATCCACGCTATCGAAGCACACCACGGCGATGTGGAGCCCAAGACTCCTCTGGCCTTTATCATTCAGGCTTGCGACGCTATCAGCGCAGCCCGTCCGGGCGCACGCCGTGAGAACGTCGAGAGCTACGTCAAGCGTCTGGAGAATCTGGAAGAGATCTCTTCCAGCTTTGAGGGCGTTGAGCAGGCATTCGCCGTTCAGGCTGGCCGCGAAGTCCGCATCATGGTCAAGCCCGACGTCATCAGCGACGATCAGGTCATCCTGCTGGCTCGTTCTATCGCCAAGAAAATTGAGGATACTCTCGATTATCCCGGCCAGATCAAGGTCAACGTTATCCGTGAGAGCCGTGCCATCGAGTACGCAAAATAAGTTTCCGCTTTCCGAGGCCGCTGCATTGCAGCGGCCTCTTCTTTGTTTTATGCTTGACAATCCCTCCTAATGGGTGTATACTTCACCTCACAACCCGATAAACATACATAACATATGGGTTTAGTGGAATTGGAGGAATCAGGTCATGTCCGCTGATATTTTGGATCTGGGCGCACTCGCCCTGAGCGCAGTTTTCTTTGCGCTGCTGTATTATCTGCACAAGAAAAAGCACGTCGATTTCGGCATCCGTACCATTCTGGCCGTGGGTCTTGGCCTTATCGTAGGTCTAGTATTTAAAGGCCATCACACCTATGTCGCTGCGGTCGGCACCATCTACGCACACGTTGTCTCGGCAGTCGTCATCCCCCTGCTGATTTTCAGCATCATTTCCAGCATCACCAACCTCGGCAACTCGGTGCGGCTCAAAAACATTGGTCTGAAGACCGTGTTCTTCCTCGTGCTGAACACCTTCTTCGCAAGCCTTATCACCCTGATCGCCGGTATCCTCACCAACGTCGGACATGGTGTCCAGTATGAACTGGCAACCGACTACACCGCAAAAGAAGTTCCCACCTTCGTGGATACCGTTATCAGCCTTTTCCCCAGTAATCTGGCCTCTCACTGGGTCAATGGCGAGGTCGTTCCCATCGTCGTCTTCTCCATCCTTGTCGCTATCAGCTACAATAAAATTGCTGCGAAAAAGCCCGAAGAGGTAGCTCCTTTTAAAAAGTTCATCGACGCAGGCGACCTTGTAATGGGCCGTGTCGTCAGCTACGTTATCTCCTACACCCCGTATGCTGTCCTTTCCCTGATCGCTCGTGCGGTCAGCCGTTCTTCTCCGGCAGACCTCGTTCCGCTCCTGAGCGTTCTGGTTCTGGCTTACGTCCTGTGCGCTATCCAGTGCTTTGTGGTCGAAGGTGTTCTTATCAAGTTTGTCGGCCATCTGAACCCACTCAACTTCTTTAAGGGTGTCTGGCCTGCCGCTACCGTTGCCTTTACCTCTCAGAGCAGCGTCGGCACTATTCCTGTTACCGTCAACCAGCTGACGAAAAAGCTGGGCGTCAACGAGGATATCGCTTCCTTCGGTGCAAGCCTTGGCGCAAACCTCGGTATGCCGGGCTGCGCTGGTGTCTGGCCCACCCTGCTGGCGGTCTTTACCATCCACCTGCTGGGCATTGAGTACACCCCCGTACAGTACGCATTCCTCGTTGTTCTGGCAGTCGTCGTCTCCATCGGCACCGTCGGCGTCCCCGGCACTGCTACCATCACCGCAACCGCTCTGTTTGCCGCTGCCGGTCTGCCGGTCGAAGCCATCATCCTGCTTTCGCCCATTTCCAGCATCGCAGACATGGCTCGTACCGCAACCAATGTCGTCGGTGCTGCTGCAGCTACGACCCTCGTCGCCGCTACCGAAGGCCAGCTCGATGAATCGGTCTATAATAATCAGACCCCCGAAAACGCTTAACCTCTCCTAATAGAACTTCACACAACAAGAAAACCGCTGTAACGCAAGGCAAAACTTACGTCACAGCGGTTTTTCATTTTATCACAGGCACTGCCGGGAGGTGAACCGTCTCACTGCTTCCATCGTCTGGACGGATGATCAAAATCGAATATTCAGCCTGTTCTTTGGGTCTGCTCTTCCAAAAAAACATTCCTGCCGCCAAAGTAAACATAAACGTCAGCATAAACAGAATCGCTGCAGCTCTCCAACGCAGATTTTTCGGAGCTGTCTGTCCCGGTTCCAGTCCTTCCGATACATTTGTGGAGAACTGCTGCGGCGTACCAAAACGCTTTTCTAACTCCTGCCGTGAAAGTTCCGGCTCGCTTTCAATAACCTGCGCAAGTTCATCCAGAATTCGCCTGCGAAGCAGACTCGAACATTGCAGTCCACTTTTCACCTCACGAAAATACTGTTTTTTCTCCTGTGTCCATCCGGCTCTTTTCATTTTTCATCCCCCGAATTTCCTGTTTTGTCCAGAATTCCGCAGAACCCCTTCTGAACTGAGAGATATTCCTGCAAACTCTGCTGAAGGTAATCCCTTCCGGCCTGTTCAAGATGATAATATGTCCTCCTCCTGCGTTTTCCAGCTGCGACCTGTCGAGCGGAAATACACTTTTTATCCTGCAAACGATACAATGTCGGATAGAGGGAGCTTTCCTGTAAGCAGAAATTTCCCTCACTATATTCCGCAAGAGCCTGAACCATCTCATAGCCGTACATATCGCGCTGAGACAGCAGGCACAGCAGAGACAGTTCTGTGATGCCACGCTTTAAATTATCTGATACACTCATACCATTTTCCATTCCATCTGTTTTGTTACTTCTAAGATACCCTAAAACCTTTCCTTCGTAAATACTATTCGTTGCATAATATTGTTGACAGCTGTTATAATTCATGTTATATTATAGTTAAAGAACCTCACATCGCCTAATTTTATCCGATTATTCTACCTAAAACAGAAAGGAGTCCGAAATCCATGTTATCTGCCACGACAAAGCGCACGATTCTCTCAGCCTTCACCCTTCTTTTTCTGTTGGCCGTCTTCCTAACTGCTGTTCCCAAAGCAAATGCTTCTACCGATGTATCGGATATACCAGGTATTTCCGGCTGCACGGCAGAAGAAGCCTCAGAAATCTTAGACCATTCTTCTCTCTATATTTTCTATGAAAAACTGATATCCATCGACGATTTGCTGTCTGAAAAATCCGAAAATGCTGTAGCTATCACCGAGCAAAATGGTCATGAACTGCCTCGCGAAATAGTCAGCGGCCTCAATCATTCTTGATTTTCCCCTCACACAACAAAGCAGCCCCTGCACGATGATTTTCGTGCAGGGGCTGTCTTCTTGTCAGTTCAATATTTTATTGTGCTGCTTCCGCCATTTCTCGTGCGGTCTCTGCACAGCGAGCTACATAATCCCGAGCTGCCTCCTCTGCCGTCATCTCACCTTTGCCGCAGTTCTCCGCATCATGACCAAAATAATCTTTCACATGGTTCATCACAGTGCCGTCGTTGACATAACGGACCGCCACCTGCGGCTGAGAATTGATGTCGTCAAAACGGGCATCGGTGTTATTATTGGTAGCAGTCGGTACGCCCTTGACCGAGGCAAGGGTATTCAGCTGCTCTTCCTGTGCGAGAAAGCGAATAAACTCGACCGCATAGTCGTAGTCATCGCTGTTCTTGTTGACTGAGAAGCCGAACCACGGCTCAACATACTCATACACGCCATTGTCACCCATCGGCACGTCAATAAAGGCATACTCGAACGGAGACGCGCTGAAAGCTTCAGATTTGGACTCACGCTTCTTCATACCGCTATACTTTTCTGTGTTGCAGACCCAGAACGGCACATCACCTTCAAAGAATTTCAGAATTGCTCCATCATAGTTGTCCGCCGGATATTCGGCGTTCACTCTGCTGTCGACATAGCCCTTCTTTTTCAGTTCCTCGATCTTTTCAAAAACCGGAGTGAGTGTCTCAACCGCTGATTCATCGCCATTGTTCAAGGCATCCAGCAGCTTCGGATCACTGCCAATCATGCACATCGCCATGTTGTAAACCAGTTCTGTATAAATGCTGTTTTCTGAACCTTGAATTGGGGTATAACCGGCCTGTTTCAGGGCTTCTAACGTAGTGAGAAAATCTGCGTAATTGGTCGGAACACTCAGTCCCTCTTTTTCCAGCAGCGTCTTGTTCACGACCATACCGACATGGTTCTCTGCGAAGGGGATGCGCAGGACTTTGCCATCGAACGTGCATTCCTCCAGCAGCTCCGGCTGAACAGCACTGACATCAATGCCCTCAGCAGTCAGGTCGGCGCACTGGTCGGCAATATAGGAATCCACCCAATCCGGATAGCGCAGGTTGGTATCATCGGTCATGATGATATCGACATACGGATTGTTTTTCAGATACTCCACCAGCTTATCGCCGTTGTTCTGCTCGTAGCTGATGGTGACATTAGGATAATACTCATTGAAATTGTTCAGCACCTGATCCAATGCCTCAAAGTTGCCAAAGAAGCCGGATGCTTCCAGCGCAACTTCCTTCTCGGTATCCAGCTTCGGCTCAAAAGCCGTCGATTCTGCGGCTGCGGATGCCGCACTGCTCGAAGCAGCTTCCGGCGTAGTGCCGCCGCATCCTGCAAGACCGCAGGTCAAGACTGCTGCTGCGCAGACAAGGGCGAGGCGTCGCAGAAGCTTGTTTCTCATGATACGATTCCTCCAATTCAAACATTCTGAATATTTTGCGAACCACCGCGCAGCGTGGACTTATCACGCAGGCGACGGATCGTCATCAATACTTTTTCCACATCCACGGGCTTTGCAAGGTGGGCATTCATGCCTGCGTTCAGGCAGTTCTGCACGTCCTCTGCAAAGGCATCCGCAGTCATGGCAACGATAGGGATGGTGCGCAGGTCAGCACGGTCGCTCTTGCGCAGCACACGAGTCGCTTCCAGACCATTCATCTCCGGCATCTGGATATCCATCAGCACCAGTTCATAGGTCTTGGGCGGTGCAGCACGGAGCATCTCAACGCAGACCCGTCCATTCTCGGCACGGTCGCACTGAATCCCCTGATCGGTCAGCACCGTCTCGATGATCTCCCAGTTGAGGTCATTATCCTCAGCCACCAGCAGATGCACACCGACGAGGTCTCCTGAGCCGCCCCCGTTCTCCGGCGTATCCTCCCATCTGGGCATATCGGTTTCTTTCGCAATCGAAAGCGGAATTTTGACAGTGAAGGTCGTGCCTTTGCCTTCCGCGCTCTGACATTCGACAGTGCCCTCCATCCGGTCGACCATCCGTTTGACGATTGCCAGACCCAGACCGGTACCCTGTATCTTGTTGATGCGGCTGTCGGACGCACGGGAGAAGGAGTCGTACATCGTTTTCTGGAAATCCTCGCTCATACCGATGCCGTTATCCGAAATCACACAGACCAACATAACTTCTTCCGGCCGTTCGGGGATCGTCTCCTCCCGGACTTCCAGCCGGACTGTGCCGCCCGAACGGGTATACTTGACTGCGTTGTTCAGCAGGTTGAGATAGACCTGATTGAGGCGGAGCTTATCACCCACGAGGTAAGGTGCCGGACTGTCGCTCCATGAAACTTCAAAATGCAGACCTCGGCCATCTGCCTGCGAACGGGTAATATTTTCCAGTTCTGCCACGATATCACGGAGTGCAAACGGCGACGGATTGATGGTCGTTTTGCCGCTCTCGACCTTGGACAGTTCCAGAATATCGTTGATGAGGGTGAGCAGATATATCCACCCGAAACGGAGATCTTATCCAGGCACTCCTGCACATAAGCCGAATCGTTAACACGCTTCTTTGCAAGGTCGGTCATACCGAGAACGGCATTGAGCGGCGTGCGGATATCGTGCGACATAGAAGACAGGAACTGCGTCTTTGCCATGCTTGCCTGTTCTGCGACCTTTGCGACCTCACGCAGGCGGCGGTTGATGGACAGGATATAAGCTCCATCCAGCAGGGCCAGAAGCAGCAGAATGCCGCTGGTCACAATGACTACCGACCAGTTGTCGTTATTGCCCTTATAAAGAGCTGCCTTGGGGATACATCCCAGAATATCCAGCCCGGTCGCGCTGTCCAGCTGGGAATAATACCAGTAACAGTCCTCGCCCTTGGAATTTTTGTATTCCAGCAGACCGTTGGGATTCTCTGCCAACTCTTTCAGCAGGACATCCGCACCGTTGTAGTCATCCTGATAGTTATAGCTCCGGATCAGCTCGATAAAGTTCTCCTGCCGCATCGAATTTGACTGGATAACGTAATCGCCGCCCTTGGTGATCATACCGATCTCCGCCGACGAATATTCCATCGGAAAGATCCAGACCTTTTTCATGCTCTCGACCGGAATGATACGGAGGAGCAGATAAGGCTTGAAACCACCGTCCTCGGTCTTTAACCGGACACGGCAGCCGACGCTGATGGCTGTTATCTGTGATTCATAAATTTTATATTTTCCCAGAACAACGGTATGGCCGTCATCCCGGTCAAACATCCGCTGCATATTCTGTATCGTTCTCTGCATCGCCGAATTTTCCGATACACTAAACGTCTGGTAACAGCTGACTGAACCACCTGCCGAGGAATAGGCTTCGTAAGTATCCATATCCACGATATGCGCGCGGCGGTCTTCCTGCGTGTTCGATGCCCGAAGGTATGCCAACGCCTCGTCCAGCGTCATCTTTTGATCTTCAATGTAGGCCGCCCAGTTCTCCGCGCTCTGTCTTTCGGTATCCAGATACCGGACAGAGATCTGCTTCATCGTCTCAACGGTCGAAGAAAAGGTCTCACGCTCCATCTCTTCCCGTTCCCGACGAACATCGGTCGCATAGTAAAGAACGAACGCAATTGCGACCAGTATCAGCACCATATTTGCAAGAACCAGGATGTTCCGCACCACCCTGCTTCTGTTCAGTTCCTGTTTCTTCACTCAGCTGCCTCTTTCTGTTCTGACAGTTTTTCCAGTTTTTCGCCAAAACGACCAGCCAAATCGAAAATATTGGCCGCAGTACCCCGTATATAGCAATTCAGTTTTATTATATCGCTGCAAAATGTCAACGTCAACTTAAAATTCGACTAAATTGCCTGCGTCCGATATTTTTCCACACAAAAACTGCCGCGCTGTTGAAAAACATACGCGGCAGTTCCGTTTTATTTTAAATTCAGTGTGCAGGAATAAAATCCTCCGGGCAGACCATGCCATCCTGTGCAAGAAGATGATGCAGGATCTGCATTTCGCCATATTCCCAGTGGGGCGGTGCAAGGAACGGCACACGCTGTCGGAGCGGCAGGCTGCCGTTTTCCATCAAAAAGCCATATCGGGCTGTTTCCAGCATTTCAGCGTCATTGTAGGTATCACCAAACGCCATCATTTCAGCAGTGGGGATGCCGAGCTTTTTGCCCAAAATCACCAATGCCGCACCTTTGTGGACGCCGGAATTCATGATATCCACCCAGTTCTTTCCGGCGACTGCCACCGAAAATTCCGTTCCGCAGGCCGGGCCATAGAGCGTATCATAAGCTTCCTGTGCATTTTCACGGGGAAGATAGATGGTAAACTTATCCACCGGTTCGGTCACAGCGGTCAGGTCATCAACATATTCGACCCGGGTGTAAAACTGCTTCATCACCCGGTCATACTGCTGATACTGTCGCTCAACATAAGCACTTTTCAGGCCGCAGAGGACAGCGACATCACCGGCCTGCCGGCTCTTCTGCGCCAAAACACGCCACCCCTCCGGCGGCATCTCCGACGTATAAAGCTCTTCGCCGTTCCAGCGGATCGCGCCGCCGTTGTCGCCAATCAGGATCATCTCTTTGCGCAGGTTCGGGAACATTTCCTCCAATGTGTAGAGAGGCCGTCCGCTAGCCGCCGCAAAGCGGATGCCTTTTTCTGCCAGAGCCTTGACCACCGTCTCAAAATCCGGCGGAAGCTGGCTGTTTTCATCCAGCAGAGTCGCATCCATATCGGACGCGACGAGCCGTATCCTGTCCATAACTTCTCCTCTGTTTATCCCATGTAACTGATGTTGACATCCAGCTGACCGCTGTAACCGCTGATACGGGCCGAGCAGCTGCCCTGCCATATGTTACAGGCGATGGGGCTGCTGGACACGTTGTAGTGCGCGTTCCAGATGCTGTATTTGGTCAGCTGGCTGAGGTCGAGCCGCGTGCGGAACCACTGTGTCGAAGCATAAACACCCGGCTGATAGCCCAGAGCCTTGACCTCTTCGCAGAACGCAATAGCGCACTTGGTGCGGTCAGTCTTTCCCAGACCGTCGGCACGTCCGCCACCCTTGGATGCTCCCGAAGCCTCGCTGTCAAAGTAGATGGGATACTCCAGACCACGGCCATTCAGAACACGCCAGCAGGCCTGCGCCTCTTCTCGGGCCTCATTCTCATTGACAGCCTGACTGAAGAAGTAAACGCCGATCCTCAGACCGGCATTCCGGGCATTGGTAAAGTGCTGCTCAAACATCGGGTCCTGTACCAACGTGCCGCTGCCGTAGCCACGGTAGCCGATGCGGATGATCGCAAAGTTGACGCCAGCTTTCTTGACCTGATTCCAGTTGATATTTGACTGATATTTTGATACGTCAATGCCAAAATTGGCGTTCTGCTGTACACCATTGGCATCAAAGTAATAGAGCTTACTGTCGATGGCACGGATGCCGGTGACCGGCTTATGGGTACCCTGATCGTAATAATAAGTCTTGCCGTTTACGGTGCGCCAGCCGGTATAGACTGGCTCCGCAGGCTTGACCTCCGGGGTCGAAGGAGTCGAGGGGGCAGAAGGGGTCGACGAGGAAGAACCGCTGCTCGAGTCGTCATCCTTGACACCGAAGAACCACTTCCACAGCCATTTCAGGATACCGTTTTCGCTGTCAAGGCAGGCGGTCTCCAGCTCTTCCTCATCCAGGGTGCCTTCATCCAGAGCTTCTTTGATTTCTTCCGGCGTCATCCAGATGGTGCCATTCTCGGTGGTGATCTCAATATCTTCCAGACCGTCTCCGATCGAGTTCGTATCTTCCGTTACCGTTTCCGAGTCCGCAGCCGTTGCAGCCGCATCTTCTTCGACCGGCTCTTCTGCAGTGTTTTCTTCCTGTTCCGTCGGTGCGCTCAGGGGATCTTCCGCTGCCAGAGCCGCCGTCTCCGGCTGAAGATATGGGAAGTTGTTCTCCTCCTCGATCTCCGCCGGGCTTTCGGCTGTCGCGTCATCCGAAGGTGTTTCGTCCACCGCCGGAATCTCTGTCTCAGATGCCGCCGGAGCTTCCGTTACCGTTTCTTCTGGTTGGCTGACCGTCGGTTCTGCCTTCGACTCGGCTGCTGTCTCCGACACGGTCGGTTCCGATGCTGCCGGTTCTTCTGTCACAGCGGAAGAAGCGGCTTCAGACTCGCTCTTTGCGGTATCCTCTTTGTCCGGTCTTTCGCTGGTAAAATGGGCCAGAGTCTCCTTTTCCCACAGCTGGGTCGAGGGTACGACCGTCAAGCCGGTCGGCTGACTGAGCAGCAACGCCGTCGTGCTGCCGCCGCCCACAGCAATGGCAAGAGCCATCACCATAGCGGCCACCGCACGGCCTGCGCCGCGGCTCGCTCCCATTCCTTTCTGATTTGAAGATTTTTTATATTTCATGCCGTTAGCTTTGCCTCCACTTTTCGGGCATTGCCCGGATTTTTCGCACGTTCTAAAGATGCTATTTCCACTTTTACAGTATACACCAACCTCCATACCTGCGTCAATCTTCTTTCGGCGGAGTACAACGTTTCCGGCGGAAATTTCACAACCTTTGTCCAACGCAGACCGACTCTGTTTAAAATACGTTTTTCCTACCAGAAAAATTGCACCCGAATTGCAGAAACCTGTCTTTTTCGGGCAAAATCCAAATTTTCTCTTGCTGTCTTGACAGGTGTATGGTATGATAACTGTCACGCAATCCTCTTGCGGCTTTTGGATACTTGGACAGAAAGGCAGAATCGCTTATGTCAAACGTAAAAGATTTTTTGAAACGCAAAGATATCGTCATCACTCCGCAGCGGTATCTCATCGAGGCTCTTGGCGCAATGGCGCAGGGCCTGTTCGCAAGCCTGCTCATCGGCACCATCATCAAAACGCTTGGACAGCAGACCGGACTGGATGTTCTGGTCGACCTCGGCAGCTACGCCACAGCCATGAGCGGCCCGGCAATGGCCGTCGCTATTGGCTGGGCGTTGCATTGTCCGCCACTGGTGCTGTTCAGCCTTGTCACCGTTGGCTATTCTTCCAACGCTCTGGGTGGTGCAGGTGGCCCTCTGGCTGTTCTTATCATCGCCATCGTTGCCGCTGAGCTTGGCAAGGCCGTCAGCAAGGAAACGAAGATCGACATCCTTGTGACGCCGCTGGTGACTATCTTTGCAGGCGTCGGCCTGTCGATGCTCATCGCTGCCCCCATCGGCGCAGCCGCAAGTCAGGTCGGCACCCTCATCATGTGGGCGACCGAGCAGGCTCCGCTGGTGATGGGCATCCTCGTGTCCGTCATCGTCGGCGTCGCTCTGACCCTTCCCATCTCCTCGGCAGCCATCTGCGCCGCTCTGGGTCTGACCGGTCTTGCCGGTGGTGCGGCTGTTGCTGGCTGCTGCGCCCAGATGGTCGGTTTCGCTGTCATGAGTTTTAAGGAAAACGGCGTCGGCGGTCTTGTCAGTCAGGGACTCGGCACCAGTATGCTTCAGATGGGCAACATCGTCAAAAATCCCCGTATCTGGATCGCTCCTACCCTTGCCAGTGCCATCACCGGCCCTCTGGCGACCTGTGTCTTCCATCTCGAGATGAACGGCGCAGCGGTTTCTTCCGGTATGGGTACCTGTGGTCTGGTCGGTCAGATCGGCGTGTATACCGGCTGGGTCAATGATATCGCTGCCGGTACCAAAGCGGCCATTACCCCGATGGACTGGGTCGGCATGATCCTGATTTGCTTCGTTCTGCCTGCTGTTCTGAGCACTATTATCTGCCAGATTGAGCGGAACATCGGCTGGATCAAAGAAGACGACCTAAAGCTGGACTGATTCAGCGCAGCCGCTTTCCGTCCAGCACCGCTTTGGTCAGCACGTCACCTTCATATTTCAGTTTCAGGGAGAAGAAGGGCCGCTCTTCATCGAGAAGATTCAGGAAGATCTTGTCGCCCTCCCAGATGGGCAAGTCTCTCACCTGCTCTTTCGGCACCCATTCGAGAACACCTTCATTGCAGGCGTCGCCCTCGATCATCTCACCCGTCCACTCTGTCGCGGTGAAAAGGTGCATGTACTCGGTCAGCTCTCCCAGCAGGAAAGTCACGATCCCCCGGTAACGGTAGTTCGTCAGGGTGACACCGGTCTCCTCCCGGACTTCCCGTATCGCGCAGTCCTCCGGGCTTTCAAACGGCTCGAACTTTCCGCCCACCCCGATCCACTTGTCCTTGTTCATGTCATGTTCTTTTTTGATGCGGTGGAGCATCAGGTAGGCTCCATCCCGTTCGAGATAGCATAGGCTGGTGTTCAGCATCGGAAGGTTCGTTTTCAGTTCCATTGTTTTCTCCTATATATACATATAAAATACAAGAGCTGTTATAAAACTCCTCCAGTACAGCTCCGCTGTGCCACCCCCCTCGGAAAGGGAGCCTTGGCATAACGGTCAGCTGCAGTGGCATCGCATCCGCGATGCCGAAGGGAATTTTACAACAGCTCTTTTTTTAGTTTATCCGATTCTTTTTGGTCTGTAAAGACACTTACTTCCGGCTTGCACGGCCCTTGCCTGCATTGTTCAGCTTGCGTACCAAATCATTCTGGTGTTTCCGCTGGGAAGGCGTCGGCTCCGGGTCACGGCGTTCCTCGCCGCGTGCCGAAGTCTGCTGGGTATTTGCATCTACCCGGACAAGATCCCATTCCTGATTGCCGCCTGCGACGTAGTTCCAGATCTGCGCCTGCGCACCATTGGAGGTGTTCATACCGACGAGGTCGATGTACTTATCTGCCAGAACATTCCGAATGCGTGTCCGGCCGCTGCGCGTCGGTTCCAAGGCCCAGCACTGGCTCAGGCCGCTGGTGCGGCCCCACTGGTGGAGCCATGTGCCCTCCATCACGCCGCCCAGTGCAAGGTCGATGACTTTGCCGGTAAAACGGTTCTGGATGCGCCAGCGTCCCTCGCCTGCGTCCACGAATTTCCACTGCTGCCAAGGATGGCCTGCGTAATCCCACAGACGGATCGCAGCACCATTCTCGGTGTTGAAATTCTTCACTTCCAGCACCTTTCCATTGGGAGCCTTGATGAGGTAAAATTCGTCTTCGAGTATGAGAACCTGCGATGTTTTCGCCATAGCTGCGATCTCCTTTCTGATTTGATGGCTTTATTATAGCGTATTTCCCACGCCGCAACAAGAATAGTTCTTCATAATCTTTTTTGTTTTTCTTGTGCAGTTTGATAGTCTCACGTTGTACTATTCGCAGCGACAACGATTTTTAGCCGCACCTCTTGTCTGAAACCGTCGATTTCTGCGGTTTAAAAAACAAGAACTTTGCGCGTGATTTCTTTAAATGCGTAATCCAGAACCGCCGCCTGGAAGCACTTGTCAGACCTGCCAAAAAATCAGACTGACTTTTGGACAAATCGCCCTGTTTTTTAGCTGAAAACAGTTCGGCTCTTTTTGACTGGTTTTTGAGCAAATTGTGAACATTCTGTGCGCGGAGGGCGGTCATCTCATCAGTGCTTTACCTTGATAAAGTAAAGCATATTTTGCCACTTCACTTTTGTGAATTTACTGTTTTTCAGAGAATCCTTTAATTTGTTTCACGTTTTCCGGTATTGACTTTATCTCAAAGATACGGTATAGTATAGTTGCAGGGAGCGGAAAGCTCCCACGAAACATTGAACTTCAGGCTCATGAAATGGAGCCTGTAAGAAATATAGTAGGAGGTTTGATTATGTACTATTACATTCTGGGTTGTGGCATTGCTTGCTTGGTTCTGTTCGGCATCGTCAGCATGGAGTCGGTATGCGTCAAGCCGGCCGAGATTGTGGCAAAGGTCGTTCTGTGGCCGGTTGCCCTGATGGAAGCAGTTGTTCGTTACAGCTCCACTCATCATAACTTCAAGGCTGCGCTGTAAGCACACACGCTTCGTAAACTGAAACGACAACGAGGCCGCGGCACTCACAAAACGAGTGCCGCGGCCTTTTTGTTTTGCACTCCGGGCCGGATTATGATAAAATAAGAGCCAGAATCCCCCGTAAGACCGCCAAAACCATCGAAAGAAGACAGGAGAACTATGAAACCCGATTATAAACTGGTCGCAAAGGCCAAATATATCCACATGACCGCCGACCTCGCCAGCGAACTCTGGCACGAGGTCTACAAACGCTATTATCCGGCAAAGCAGCTCGATACGCTGGTCGACACCTTGCAGAGCGCGGACGCTATCGAAGAGGACATCGACAACGATGTGAACTATTTCCTCGTCTTCCTCGGCGACAAGCTCATCGGCTACTTTGCATGGAAGATGGAGAACACCGCTCTCCACCTGCTCCATCTTTATTTGAAGCCGGAATACCGCGGAAAAGCCCTTGGCCGGGATATCGTCAACACCTGCGAGCGTCTGGCTCGTGGCGAGGGCCGCGGCCGGGTCTACTGTGAGGTCCACAACAAAGCTCTGCCCGTCATGCAGTTCTTCAAGGCACGGGGCTACCGGCCTCTCTGCCCGGGCGAAAATGTTGTGGCCGACATCGAGATGCAGCAGACCGTTCTCGAGCGGATGCTCTAAAATTCCCCATTGCAATTTTTCCGTCGGTGTACTACACTAGAGTAGTGTACTGAAGTGCCTTTTCACAGGCCACACCTACGCCAAAAACGGGGAGGAAAGCTTTATGGCAAAAGACCACCCGACCGGAGAATCCGGTCTGTATTCTGCGCTTCTGGAGCTGAAAACACCGGAGGAATGCTACCGCTTTTTACAGGACGTCTGCAGCTATGCCGAGCTGAGCGCGATGGAGCAGCGTTACAACATCGCCGAAAAGCTGGTAAACAAGCAGAGCTACACCAGCATCATGGGAAATATCGGCGCATCCAGTGCCATCATCAGCCGGGTCAGCCGGGTGATTGGCCGGGAGGACAGTGTCCTCCGCCGCATCCTCGAAGAAAATAACAAGGAGGTTGCTTCCAAATGAGCAAAGCAGTTGTATTTTTTGCCGATGGCACCGAAGAGTGCGAGGCGTTGCTGGTCGTTGACCTGCTCCGCCGTGCTAAAGTCGAGGTCATCGTGGCCTCCGCAATGGGTCGGAAAGAGATCGTCAGCAGCCACAAAGTCCATCTGACCGCCGACGCCGTTGCCGAAGAGGTGGATTATTCCGATGTCGACATGGTCGTTCTGCCGGGCGGCATCCCGGGTACGCCCAACCTCGCCGCCAACAAGACCGTCACCGACACCTGCACCGTCTTCGCCAAGGCTGGCAAAAAGGTCGCCGCCATCTGCGCTGCGCCCAGCATTCTGGCATCTCTGGGTCTTCTGGAGGGCAAAAACGCCACCGCTCACGCCGGTTTTCAGGATAAGCTGGCCGGTGCCATCGTCCACGATGAAGAGGTCGTGGTGGACGGCAATATCACCACCAGCTACGGCCTTGGCGGTGCGATCCCCTTCGGCCTTGAACTGGTGCGCCAGCTCGCCGACCCCGAAGAAGCCGACCGTATCCAGAACGCCATTGCGTATCGGCACTGATGCGCCTATTGACAAAAACATCGTTTCCGCATAAAATGATAGTAGAAACAAACAACTTGAGTGTTTGTCTGAGGCTGTGAAGTGCTGTACCGGTCAAGCGGTGACCGCATGGAGCTTCTCTCAGGGGGTTGCACAGATTCCACAACTTGACTGAGATGGCGTTTGCCATTGAAAGAAAATGTGCTGCGAGGGTTCATTTGAACTCTCGCATTTTTATTTCAATATGAAGGATGTAAACGGATGGATGTCTTGCAGCTCTGCGCCCAAAAATACGCTGAACTCTGTGATTACGCATATGACTGCGTCATTGCACGAAAAGGCACATCCGTCGAATTGAAATTCACCTTTTCTCCTTACGAGTTCCGGCACCTCGCCGGTCTGCACCGGCTGGAAAATCCCCGGCTACGGGCAAACTCTGAGCGTATTCTGAAAGATATCCTTGCCGGGAAAATCACCCTCGAAACGCTTCGCAGTTCTGCAAACTGGGCCGAGGAGCAGAACAAGATTCTGCTCCGGCTGGATGCACTCTCTCAGCTTGACGTCCTCATGGACGAATTTTTGTTGATTTTCGGTTTTTCCGGCGAAAAGCTGGCAGCAGTAAAACCTCCCATTCACACCAAAATCGACGCTGACTATCTCATCAAGTTTCAGCTCGAAAATGGCATAACGTTTTTCTTCTCGGTCAAGCACCGGGATACATATTGTGGACGTTCCATCTTTATCAACAACACCAGCGATTACAGTTCCGGACAGACAAAATTCACGTTGCTGGAAAAGAAAAAGACGCATCTCCCGACCGGTGAAACCATTTTACTTTACCGACGGGAATCCTATCAAAAATAACAAGGAGGTTCTTTCCTATGCGTTTTATCACCTGTCGTTTACCGGACGGCATCGAAGACCCGGCCATTTTATCGTCGGACGGAAAACAGGTCTGGCCGCTGAGCTGGCTGGGCTTATCCTACGAGACGCTGAGCGATGCCATTCCGTTTCTGACGCCGCAGGTCCGTGCCGGATTGTCGCTGGCTATTATGGGCATCCCGGCTCTTCCCATCGAGGCTGTGACCCTCGAAAGCCCGATCCCTTCACCGGCGCAGGACGTCATCTGCCTTGGCATCAACTACATGGCACACTCGGATGAGGCTGAGAAATACTCTTCGGACGCCTTTGCAACCAAGCATCAGGACGCAATTTATTTTTCAAAGCGTGTCACCCGGGCCGTTCCGGACGGCGGCTTCATTGAGGCGCACACTGACCTTGTGAAAAAGCTCGACTACGAGTGTGAGCTTGCAGTCGTTCTCGGCAAGGACGCAAAAAACGTTCCGGCCAGCCAGACGCAGGATTATATTTTCGGTTATACCATCCTGAACGATGTTTCCGCCCGTGATGTTCAGACAGCACATAAGCAGTGGTATTTCGGCAAGAGCCTTGACGGGTTCACCCCCATCGGTCCCTGCATCGTCACAGCAGATGAATTTGCCGACTATCCGCCGAAACTTGGCATCCGCAGCTGGATCAACGGCGAAAAGCGGCAGGATTCCAACACAGGATTGCAGATTTTCAACATCGACCATGTGATCTCGGAGCTGTCGCAGGGAATGACCCTGAAAGCCGGGACCATCATTGCGACCGGCACCCCTGCCGGTGTCGGCATGGGAATGGCCCCACCGCAGTTCCTTGTACCCGGCGACGAAGTTCGGTGCGAGATCGACGGCATTGGTTCCCTGACAAACCAAGTAAAATAAAGAATGAGGGCGTCCGGTCAGCATCGGACGCCCTCGTTTTATCGGTTATCAATCAAATCGCTTTGACGGTCAGCTCATGGGGATAATGGTTCAGGACTTCGCAGCCGTCCTCCGTGACACGCACGAGGTCTTCGATGCGGACACCGAATTTGCCTGGCAGGTAGATGCCCGGCTCGATGGAGAAGCACATACCCGGTTTTGCGATATTTTCGTTCACTGCCGAGACGTCGCCTGCTTCGTGGTCCTCCAGACCAATAAAGTGGCCGAGACGGTGATTGAAGTAGGGGCCATAGCCTGCTTCCGTGATGATATTTCGTGCTGCAGCGTCGATATCACAGAGGCGAACACCCGGTTTGACAAGAGCTTCGGCAGCGGCCTGCGCCTGACGCACCAGCTCATAGACCTTCCGCTCTTCCTCGGTGGGTTCTGCCGTGAAGAAAGTACGGGTCATATCCGAGCAATAGTCCTGATAGACGCCGCCTACATCAATGAGGACGCACTGACCTGCGGTCAGCTTTGTATCGTCGTTGCCGTGATGAGGATCGGCGGCATGTGCGCCGAAGCCGCAAATGGGTTCAAAGCTGATGCCGGAGCAGCCATGTGCGGCGTAGATGGCTTTGATTTCCTCAGCCATCTGCTTTTCGGTCACACCCGGACGGATAAGGTTTGCGAACTCAGCCATGCAGTCGTCATTCACTTTAGAGGAAGCACGCATTGCGGCCTGTTCTGCTTCGTCCTTGACGGCACGGACATCATCACAGGCCGCGGAAGCGTTCTGGTAAGCGGATGCGGCGTTCAATTCCATCAGGCGGAGCAGGAAGCGTGCCGGCCAGTTCTTGTCGATTCCAAGCGGTTTTTCCTTATCAAGCCAAGGCAGGAGCTTTGCCGGTGCATCCTCACCGTCCAGATAATTTTCCACCGGAATACCGGCGTCCGGCGTGCCGAACAGCGCATTGACGAACATCCGGTGGCTGCCATCTGCACGGAGCAGCAGAGCCAGCATCCGCTCGCCCGGATGGAAAATACGGACACCGGTCAGGTAGAAGATCGTCGGCGGATCGCTGACGACCATCTGGGTCAGCCCCATTGCCGCCAGATTTTCGACGACCCGTTCAAACCGCTGTGCATGGATCTCGGTCATAAAAAACATCCCTCTCTGTAATTTATTTTATCCGATTTACATATTGTTTAGAAAACAGTCTCATTTGCCCACTCGTTCATAAATAATTCATAATAAATTCATACACCATCTATTTTATTCCGGTATATGTATGGCAACACAAGCGCAAAGCTGTTTTCCCGTCCAGTATAGCACGACTTACCCGAAAAATGAATCCTCTGGAAATACCTTTCGGAATCTGGTATACTGGAACACGCAAACGGATATTCAGGTCAATGCCGTGCCGCAGACGGTACGGCAGAGGAAAGGAATTGAATCGCTATGAAAATTGGTTTTTGGGAACTCGTGGTGATCGTCATCGTGGCGTTCGTCTTTATCGGCCCCGACCAGCTGCCCGTCTACGCCAAGAAGCTGGGCAAGATGCTGCGTGAGCTGAAAAAGTACACCGGTGCCGCTTCGGAAGAGATCCAGAAGAATGTCGTTGAGCCGCTGAACGAAATTCAGGCTCCTCTCAAGGAAGCTGTCGCTCCCCTGACCGACATCAAGAAGGACATCGACAACAGCGTAAAGGATGTCACCAAGAGCTTTACCGGCATCGGCAAGACCAGCAAGGAAGAGGCTGCCAAGGCAGAAGAGGCCGAGGAAGTTACCGACCTGACCGAAGAGGCGGTCGAAGAGCTGCCCGAGCAGGACGCTCCTGCTGCCGAGACTGCTGCACCTGCTGAAAGCAAGTCGGCAGAGCCCACCGCACCGGCTGTGGAAAAGGCAGAAGAGCCCGTCGAGGAACTGCCGGAAGAAAAACCGGCTGAGGCTCCCGTTGAGGCACCTGCCGCTGAAGAGGCTGAACCGGCTGAGGAAGCCAAGGCTTAACCTTCTACTTATTTTAGAATACACCGCGTCCGCGGTTGTAGGATACATTTATTGTGTGAACCGGCCTCGCGGCGCGGTAAAAGTAAAAAGGAGATTTTTATTATGCGTATTGGTACTAACGAGCTGCTTATCATCCTGGTCGTCGCTCTGCTGATCTTTGGACCCAAGAACCTGCCGAAGCTGGGCAAGATGTTCGGCAAGACCATGAACAACTTCAAGAAGGGCATGGAAGAGGGCGACTCCGACGACGAGGAGAAGACCGCTGCCAAGGCTGAGACCAAGACCGAGAAGAAGGACGACGAGGAGTAATTGTGGCTACAAACGTTAAGCGCAAAAAGAAAGCCGAAGTCATGACGGACGACGGCAGCATGACGCTGACCGGACATCTGAAAGAGCTGCGGAACAGGCTGATCATCTGCGCAGTGGTGTTTGTTGTTGCAGTCGTCGTCACCTTGATGTACGCCGACCGGCTCATCGACCTGCTGACCGCAATGGGGCAGGGTTACTATACCTTCGTTTCCATCGCTCCGCAGGAAAAGCTGATGCAGTATTTCCGTGTGTCTCTGCTGGCGGCTTTCGTCATCACAGTCCCGGTCGCTCTGTATCAGATCTACGCCTTTGCAAAACCCGGCCTGAAAAAGAGCGAGACCTTCTTCCTGAAGCTCGTCATCCTGCTGGGTCTGCTGCTGTTCTGCATCGGCGTCCTCTTCGCCTACAAGCTGATGATGCCCTTCATGCTCCGCTTCCTGAGTACCGGCATTGAAGGTGCGGAGTACATCCAGACCACCACCAGTATCGAGAGTTATGTCAACCTCTGTCTGACGATGTTCCTGATCTTTGGCTGTGTGTTTGAGATGCCGCTCATCACCATCATCCTGTCCAAGATGGGCATCATCTACCCGGAACTGCTCAAGAAGGGCCGCGGCATCGCTATCGTCTGCATCTTCTTTATTGCAGCTGTCGTAACGCCGCCCGATATCGTGTCGCAGTGCATGGTCGCCGGCCCGATGGTGCTGCTCTACTTCATCAGCATCTTCCTGAGCGGTATCTTCTACAAACCGCATACCGATGATGACGAGGATGAAGAAGAGGACGACTCGGACGACGAGTAACCTCATCTCTTTGGTATTTTCGATTTTCTGCTCTCCTGAATGTTCAGGGGAGCTTTTTTATTGCCAAAAAATCCATTCAATTTTCGGCTATTTGCATAAATCACGCCGGAACCTCTGCTTTTTTGCCCGGAGTATGTTATACTGTTGTCAATCGAAAATCGGCGGAACATCCGCTTTGAAAAGGGGTAAATGATTATGAAAGAATACGCATTCGGCATCGACCTCGGCGGCACTACGGCCAAGGTCGGCCTTTTCACCACCGCAGGCGAACTGCTGGAAAAGTGGGAAGTTCCCACCGACACCTCCAACGCCGGTGAGCATATCCTCGAGAACCTTGCCGCAGCGATCCTCGGCAAAATGAGCGAGAAAAATATTACCGCAGAGCAGGTCGAGGGCGTTGGCATCGGTGTTCCCGGCCCCATCCTGAACTCCCGTATCGTTCCTATCGTCTGCGCCAACCTCGGCGGCTGGGGCAAACGGAACGTTTCCGAAGAGCTGGGAGAGCTGCTGGGCGGCCTGAAGGTTCTGGTCGGCAACGACGCCAACGTTGCCGCTCTGGGCGAGATCTGGATGGGTGCTGCCAAGGGTTGCCGGAGTGCCGTTATGGTCACGCTGGGTACCGGTGTCGGCGGCGGCGTCATCGTTGACGGCAAGGTCATCGACGGTGCGCACGGTGCAGGCGGCGAGATCGGACACATTACGGTCAACCGTCACGAAACAGCCACCTGCGGCTGCGGTAAACACGGCTGTCTGGAGCAGTATTCCAGTGCGACCGGCGTCGTTCGCTGCATGAAGAAGCTGCTGGACGAAAACCCGGATGTTCCTTGCACTCTGCGCAGCACCAACTTCGCCGCAAAGGATGTCTTCGATGCTGCTCGTAACGGCGATGCACTTGCTGCCCGTGAGGTCGATGAGATGACCGACACGCTGGCAGTCGCTCTGGCTTCCGTCGCAGCCACCACCGACCCCGAAATGTTCATGGTCGGCGGCGGTGTTGCCCGTGCTGGTGATGTCCTGTTCGATCCTCTCCGGAAATACTACAAGAAGTATGCTTTCCCCTCCTGCCGTGAAACGCCCATCAAGCAGGCGACCCTCGGCAATGACGCCGGCATCTATGGTGCCGTCCGTCTTATCGTGGGTGAGTAAGTAAGCACATTACACAAAAAGGCCGTGCTGACGTGAAAATCAGCATGGCCTTTTGTTCTACAGTTTTAGAGGGTATCTTCCCCGGGGAGCTGGTTCCAGAGGCGGTAATAGACGCCCTGTTTTGCCAGAAGCTCATCGTGGGTGCCGGACTCGACAATGCCCTCAGAGCCGAGGACAAGGATACGGTCGTAGTTTTTGATGGTCGTCAAACGGTGGGCGATGGTCAGTGTCGTGCGGCCATGCGCTAGCTTTTCAAGGCTCTGGCCGACAAGAATCTCACTCTCGTTGTCCAGTGCGCTGGTCGCTTCGTCCAAAATCAGGATAGGCGGATTCTTCAGGAAGACACGGGCGATAGCGATACGCTGTTTCTGACCGCCCGAGAGCTTGACGCCGCGCTCACCAACATAGGTATCGAAACCGTTCTTCAACGCCAGAATAAAGCGTTCCGCACCGGCCAGACGTGCCGCCTCAATGATCTCCTCCCGGGTAGCTCCGGGCTTACCATAGGCGATGTTCTCGGCCACGGTGCCGCTGAACAGATACACATCCTGCTGAACGATGCCAATTTCATGGCGCAGGCTCTTGATGGTGACATGCTGGATGTCCTGTCCATCCACCAGGATCTTGCCGCTGGTGACGTCATAGAACCGGGGGATCAGGTTGCAGAGGGTCGTCTTGCCGCCGCCGGAAGGCCCGACCAGAGCCAGACGCTCACCAGCCTTGATATCAAGGCTGACATGGTGCAGGACTTTGTTGTGGTCGTCCGGATACTCAAAGCTGACATCCTCAAACCGGATAGCACCCGGGCCGGGCTGAAGCGGTTTTGCGTCCGGCGCGTCGTGGATGGTGATGGGCGTATCCATAATTTCGGCAAAACGCTCGATGCCGGTCATGCCTCGCTGGAACTGCTCGGCAAACTCTACGATACGGCGGATGGTTGCAATCAGCGTTGTAACGTAAAGAATATAAGCCACGAGATCACCGGCGTTGATCTTGCCATACACCAGCGACAGACCGCCGGCGAGGATGACGACCAGATACATCAGACCGTCAAAAAGACGAGTCGAGGTGTTGAACGCCGCCATTGCATAGTAACCCAGCGTCTTGATCTTTTCAAACTCCTTGTTACCCTGCGCAAATTTCTCCCGTTCCTGATCTTCGGCGGCAAAGGCTTTGACGACCCCCTGTCCCAGCAGGCTGTCCTCGATGGTGGCATTCAGCTCACCAATTTGGACACGCTGCTGACGGAACCGGGCACGGAGACGGTGATTCAGTTTGACCGAGACGACGCCCATCAGCGGCACACAGGCAAAGACCGCCAGTGTCAGCGGAATGCTGGCCTGACACAGGATAACAAAAGATGCCAGAATCTTGATGAATGCGATGAAGAATTCTTCCGGGCAGTGGTGTGCAAACTCGGTGACATCGAACAGGTCGTTGGTGATACGACCCATGATGGTGCCAACCTTGGTATTGTTATAGTAGGTATGGTCGAGCTGGAGCAGATGGTCGAACGCATCCCGGCGCATATCCGTTTCGATATGAACGCCCATGATGTGGCCGATGCCTGACATGAAATACTGCGCTGCACCGTCAATGATGCGAAGCACAAAATAGATCAGTGCAAGTTTGAGGACGATGCCTGCGGTCAGGGTAATGCCGACGCCCATCGCCGAGTTGGTGATGGTACTCATGATTTTCGGCAAGATGATATCGCAGAGCGTTGTCAACGCAGCACAGAACAGGTCGATAAAAAGGGTCTTTTTATACTTTGCCAGATACGGCAGGAACCGCCGGATGAGTGCGCCGCTGCTGGTATGATGTGCCGCAGGGTCTTGAACGTTTTGTTTCATGAAATCTCCTATTTACTTCTTAGAATAGTCTCTTTCGCCGTAAATCGCTGTGCCGATACGGACGAGAGTCGCACCCTCCCGGATGGCATTCTCATAATCGCCGCTCATGCCCATCGAGAGAGTCTCCATTGCGACATTCTCATAGCCGCGCTCTCCTGCCTGCACGAACAGCTTATGAACGGCAGCAAGGTAAGCCCGATTCTGGGCGTCGTCGTTGTTGACCGGCGGAATCGCCATCAGACCCTTGACCCGGATATGGGGCTGTGCCGCTGCCAGCTCCAGCAGAGGCCAAAGCTGTTCCGGAGAAACGCCGGACTTGCTTTCCTCGCCGCCGATATTGACCTCAAGCAGAACGTTCTGAACGATGCCAGCTTTCGCCGCTTCTTTTTCAATGGCGGCCAGCAGATGCTCACTGCCGACGCTCTGGATCAGACTTGCACGGCCAAGGACTTTCTTGATTTTATTGGTCTGCAGGTGGCCAATAAAATGACTCGGCTTGCCGCAGTAAGCACCGGCGTCAAAATTGGTGCAGAGTTCCTGCACATGGTTTTCGCCGAAGATGTCGATGGTAAGTCCTGCACTTGCTGCCACCGTTTCGGCGGTACGGGTCTTACAGGCGGCGCAGAGCTGAATTTCCGCCGGGTCGCGGCCTGCTTCCCAGGCCGCTGCCGCCATCTTTTCACGAATCTCCTCGACTGCCTGCCGCATTTCTTCCAAGGTTTTTTCTGCCATGATGCTCAATCCTCCTCGGTATATTTTGCACGCTCACCGCCAATGAGCTTCGGACGGGTGCGAGCGCAGAGAATGTTTGCTTCGCCGATCTTATTCAGGCTGAGCCGGACGGGAACGGCGACCCGTTTCAGGTGCATCCCGATGAGAGTGCCGCCGATGTCGATGCCTGCATGTGCCTGAATCTCCTCAACGGCAATGGGGTCTTTGAACTTTTTCCAGCAGGTCGTCGCCCAGCTGCCGCCGGCATGTGGACGGGGCACGACACAGACCTCTTCCCAGCCGTAGGCACGAGCGGCTTCCCGTTCAATGATGATGGCACGGTTCAGATGTTCACAGCACTGTGCCGCCAGCCAGATACCGTTTTCGGCCAGTACCGGTGCGATGCCTGCATAGACGGCTTGTGCCGCCTCAAGGCTGCTATCCTTACCGATGTGTCCGCCAACGATCTCACTGGACGAACAGCCCACCACAAAGACATCGCCCTTGTGGAGCTTTGCCTGTTCCAGCAGCTCGGTCACGGTCTGCCGTGCTTCCTGCTCGATCTGTTTCTGAAATGCTTCTGTCATCTGAAAACACCCCTTTTTCTTTTATCGTTCTCAAATACGAACCCATTGCAGGACGGATTCGCCCGAAATGCTCAGATAGACCCGGTTCCTCTCCGGGCAGAGTGCCGTCATGCTCCCCAGCGATTTTCCGCCGTAAGAGGCCAGCAACGCCCCATCCGGGCTGTATCCCTGCACAGCGCAGTTTTCCGCATTGAGCCGGAACAGATTTTCCTGCATGTTCTGGCTCAAACGGAGAGCCGCCCCACGGAGCAGTGTACCGTCGGCGTGGTCTTCCAGCCAGCCGGAACGCGTCCAGCGATAGCTGATGTAGACCTCACCTTCTTCATCAACGGCCAGCGCACCAGGATAACCCGGCAGAGCGGTCTGGAACACGGCGCAGTTTTTTCCGCCTGCGGTGAGTTCCCGGCTATCGGAGGACACTGCCCAGACACAGCGGTTCCCGAGGTCGGAGACATACAGCGTCTCCCCATCCGGTGAAAGTGCCAGCCCGGACGCTCCGGAAACACCGCTCAGCACCTGCTGAACGCTCCGGGCAGACGGGTCATAGACATAGACGCTTCCCGTCGAAGTATGCGCCATCAGTTCAGTGCGCAGAGCTGCATCCAGCCCGTTTTTCGCGCTGTTGGCCGACACGACTGCAAAGTAAACCCTGCCGTCTTCACCGACGGCCACTGCCGCCGGGCTTGTCAGCGTTTTGCCGTCGATTTGGGTCACGACCTGTTCCATCGCTGCGCCCCAGCCGTCGTACCCGGCACGGCAGAGTGCGCCGCCGTTCGTCGTGAGGACGGTCAGCCAGATGTTCCCTTCCGGGTCAAAATCGAAGCCGGTGATCTCCCCTTCGGTCGTCAGGATGCTGCTCAGACCGCTGCCGTCCTTTCGCATCCGGAGTAGCGCACTCTCGGTCTTTTTGCCATTCTTTTTTATTTTTGCTGCCAGATAAAGCCACTCTTCCCGGACACGGACGCAGGAAACATCTTCATATCCATCCAGCGTGAGCTGGTCGCTTTCGTCAACCCCTGTCAGAACAACGCTATCCGGCATTGCAGGCGGCGTATAGGTTTGAGGTGCCGCCTCGATGGGCCGCAGAAAAAGTGCGTAGATCAAGGCCAGCAACGCCGCCACACTGAAAATCTGGCCGGCGATCTGAAACCGGTGCAGTACATATTCCCGTTCCGCGATGGCCTGCGCCTGCATCGCAGCCTTGCGGCGTGCTGCCGCCGCACTGGTCTTCTTTGCCCGGCGCATCCAGCGGTCTACAAAAACAGCCACATTGGGGCCGATGGTGATGGATGCGATGAACAAGATAAGGATAAATTCAACAAGTCCGATCCGCATGGGTAAAAATCCTTTGTTTCAGTCAAAAATAAGGTCTTTGGAATTGTTTCAGTATAACACAGTTCCCGGAAAATGTCCAAACCATGCAGAGCCCGTAACATAGAAAACGGCCGGAACGCACACCGTGCCTTCTGACCGCTTCGCAGAATTTAGGTCTTGGGATCCTTACCCCCCCCTTTTGAATATTTTAAGGAATTCGTATTTTCTCATTCCAATCCAGCGGCGCGCTGGACGATAGAATTCATCGTAAAGTCTTTCGTTCATATACTTTTTCACATAGTGATCCAGCTTTTTTCCGACGCTGAGCCAGCTGGCGTGGTAGTGATGGATCGAATAGGTATCTTTTGTAATGTTGGACTGGTCGCTCTGAAACCCAATCGGGCAGAAATACTCTGCCGGGAAGATCTCCGCCCCTGCCACCGTCTGCCGGGTCCCATCCGTCCGGAGCCCCAACCCGACGAGTACCCTCGTATTCCGCTCCGGGCAGGGCGTCATATCCGGCGTGCCATCTTCTTTCAGGAAGGGAATGGTCTCGTAGTCCTCCATCATCGCCTTTACGACGGCGTTGCCCTTCCGCGCGCCGAAGCCAAGGCCTGTTGCGACCTCCGCTTCCTGTTTGCACCGGTTGCTCTCGAACCCGAAGAACGCTTCAAGATCCAGCAAGCTGTCTAGCGGACGAATGAGTTCCACATCGGTGTCCAGATAGATGCCGCCCTGCTCATAAACGATCTTCAGACGGGCATAATCACTGACGAACGCCCACTTCTTGCACGCCATCGCCTGCTTTGTGTAGAGGTTCCGGGCATAGTCAAAATTGCTCTCGTTCCACTCGATGATCTGATAATCCGGGCAGAACTTCTTCCAACTCCTGATGCAGCGTTTCACATCCTTCGGCAGTGGATTTCCGCCAAACCAGCAGTAGTGAATGACTTTCGGTATTCCCATAATAACTTTCCTCCTCAAGCTTTTTTGCGCTCCGCATACCACTCACAAAGCTCTTTCCATGTTCCCCGGTTCATTATCAGATTGCCTGCCGCAAACAGTGCTGCGGCCCAGATGCCGTTCAGGATGGCTCTTCCAATCACTTCCAACAGGCTCCATTCTGGGCGGCTCTGCACACCGAGAACAACTATCACCAGAACGAACAGCACCGCGTTACAGAGCCATTTGCGCACGGTCGGCCATATGCTTGTCCGCAAAATTTTGCGGTAAGTATACCAGACGACCGCTATCCAACGGAACACCAACGCCGCAATCGTTCCGAGCAGACAGCCGTAGATGCCGCAGAACTGGATGGCGGCCAGCGTCACCACAAGATTGATGCTCATCTCCACGATGGCGTGCCACTGCGTTTCTTTAAAAGCTCCCTCATACTGAACGACCTGATGATAGATATTCTTGCCGTTTTCGATCACCGCTTTTCCGGCAAAGAGCAAGATCAAAGCCGCATCGAGGTAATTGGCATCGTGGATACCTGCCGTATAAATGCGGATTACCGGCAGAAGAAACGCTGCTGTCATTGCATAGCAGAAACCATCAAACGCAAGATAGACCGTTTCATAGAGGTCGAACACCCGTTCAAAACGCTTTCGGTCGGTCTGGAAGAGCTGACCCATCTGGAACGAGACACTATTGATAATCAGGGTCATCACAAAAGCGATCTGGGTAAAGAACAAATTATAGACACTGTACACACTGACCGCTTTGAAATCGCAGAAGTAGGACAGCAGCACCATATCCGTATTGTTGAAGATGACGCTCGACAGCTGGTGGAGCAGCACCGAGTTTTTCTGCGCAACGGCGGCGTAATTGGGTTTCGCGTGCCGGTCGATCCACGGGTAATTCTTCCGGACATACCACAGGATAACTGGAATGGGCAGCATGGAACACAGACAGTAGAGCAGTTGTGTCGCCAGAATGTTCTGGGTCAGCATCAGGACAGCCACCTTGCCGATGCCCGAAACCAGCTGTACCACCGTGTTTAGACTGCTGAGGATGTAGCTTCTCCCATCTACCTCCATCAACAGGCGGTACTTGCCCTGTACCAGAAAACCGATGACCGAGGGTAGACCATACAGGATAGTATACAGCAGGATGACACCTCGCGGCAGGCTGAACCGCACCACCATCGGGTAAATCGTTCCGATGCCCAGAACGATGGCCGCATAGAGGAATCCCGTCCGGCGGTAGTAGTGGCTGGTCGCTGCCAGAACTTCGCTGACGCCTTGGTGGTCTTCCAGCGCAACCGGACGGTAGAGTGCCTGCGTCGTCGCAAGACCGACGCCTGCTTCCAGCAGGTAAAGATAAGCGAACAGCTGTTTGATGGTACTCAGCTCGCCGTTCACGTCCGACCCATAATAGCTCAGGTAGAGACGCGGCAGAAGAAAGCCAACCAGAATGGTAACGATCTGACAAACCATCCCTGCCAGCATATTCTGTTGTATCCGGGACAATTTCTTCTGGCTCATGTTCTTTTTCTCTCAGTTTTTTCAAGATGCTTTTTATTTCACTGGAATTATAGCAAAAGTTTTCGGCCTTATCAACGCCTCCGGTTTATTTGCGGTAAAATTTTTGGATTCCAGCGTTTTCATTTGGCTTGTATGCGTGAAGTATGATATACTTGTTTTGCCTATTTTCCAAAGGGTTCACTTAAAATTCACAGAAATTCCCAATTGATGTATTAAGATATGGTTGATTACAAGCGAGGAGGGGTTCCTTATGGCAAAAATTCTGATCGTTGACGATGAGCCTCGGATCCGTGAGCTGATCCGGGAGCATTTACAATATGCAGGTTATGCCTGCGAAGAGGCCGGTGACGGCTCTGCAGCCCTGTCGTTGCTGACCAGCGGCGGCTATGATCTTGTGATTCTGGATGTCATGATGCCGTTCATGGACGGCATGACCTGCCTGCGTGAGATGCGCTCCCGTCACATCAATACACCCGTCATCATCCTGACCGCCCGTGGTGAGGAATACGACAAACTGGCCGGTCTGGAAGGCGGCGCAGACGATTATGTTGTCAAGCCGTTCTCTCCCCGGGAGCTGGTCGCCCGGGTGCGCGCGGTGCTGAACCGCACCCTGCCCCGGACCGAGAACGCCAATGGCGCGATGGTGTTTGGCGACCTGACCATCGACACAGCCAGCCACACCGTCCGGGTCAGCGGCGAGGAGATCAGCCTGACCCCCAAGGAGTTCGACCTGCTGGTCTTTCTGGCATCCAACAAGGGCATTGCCCTCAGCCGTGAAAAGATCCTGCAGAAGGTCTGGAACTACGACTACTTCGGCGAAGACCGCACCGTGGACACCCATGTGAAGATGCTGCGCGGACACCTCGGCAAGTGCCGCAGCTACATTGCGACGGTCTGGGGCATCGGCTACAAGTTCGACCCTGACGCAGCACGGTAAACGGAGGCATTGCATCGGATGCGGCACCCGAAAAAAGCCCGTTCCGCCATCGGCATCCGTGGGCAGTTGATGTGGTTTCTCTGCTTCATCTGCCTGCTGCTGCTCGGCCTGTTCTGGTTCCTCAGCACCCAGCTGCTGGAACCGCTTTATATCAAGCACATTCAGAAACAGCTCACCTCGGAAGCGGAGATGATCGTCTCTGAGATGGACGATGCCATCGCTGAAGGGGACACGCTGTCCTATTGGGCATTCGGCGGCGTCAAAGTCACCAATGATACCTTTTTCAACCAGCTGAAAGTCAAACTCTACGATAACAGCCCTCTGAGCAGTTTCTGCGTCGATATTTCAGATTCGACCCTGCGCACCATCAAGAAGTTCGAGAATCTGACCTTCTGCAACCTGCATGAGACGGCTCTGCCCGACCCACAGGATGAGGACATCAAATATTCCACCGCCCGTACCATCCGGCAATACTGCCGTCAGACCGGCGGTTTTGTCCAGACTCTCGACCCACCGACACCCTCTGGCTCAAAACAGCTGGTCGTCGGCCGAATGACTGCCGACGGCACCTATACCGTCCTTGTCACCACAAGCCTGATGCACGTTTCGGAGGCCGGCGAGGTCCTGAGTACCATTCTTCCCTTGGCCGCTGCGCTCATCTTCGCTTTCTCCATGTCAGCGGCTTGGCTGTTCAGCGAGTGGTTCACAAAGCCGCTGCGTCAGCTTTCCGGCGCAGCCCGGCAGGTGGCACAGGGTAACTATGCCGTCCATGTAGAAGCCAACCGGAACGATGAACTCGGTACTTTAGCCGAAGAGTTCAACCACATGGCGCAGGAAGTCCAGCACGCTGCCCAGATGCAGCGTGACCTGTTGGCGAATGTTTCCCATGACCTGCGCACGCCTCTTACCCTCATAAAGGGCTATGCCGAGACGGTACGAGACATCACCGGCGATGACAAAGCTCACCGTGACGAGCAGATGAACATCATCGTCGATGAAGCCGACCGTCTGACCGCCCTTGTCTCAAGTGTCATGGAGCTGAGCAAGGTCACCAGCGGTGCAGAGAAATGCGAGCGTGTCCACTTCGATATGGCGCAGCTCTGTGATGAGGTCAGCGAACGATACGATGCCGTCTGCGCCCAGAACGGCTGGGAGCTGAAACTGGAACTGCCCGACGAGGAGCTTCCGGTCTACGCCGACCCGAACATGATGCAGCGTGCCCTCCACAACCTGTTGGGCAACGCCATGCACCACATCGGCGAGGACGGGCTGTTCTTCCTGCGTGCCTTCCGCTGTGAGGAGGGCGTCCGGGTCGAAGTCTCCGACCACGGCCCCGGCATTGCGGCGGATGACCTGCCCTACATCTTTGACCGGTATTACCGTTCCCGTTCCGATGCCGGAAAACAGGGTACCGGCCTCGGCTTGTCCATCACGAAAGCCATCTTCCAGCAGCATGGTTTCCGCTTCGGCGTCCAGAGTACCGTCGGCAAAGGCACGACCTTCTGGTTCATTATGACGGATTCCTGATTTAAGTACAAAACGGGGCTGTTGCACAAGGAAAAAAACGAGTGCAGCAGCCTCTTTTTCTTGTT
>ERZ808240.708-NODE-708-length-42888-cov-5.805991_pt1 | contig 42888 bp, 37 predicted proteins | sample MGYA00521084_ERZ808240 | MGnify/ENA primary metagenome ERZ808240 (study PRJEB31516, sample SAMN03275571) | gut metagenome | biome: mammalia-associated habitat; material: feces | host: Papio cynocephalus | place: Kenya | collected 2012-08-06 ...
CTTGGTGGCGAAGGCGACGCCGTTGATGCGGGTGAGCATCTTGTTGTTCTTGTCGCCCTTCCAGTAGGCACCGGAGACACCCGTCAGCTTGAAGGCCTTCAGGGCCTTGGTGTAGCAGATATGGGGGCCGACGCACATGTCGATGTAGTCACCCTGCTGGTAGAAGGTGATGCGTGCATCCTCGTCAAGGTCGCCGATGTGCTCGACCTTGTACTTCTCGCCGCGCTCCTCCATGAGCTTGACGGCCTCGGCACGCGGAAGCTCGAAGACCTTGAATTTGAGGTTCTCCTTGGCGATCTTCTTCATCTCGGCCTCGATGGCGGGCAGATCGTCCTCGGAGATCTTCTTGTCGCCTAGATCGACGTCGTAGTAGAAGCCGTTGTCGGTCGCGGGGCCGTACGCGAAATCGGCCTCCGGATACAGTCGCTTGATGGCCTGGGCCATGATATGGGCCGCGGAATGGCGAACGACGTGGGTGACCTCATCCTCGGGAAGCTCCGCCACCGTTCCGTCGTTATAAAGGGCCTTCATATGTGTGTCTCCTCTCGGATGCGGATATACGTGATATACGCTTCAAACTCGAATCATTATAGACAGGTTGCACGGATATACAACGCCCGCCGACCATATCACTGGACGGCGGGCGCGAAAAAGCCATGTAAACGAGGGGTCAGAGCTACTGGATGTGCGTACGGCAGTACGGGCAGACCTTCCAGTGCGCGTCAAGCGGCCGGTGGCAGCTGGGACAGACGTTGCGCACCTGCGTGTTGCAAACAGGGCAGACGATGAAATCCTTCTCGATGGGGCCGCCGCAGTTGGGGCAGGTGCCGTACTGGGCGAGCTGACGCTCGCGCAGGGCCATATCGAGATCCTGCTCCTCGCGGTCAGCCAGATAGGATGACGGACGCAGGACGATGTAGGCGATCAACCCCACGACGGGGATCAGGGCGACGATGCCCCATGCCCAGAATGCTTGCACCCCGCGACGGCGGGCGTCGATGCAGACATAGGCGACCGCGAGCACGTACAGCGCGACCAAAAAACCGACGAACGCATAGACGACGCCCATGAGCTGCGGGGACATGAGTTCTGAAATATATCTCGACATATGATGGGCCTTCCTGCCGACAGCGGGTCAGTATTTGGTGCTCCCTACTATATCGTAAATACGGCCTACAGCACGCAAGGGTCCTTGGAGAAGGAGTTGAGCACCTCGACCCCGTCCTCACCCACCAGCACCAGGTCCTCGATACGCACGCCGGTGCGACCTGGCAGGTAGATGCCGGGCTCGATGGAAAACGTCATGCCGGGCTCCACGCAATCGGCGTTGGCAAGCGAGACATCACCGGGTTCGTGGTCCTGGAGGCCGATCGAATGGCCCAGACGGTGCGTGAAGTAGGCACCGTAGCCGGCTTCGTCGATGATGTCGCGCGCCGTACGGTCGATGTCGCAGAAACGCACCCCAGGACGGATCATGGCCTCGGCGGCCTCGTTGGCACGACGGACGATGTCGTAGATGCGCCGCGATTCCTCGTCCGGCTCTCCCCAGAAGAACGTACGCGTCATATCGGAGCAGTAGTTGCGGTACCTGCCGCCGATGTCGAACAGGACGACCTGATGGGGCGCGAGCACAGTGCCGTCGGGCTCATGATGCGGGTCGGCGGCGTTGGCGCCGAAGCTCACGATAGGCGTGAAGGAGAAACCCTCGGCCCCCTCCTCGCGGTAGATATCGAGCAGCCGGTCGGCGATCCCGCGCTCGGTCGCGCCCTCGTGCACCAGCTTCGAGGCCCTGGCCATCACGTGGTCGTTGATAATCGACGAGGCACGCATAAGGTCGCGCTCGGTGACGTCCTTGTCGGAACGCGCGGCAGCCACGGCATAGGAGCCCAAAAAGAAGGAAGGAGCGATACCGCCCTCCTGCAGGGGAACCAGGAAACCCGAGCGCATCTGGGCATCGACGCCCAAGGGGCGCTCCGGATCGATCCTCGATGCGAGCACGCACGTCAGATCATCGGTATCGTTGAACACCACGATCTCGGCGTTTTCATAGCTATCGATGGGATACAGCGCGTTATCGAAGATCACCGGCCGTTTGCCCGGCGCGAGCAGCACGCCCGAGAAGCGCTCGTACATCTCAGCATAAAAGCCCGTGAGGTAGTAGATCGACCAAGGATCGGTCACCAGCAGCTGCGATGCGGGATGATCCGCTTCGAGCCTGTCGAGTACGCGCTGGATTCGATTTTCATGTACTGAAGTCATAGTGCCCCTTTTCGTTTCCTAGAATCCCCTGAGCTTGGCCGCGACCTCACCGGCAAGGGTGATGGTGCCGGCAGCGACGAATGGCTCGCCCGCCACGAGGAGAGCGTCGACCGCGGCATCGACCGTACCGTACACGCCGACCACCTGATCCTGGGAGCGGCCGAGCTCCTCAAGGACGGCGCGCACATCGCGCTCCAGATCGGATGCGGCCATGGCGCGCTTGTTATCGGTCTGCGTTATGACGATGCGCGGGAACGAGGGGACGAGTACCTCCGTGATGCCCTCGACATCCTTGTCAGCCAAAGCGGCCACGAGCAGCACGGGACGACGGGCGGGGTCCGGATCGATCTCGTCGAGCGACGAGACGAAGTTCTCGCACGACTGCGGGTTATGGCAGGCGTCGATGAGCACCAGCGGATCGTCTTGCAGCACGTCGAAGCGACCGGGTGTCGGGCAGGTCATCAGACTTTCCTCAAGTTTTTGCCAGTCGAGAGCTCGTCCCAAATACGCCTCGGCCAGGGTGATGGCACACGCGGCATTCTGCGCCTGGTAGGAGGGCTTCACCATGGACGGAGTGTAGATCGCACGAGGCGTGGTGCAGGAGAATCGCAGCGCATCGCCGATATGCCGGGGCATCTGGGTGACCGCATGGTTCACGACAATCGGGACGACACCGCACTCACGGCAGCGCGCATCCATGACCTGCTGGACGCTCGCCTCGTGCACGCCCTCGCCCAGAACGACGGTGCGCCCGGGCTTGATGACGCACGCCTTCTCGCCGGCGATGGCGGCAAGGGTATTGCCGAGCCACTTCATATGGTCGAGACCGATGCCCGTGATGGCCACGGCAACCGGGTCCGTGGCGCTCGTAGCGTCCCAGCGCCCGCCCATGCCCACTTCGAGCACGGCGACGTCGACACGGGCCTCGGCATAGGTCACCAGACCGGCAACGGTCAGGATATCGAACGGGGACACCGCATAGGGCTTGAGGCCAGCGGCGACGCGCTTGGCGTTCATGCGCTCCCCCGCCTCATGGGCAGCCGAGACACCGTGGATGAACGTCGCATCGTCGCAGACTATCCCGTCGACCTCGAGACGATCCGGGAACCGTACTAGATGCGGCGAAGCGAACAGACCCGTCTTCAGACCCTCGCCTTTGAGGATGGCGGCAGTGAACCGCGACGTCGAGGTCTTGCCGTTCGTTCCGGCGATCTGCAGACAGTCGTAGTACTCATCCGGTCGCTTCAGCTCGTCGAGCATGTCGACGACGGTCTCGAGCAACGGGCTCTCGTAATCGGTCGAGAACTGCCCCGAATCCGATGCGTACCGAATAGCGGTATCGAGCGAAATGTCGGGCACCTCGAACGGAACCCTGTATGTTCCCAAACGTTTCGGCATAGGATCAAACCTTAGAGGTAGGAAGTATCGGTAACGGAAGGCCCCCTGGGTTTCGTCCGCCGCGGGTTCCGCACGAGCCGAAGGCCACTGAATGTGGCCTTCGTGCGAGCAGGACTGTTTGAGCGCCGGATGAAACCCAGGGGGCCGAAAGGTTGACGTTTACTGGAAATCCGAAAGCTGTGCCTTCAGGGCCTCGAGAACGTCGGTGAGCTCGGCTGCACGGTTACGCTTCTTCTCCACGACCGCCGGTGCCGCCTTGGCGACGAATCCCGGGTTGGAAAGCGTCTTCTCGCAGCTGGCGAGCTCCTTCTCGGCAGCCTTGATCTCCTTCTCCAGGCGAGCCTGCTCGGCCGAGAGGTCGACCTTGCCCTCGAGGACCACGAAGGTCTCCACGCCGCCGTCGACGATGGCGATGGAAGCAGCAGGCTTGGCGGCATCGGTCGCGATGACCAGCGAGCTCGTATTAGCGAGCGGCTCGATGGTGGAACGCAGGGACTCGAGTGCGGCCACGTCATCGGAGCTGGCGCGAACCACCAGGTCGAGCGCGGCCTTGGGACTCAGACGATAGCGGGAGCGCGTAGCGCGGGCGGCGGAGACGACGGTGCGGCAAAGCTCGAAGGCGCGCTCGGCGTCCTCGTCGATGTAGCGAACGTAGCCAGCAGGCTCGGGCCACTTGGCCACCATGAGCGCCTCGGCACGGTCGATGTTGCTGTCGGCATCCATGTCGAGGATGGAGGCGGGCATGTTGTCCCAGATCTCCTCGGTGACGAACGGCATGAGCGGGTGCATGAGGCGGATGGAAGTATCGAGCACGAAGATAAGGTTGCGCTGCGCCTGCAGACGGCCCTCGCCCTTCAGGCGGCTCTTCGTGAGCTCGACGTACCAGTCGCAGACCTCGTTCCAGAAGAACTGCTGCAAGCCGCGGGCCATATCGCCGAACGTGTAGCTCTCGATACCCTCGGTGACCATCTTGACGGCCTTGGCCAGACGGCTGAACATCCAGGCATCGGCCGGGGTCTCGACCGCCGGGGCGCCGGGGGTGTAGCCATCCATGTTCATGAGCAGGAAGCGGCTCGCGTTCCAGATCTTGGTGACGAAGGCCTTAGCCTGTTCGGTGCGCGGGCTGTCGATGAGCCGCTTGGTCTTCCTGTCGATGTTCGCGTCGAACTTGACGTCCTGGTTGGTGGTGCACAGCGTATACAGGTTGAAGCGCATGGCGTCGGCGCCGTATTTGTCCATGAGGTCCATGGGATCCACGCCGTTGCCCTTGGACTTGGACATGCGGCTTCCGTCCTTGGCGAGGATCGTCGGGTAGATCACGACGTCCTTGAAGGGGATCTCATCCAGGAAGTACAGCGAGCTCATGATCATACGTGCGACCCACAGGGCGATGATGTCGCGCGCGGTGACGAGCGCCGTGGTGGGGTGATGCCCCTCGAGCTGCTCAGGTTTCTGCGGCCAGCCCTGCGTGGCGAACGTCCACAGCTGCGAGCTGAACCAGGTGTCGAGCACGTTCTCGTCCTGATGGACATGGTGACCGCCGCACTTGGGACACACGTCCGTGTCCTCCATAAGGGCGTCTTCCCAGCCGCAGTCCTCACAATAGAAAACCGGGATGCGATGGCCCCACCACAGCTGACGGGAGATGCACCAATCCTTGAGGTTCTCCATCCAGGTGGTGTAGGTCTGCGTCCAACGCGCCGGGTGGAACTTCACCTTGCCGGACTTGACGGCCTCAAGCGCAGGCCCCTTCAGCTTGTCGACGGCGACGAACCACTGCTCGGAGAGCCAGGGCTCGAGCGCCGAATCACAGCGGTAGCAGTGCATGACGGAGTGGTCGAGGTCCTCGACATGGTCGAGCAGGCCGTGCTCATCGAACCACTTGACGACGGCCTCGCGGCACTCGTCGCGGTTCATGCCGCTGAACTCACCGTATCCGTCGACGACGACGGCGTGCTCGTCGAAGATGTTGATCTGGGGCAGGTCGTGCGCCTGGCCCATGGCGTAGTCGTTGGGGTCGTGCGCCGGCGTGACCTTCACGAAGCCGGAACCGAAGCTGGCATCGACATGGTAGTCGGAGAAGATGGGGATCTCGCGGTCGACGATCGGCAGCATGACCGTCTTGCCCACGAAGGCGGCCTTCCCAGGATCCTTCGGGGAGACGGCGACGCCGGTATCGCCGAGCATGGTCTCGGGACGCGTGGTGGCGACGACGATGTAGTCCTGGCCGTTCACGGGCTCGGTCAGCGGGTAGCGGAGATGCCACAGGTGGCCGTGCTCGTCATGGTACTCGGCCTCGTCGTCGGAGATGGCCGTGGTGCAGTTGGGGCACCAGTTGACGATGCGCTTGCCGCGGTAGATCAGGCCGTCGTGGTACCAGTCGCAGAAAACCTTGCGGACGGCCTCGGCATAGTCGGCATCCATGGTGAAGCGCTCGTTGTCGAAATCCACCGAGCAACCCATGCGCTTGATCTGGTCGACGATGATGCCACCGTACTCGTGCGTCCAATCCCAGCAGGCATCGACGAACTTGTCGCGGCCGATCTCAAGGCGGCTGATGCCCTCGCTCTTGAGCTTCTTGTCGACCTTGGTCTGCGTGGCGATGCCGGCGTGGTCGGTACCGAGAACCCAGCGCGTGGACTTGCCACGCATGCGCGCCATGCGGACGATAGCATCCTGGATGGAATCGTCGGTGGCATGACCCATATGGAGCTTGCCCGTGACATTAGGGGGCGGGATGGTGACCGTGCAGTCGCCTACGCCCTCGCGGCGCTTGTAGTAGCCGCCGTCGAGCCATTTCTGCAGGATCTTAGGCTCGTTTTGCGACGGATCGTAATTTTTAGGCATCTCTTCCATATAACTCTCCCCATCCCACCGGTGCGCTTGCCGACGAAGTTTTCGCTCGGTCAAATCCTGAGCTCGAACGAAGAGCACATCAAGTGCTCTTCGGCTCGTGCGGAATCTACGAAAACTTCGTCGGCAAGCTCCCTTGGGAACGCCCATACCGAATGAAATCGAACTTGCTAAGAACAATCCCATAGAATAGCACAGCAACGTATCCGGGATAGTTCTATGAAAAAGCCCCGGTCATAATGATCGGAGCTCGAAAACAGGATCAGATTCAGATGAAAACCTAGGCGGGGATGCGGGTCGGTTGCTCTTTGCCTTGGACGGCTTCTTTGGTGACGACCACCTTGGCAACGCCCTCCTCGCTCGGAAGGTCGAACATCGTTTGCTGGAGGATATCCTCGCAGATGGAGCGCAAGCCGCGGGCGCCGGTCTTGCGGGCAAGCGCCATACGGGCGATCTCGTGCAACGCATCGTCATCGAACGCCAGCTCGACACCCTCGAGCTGGAACATGCGACGGTACTGCTTGACGATCGCGTTCTTGGGCTCGGTGAGGATATGGACCAGGTCGTCCTCGTCAAGTGCGCAGGTCTGGGTGATGACCGGCGTACGGCCGATGAACTCGGGGATCATACCGAAGGCGTTGAGATCTTGCGGCAGCACCTGGTGCAGCAGGTCGTTCTCGTCCACCGAGGTGGGCCCGGCGATCTCGGAATTGAAACCGACGCCCTTGTTGCCCACGCGATCGGCGATGATCTTGTCCAGACCGACGAACGCGCCGCCGCAGATGAACAGGATGTTGGTGGTGTCGATCTGCAGCAGCTCCTGCTGGGGATGCTTGCGGCCGCCGGTGGGCGGAACGCTCGCGACGGTCCCCTCGAGGATCTTGAGGAGCGCCTGCTGCACGCCCTCGCCGGAAACATCGCGTGTGATGGACAGGTTCTCGGCCTTGCGGGCGATCTTGTCGATCTCGTCCACATAGATGATACCGACCTCGGCACGTGCGATATCGCCGTCGGCGGCGTTGATGAGCTTCAGTAGGATGTTCTCAACGTCCTCGCCCACGTAACCGGCCTCGGTGAGCGCGGTCGCGTCGGCGATGGCGAACGGCACCTCGAGGATGCGCGCGAGCGTCTGGGCAAGCAACGTCTTACCGGTGCCGGTGGGGCCGAGCAGCAAGATATTGCTCTTGGCGAGTTCGACGTCCTCGTCACCGAAATCGGTGTGCAGGCCGGATGCCTCGTCGAAAGCGCCCTCGGCAGCACCGCCCTCGATCACGCGACGATAGTGGTTGTACACGGCGACGGACATGGCGCGCTTGGCATCCTCCTGTCCCATCACATACGCAGAGAGCTCGTCGTAGATCTCATGCGGCGTAGGCACGCGGGTAATGACCTGGCGGTCGTCACCCGCGACCTCGAAATCGTCGGCAGCGGGTTCGGGAGCCGCGGGCTTAGCCTGGTTGGCATTCATGCCGAAGCTGTTCATGAAGCCCGGAAGCTTGCCCTGACGCGTGGCCTCCATGAAATCGCTCGCGAGAGACTCCTCCAAGATGTCGGCGCATGCGGCGACGCACTCATCGCAGATGAACACACCGCTGGGCCCCTTGACGAGCTTACGGACCTGGCCCTGCTCCTTGCCGCAGAACGAGCAACGGATGGGCTCGTCGGTCGAGTACTCGCCGGAACCGATGTCGTGCGGACCCTGTCCGCCGGTCATGTCAGAAGCCATTACTGAGCATCCTTAGCGGTATCGGTACGGGACGTGACGATATGGTCGATCAGGCCGTATTCGAGTGCCTCGGTCGCGGTCATGTAGTTATCGCGTTCGGTGTCGCGCTGAACCTTCTCGATCGGCTGGCCAGAGGCGTCAGCGAGAATCTGGTTGAGCGTAACACGGCATGCCTTGATCTGCTGGGCAGCGATCTCGATCTCGGTCTGCTGACCCTGGGCACCACCGGAGGGCTGATGGATCATGACCTGTGAATGCGGCAGGCAGAAGCGCTTGCCCTTTGCCCCGGATGCGAGCAGGACGGCGGCCATGGAGGCGGCCATGCCGACGCAGATGGTGGAGACCTGCGGCTTGATGAAGTTCATGGTATCGAGGATAGCCAACCCAGAGGACACCTCGCCACCAGGGGAATTGATGTAGATGGAAATGTCCTTCTCGGCATCCTGGCTCTCGAGATGGAGAAGCTGGGCGATCACCAGGTTGGCGCTGACGGAGTTGATCTCCTCGCCGAGGAAGATGATGCGGTCGTTGAGCAGGCGCGAGTAGATATCGTAGCTGCGCTCACCGCGCGGGGTCTGCTCGATGACATACGGGACGAGCGACGATGCGACCCTATCGATCATGCGGTCTCCTTTCGCTGTGTGATGACGTAAAAATACGGTGCCCGCCGCAAGGCAGCAGGCACCGTATCGAAACCGAAGTACCGGTTACATACTCTACCCTACCAGACGAAGTTTACCTCGCCGGGCGGACATTTTTGTCAAAAAGGGCTACTCGGCATCCTTGGCGGTAGCGTCGACCTCGGTGACCTTGGCGTTCTCGACCAGATGATCGACAGCCTTGGAGCGACGGATGGAATCGCGGAGCGCCGGGATGCGACCCTCGGCGACGAACTCGGCCTTGCGGGCCTCGACGTCGGAGACGCCGGCGTTCTTGAACTCGTTGTCGATGTCCTCGTCGGTAACCTCGATGTTGAGCTCACGGGCAAGGGAATCGAGCGCGAGAGACTCGCGAGCGACATCGTCGGCCTGATGATGGAGATCAGCGATGAACTGGTCGGCGGAGATGCCGGAAGCCTGGAGCCAGGAGTCGAGCGTCATGCTGCGGGCAGCGAGGTTGTTGAGGAAGTTCTGGCCGAGCTCCTGGAAGACGGACTGCTCGTAGTCGGCATCCATCTCCTCGAGCTGCAGACGCTCGGCGAGCGCGGCGACGGCACGGTTCTCCTTGAGCGTGGGAAGGTTGGAGGCCTTGTCCTGCTCGAGCTCGATCTTGATGGCGTCGCGCATGGCGGCGATGTCGTCGAACCCGAAGTTCTCCTTGACGAACTCGTCGGTGAGCTCGGGAAGCTTCTTGGTCTTGATGCCCTTGACGGTGATCTCGGCGGTCACGGCCTCGTCAGCGCCCTCGGGCGTCCAGGTAGCGGTCTTGGTGTCGCCGACGTTGGCACCGATCAGGGCCTCGTCGATCTCCTTGATGGTGTTCTCGTCACCCACGGCGACGGAACGGTCCTGGCACTCGTAGTCCTCGGCGCCCTTGACGCTCTTCACGTCGACGGTGACGTAGTCACCGGACTCGACGGCGCGACCCTCGACGTCCTCGAACTCGGCACGGTAGTTCATGAGCATGTCGACCTGAGCGTCGATCTCGGACTCGGTGACCTCCGCAGGGGGCATCTCGATCTCGACAGCGTCATAGGAGGAGAGCTCGCAGCTGGGGCGCAGGGAGAACTCGATGGTGTAGGTGAAGTCCTCATGATCCTTGGCGGGCTCGACGTCGTCGGAGACATGGCCCTCCTTGGTGGGGACGATGTCCAGCTCGTTCAAGACGGAAGGCATGGCGTCGTTCACGATCGTCTCGGTGGCCATACCGTGGATGTACTCCGCGCCGAGCAGGCTGTCGATGACGGGACGGGGGGCCTTACCGGGACGGAAGCCCTGGAAGCGGTACTTCTTGGCGGCGTCCTTGTAGGCCTTCTTGATGGCGGCATCGACGTCAGCGGACTCGATGGTGACCGTAGCGGTGAGCTTGGCGTCCTTGACGTCAGAAGCAGAGATGTTCAACGTTCCTCCTCTACCGTGCCCGGCCGAACCTTGGGCGCCGGGAACCCCTTGTATATGAAGTCGTGCACGTGGTGCGGGCGAAAGGACTCGAACCTTCACGGGAATCCCACCAGAACCTAAATCTGGCGCGTCTACCAATTCCGCCACGCCCGCATATACGCACAGATTAGGCATGATAGCAGATAGAATCACTGCACGCACGCAGGAACGGACCCACGACGATAGAAACGCCACAGGTGAGGCGCTACCGGCGAACGGATCCGAGACGCCGCAGGTCAATGCACCCGAAGGCCCGCACAGCGAAGGGAGGCGTCCTGAAGCATGATCCGCCCCGTGTCCCGCCGCTCATCGGAACGACGGGCAGTCATCACTCGCCCAAAAGCGCTTTCTCGGGCGTGATGGGCAACGAACGCACCTGGTGACCGGTGGCATGGGCCACAGCCGAGGCCACGGCGGCGAGCGGCGTGTTGACGACGACCTCACCGATCGACTTGGCACCGAAAGGACCCGTCGGCTCGTAGCTGGGCTCGAAGGCGACGCGGATCTGGCCTATGTCGAGACGCGTGGGCAGCTTGTACGTCATGAAGTTGCCGGTACGGAGACGGCCCCGACCGTCATGGTCGACGATCTCGTAGAGCGCATGCCCGATACCCTGGGCGATACCGCCCTCGGCTTGCACGCGCGCGAGCGCCTCGTTGATAACGGTGCCGCAGTCGACCGCCGCCACTTAGTCCACGCCCGTGCCTTTACGGGTCTCATTCTCCACATCGCCCTCGGCGATACCCGCCATGAAGGGCGGAGGCGACACCGGGGAGCACGCACTCGCATGGGCCGTGAGCGCATCGCCGCCGGCGATGTCCTTGACGCAGAGGTTCGCGAAATCGCGCAGCGTGAGGCAACGGTTCTGCTCACGGGCGGCGCGCTCGTCGGCCAAGCGCACGAACTGCCCGTCGAACTCGACGTCGAACTCGTCGACGTCCCACATCTGCGCGGCCTTGGAGCGGATCTTGTCGCGCAACTCCGTGGCGGCGTTCTTGGCGGCGAGCCCTGTCACGTACGTACCCGAGCTCGCGTATGAGCCGGCATCGAAGGGCGACAGGTCCGTGTCCACGCCGCGGACGACGATGATCGAGCTGTCGACGCCAAGCTCCTCGGCCGCGATCTGCGCCAAGATGGTGTCGACACCCATACCGTTGTCGGTAGCACCGGTATTGAGCGTGATGAACCCGTCCTCCTCCAAGCGCAGGTCGATGCCGCCGATATCGACGTTGGAGATGCCTGAGCCCTGCATGGTGACGGCGCAACCGAGCGCACGGACGCGGTCGCCCAGGTCACGGGCAAGCGGCTTGTCGCGCCACCCGGCCATGTCCATGGCGCGCTCGAGACAACGATCGAGGGTGCACGCGTTGAGTTTCTCGTTGTAGTACTGCGGCATGGTTTCGCCCTCGTGCACCATGTTCTTCAGGCGCAGCTCCGCCGGATCCGCATGCAGCATGTCCGCAAGCTCGTTGACAGCGCTTTCGACGGCGAACTGGCCCTGCGTGGCCCCGTAGCCACGGTACGCGCCGCCGCGCTCGGTGTTGGTGTAGACCACGTCCCAGCTGAAGCGGCTCGCCTTGACATGGTTGTAGATGGGGAGGCTCTTGTGGCCAGACAGGCCGACGGTCGTCGTGGCGTGCTCGCCGTATGCGCCCGCATTCGACAGGGTATGGAGGTCGATGGCCGTGATGGTGCCGTCGCGCATCGCGCCCATCTTGACCGTCATCTGCATCTGATGGCGCGAGTTGCCGGCCGTGGTGTTCTCCTCACGCGTGTAGCAGCAATAACTGGGACGGCCCGTCCGGTACGTGACGAAGGCCGTGAAGACCTCGTTGCAACCCGTCTGCTTTGATCCGAAACCGCCGCCGATACGTGGCTTGACGACCTGGACCTGCGACTGCGGGATATCGAGTGCCTGCGCGATCATGCGACGCACGTGGAAGGGAACCTGCGTGGAGGTGGTCACCTGGATACGGCCGAAGGCGTCGGTCGTGGCGAACGAACGAAACGTCTCCATGGGAGCCGTCTGCGTGGCCTGGCTCGTGTAGGTACGCGTGAAGACGATATCGCTCCCGGCGAAAGCGGCATCGAGGTCACCGTAGTCGGACGTTCCGCTGCACACGAGGTTGCGCGAGACGTCGCCACCCTGCGGGAACATGAACGTCACGTCCCCTTCCGGGTGCACGACGATATCGTTGTCGAGGGCCTTCGTGAAATCGAGCAGGGGCTCGAGCACGTCGTAATCGACCTTGATGAGCTTGAGGGCGCGATCGGCCGCCTCGTCGGTCTCGGCCGCGACGATCGCGACCTCCTCGTTCCGGTAGCGGACGCGGTCCTCGAGAATCAGGCGGTCATAGGGGCTCGGCTGCGGATAGCTCTGGCCGGCGATGGTGAAACGGCGCTGGGGTACGTCTTCGTACGTGTAGACCGCTACAACGCCGGGAACCTTGAGCGCGCGCGAGGTATCGATCGAGCGAATCGTGGCGCGAGCATAGGGGCTGCGCTTGAGCTTGACGATGAGGGCCCCGGCGGGAACCTGGTCGCCCGTGTAGACGGGACGCCCCTCCAGCAGGGCCGCGGAGTCCTTTTTGGGCTGCTTATGCGTGATCTGCCGGTAGGAGACGCCGTCCGCACTCGTCTCATTCACAGGAGGCTCAGGCACGTCGAAGCCGACGGTAACGCCCTCTCCGCGCAAGAAGCGGACGATAGCGCGAAGCTGGCTCTCGTAGCCGGAGCAGCGGCAGAGGTTGCCCGCGATTTGACGCGAGAGCTCCTCGCGCGTGGCGACGAGCGACGGGTCCTCCTTGGCGGCGCGGCTCAGCGCGAGCACATTCATGATGAGGCCCGGGGAGCAGAACCCGCACTGCTCGGCACCCTCCGCCGCCATGGCGCGCGCCAAGGAAGCGGACTCGGTACGGAGACCTTCAAGCGTGGTCACCGAGCACCCGTCGATGCGCACGGCGGGCACGGAGCAACTCAACACGGGAACCTCGTCGAGCCAGACGGTGCACAGACCGCAGTTGGTGGTTTCGCAACCGCAGCGCACGGAGTAGCACCCCTGGTCGCGAAGCAGGGAGAAGAGCGTCGCGTCAGGCTCGATAACGGTCTTGATCTTTCGGCCGTTGAGCGTGAACGCGATATCGATCGGCTTCACCGGCATCAGTGCACCTCCTGGTCATCGAGAAGCGCGGCACGACGCGTCTCGAAATCGTCGGTCGCGAAACGAGGCGTCTCCACGAGCTCGAGCTCGTGCGCGAACGCCGCAGAAAGCTCTATGCCCGCTGCACGGCGCACGGCCTGCACGGCAAGCGGCGCGGAGATCTGGCGACGGTACGCCGCAGACCCCCACAGGTTGGAGCCATATGAAAGGCCGCGCACGCGATCGGCCAGCTCTCGCAGCTCAGCTTCGCTCGGGTATTCCGACACCAGACCGCAGGCGTCACATGCGAGCAGCTCGGCCGGGAGCGGACGGGCGCCCACGGCGACATGCCAGGAGGCATCCCACCAGGAGGCGGTGACGTTCAGGGACGGAAAATCGGTCGCGTTCTTGCGCACCGCCTCGTAGCTCGCGCGGTAGGCATGCTTTTTCACAACGATGTGCTCGATGACATCGCGAACGTAGCCCATCTGGACGAACTCGGTGAGCGGTACGCGCCCGGCCCCCGTGAGCTCGACAGAGGTGTCGAGGGCGAGGAAGGCGCAGAGGACATCGGAGAACCCGAACCGGCCGTAGATGCTGCCGCCGACCGTCGCCGTGTTACGCAGCTGCACTCCCACGATATCGTGGACGGCGAACTCGAACACGTTATGGACCATGGCGTTGAGCGCGCGATGGCGCTCGAGCTGGCGCAGCGTGACCATCGAGCCGATGCGAAATTCGTCGTCGGTCTCCTCGATCTGATCGAGACCGCAACCGCTCAGGTCAATGGCCGTGGCGACCCGGCGCGAGCCCAGTCGCATCCAGATGCCACCACCGATGATTTTGTTGTTGCGGTTCTTCTGCAGGAGCTCATAAGCTTCGGCCGCGTTTCCAACACGGACGTAGGTACCGAATTTGAGCACGCTCTCCCCTTCTCTGCGCCCATCTATCTCAAACCATGGTAGCAAACGCGAAGAGCACCGAATGGGACGATGGTGGGCGGAGGTGCCGTCCCGACAAAACCCGGACAACAACGCCGGAGTCGGTCGCGCAGGCCGAATCAGGCGGCGAAGCCGATCTGGAGGAGCTTGATAGGCGTTGCGGGCTCGACCGCATGCTCGGTACCGGCGGGCACGCACAGGACGTCACCGGCGGACAGGGCAACTCGACGCTCGCCGAACACGATGTCCGTTACCCCCTCGACCAGGTAATACAGGGTGTCACCAGGATAGCGCTCCTCCGAGACGCTCTCGCCTTCGGCAAACGCCAAAAGCGTCGCGGTGACGGGGTCGTCCAAACGCGTGAGCGCCATGGACGAGACCTGGCCGGGACGCGCCTCGATCAGGCTCGAAAGCGGCGCGGCGGTATCGGTCGGCAGATTGCGAAACGGCATGGGACCCCCTATCGCTGCGGCAGGATCACGACGAGCAGCATCTTGAACGCGGTCACACCGCGCACGGCATGCGGCGCACCGGCGGGAATGACGATGCTCTCGCCCGCATGGACCTCATGTGCCACACCATTGATGGTGATCTCGCCCGTACCCTCGAGCACGTTGACCATGGCGTCCCCGCCGGCGGCATGGCTCGACATGCCCTCGTCCGCGTCGATAGCGAACAGCGTCACCTTGGCAGCTGGGGTCTGGGACAGCGTAAGGCTGTTGACCTTGCCGGCCTCAGCGGGCACGGCCGCAGCCAGATTGAAGACGGATTCCTTATCGATATTCTTGATGAGCTCCATATACTCCCCTAACGACGAAAAATGGACTCCCCGCCCACGCGGGAAGTCCATTTATTCTAAACGCCAGATGACACCCAAAAACTGTCAGATGTCACGCACTATGTCTCTCAAACCGCTCCAGCTCCCCTGATGACCTCGCTTCAAGGAACCGAACGACGGAGACGGGTTTTCCAGGTGCCGCAGATCGGCCTGAAAGAGGAGCGACGCGTACGCAAGATACGCGAGCGACGAATGAAGGCCGAGGTGCGGTGCCTGGGAAAGCCGCAGGGATCTGAAAACCCTTAGCAGACGCCCTGGGCCAGCATCGCATCGGCCACCTTCTCGAAGCCGGCGATGTTGGCGCCCATGACGAAGTTGCCCTCGTGGCCGTACTTCTTGGCGGTGTCGTCCACGTTGTGGAACATACCGCGCATGAGCTGCTCGAGCTTGCCGTCGACCTCCTCGAAGGTCCAGGAAAGGTGCTCGGCGTTCTGGCTCATCTCGAGACCGGACACGAGCACGCCGCCAGCGTTGGCGGCCTTGCCGGGCATGAACGCCACGCCGTGCTCCTGGAAGTACTCGGTGGCCTCGATAGTCGTGGGCATGTTCGCGCCCTCGCCGACGACCTTCACGCCATTGGCGACGAGCGCCTTGGCGTCCTCGAGGAGCAAGGTGTTCTCGCGAGCGCACGGCAAGGCGATATCGCAGGAAAGCTGCCACACGCCGCGGCCGTCCCCCTCGTGCCAGACGGCATTGGGCTTCTCGTCCACGTACAGGGCTAGCGTGACACCCTTGTCGTGACCGGAACGCTTCTTGTTGTAGACATGCTCCAGAACCTGGTAGTCGATACCGTCGGGGTCCTCGACCCAGCCGTGGGTGTCGGAGCAGGCGAGCACCTTGCCGCCGAGCTGCGCGACCTTCTGGACGGCGTAGATGGCGACGTTGCCGGAGCCGTGGACGACGACGTTCTTGCCTTCGAAGGAGCCACCGTGCGACTTGAGGTACTCATCGACGAAATACACCAGGCCGTAGCCGGTGGCCTCGGTACGTGCGAGAGAGCCGCCGAACGAGAGGCCCTTGCCGGTGAGGACGCCGGTCCACTCGTTGCGGATGCGCTTGTACTGACCGAACAGGTAGGCCACCTCGCGGCCGCCTACGCCCAGGTCACCGGCGGGGACGTCGGTGTTGGGACCGATATGGCGATAGAGCTCGGTCATAAAAGACTGGCAGAAGCGCATGATCTCGTTGTTGGATTTGCCCTTGGGGTCGAAGTCGGAACCGCCCTTGCCGCCGCCCATCGGGAGGGTCGTGAGGGAGTTCTTGAGAATCTGCTCGAGGCCGAGGAACTTAAGCATGCCGAGCGTGACCGTGGGGTTGAAGCGCAGGCCGCCCTTGTAGGGCCCGATCGCGGAGTTGAACTCGACGCGATAGCCGCGGTTGACCTGGACCTTGCCTTGGTCGTCAACCCAAGGGACGCGGAAGATGATGACGCGCTCGGGCTCGACGAGGCGCTCGAGGATCGCGGCCTCCTCGTACTCGGGATGCGCGTCAAGCGCAGGCTGCAGCGTACCGAGGATCTCGGTCGCCGCCTGCAGGAACTCGGTCTGCTCGGGATAACGGGCCTTGAGATCGTCAAGGACCTTTTGCGTATAGCTCATGCTTCCTCCCATGATCGGAGATTGCTCTATCCCTGCTCATCCGATGCAGGGTTTCTCGTGTCGGAATGGTACTCCTTTATTTCCAACGCGAATCCAGCGACGGGAGGTCAGTTTGAACGGAAAGGATATCACCGCAGGTAGTGTGGGTACCACGGCGCGACAGGAGATATAAAGTATTTCGAAGCTGTTACGGGGAGCCCTGGCGGGAACGCATGCGAATCGAACGCACCCGAGACGTTATACACGCCTCGCAACGGTTTTGAGGACCGCGGGGCCCACCGGAGCCCATCCGTTCCCACAAACTCCGCCTTCGTAGTATGACCCAACGATGCGAAAACGGAGCCCACATTATCGGACCGCAACGCAACGCGGCCGCAATCCCGTCACGGGCGCAGAGATCGCAGACCGCCGGAAGCCCTGTCGAGCACCGTGAACCCAACGCGATCGAAATGTTCGAGCAGGGCGATCGCCTGCTTGCGCGAGATCCCCAGGGCGTCCTTCAGAGTGCTTGTGCTCGCCGAGCCGCCCGCGTCGGCAAGGGTCTTCGATACGATGTCCCGGGCACGGCGCTCTGCCGCCGACGATATGATGGCCTCACGCCCGATCATGATCGCGGAGCCCGCAACCAGCAGCTCGCGCATGGCGCGCGCAGCCACGCCCCGATCTATGCCGCACGCATCTGCCAGGCTCGCCGTGATCACGGGTTCCAGCCCGCACCGGTTAAGTCCCGCGAGCAGCGATTCACAGGCATCATGCAGGGCGCGACGCGCGCCGGCCCCCGAGCGGGGGTCGAACACCTCGGCGCCATCGACGGAGCAGAGCCCCCGCTCGCGAGCGCAGGTCAGCAGTACCTCGCCCGCACCTTCGGAGGCGGCAGGCCACGCGGCGCAAATGACCTCACCCGGTGTGAAACCGGATCGATCGGGCAACGCGGCATGCAGGGAACGGAGCGACGGGACAAGTTGGTTCAGAGCGGCGTCAAGCGATGCCGGGGCGATGAAGCAGGTCTGGGAAGCATCCGATGCGAGCTGAACCGCAGCACCGGCCTGGACAAGGCGACCGAGCGAATCCAGCGCAGCGGAGAGCGAGAGGTCGAGAGCCGAGCACAGCTCCTCGGCGCGCACGGGGAACGCTTGCGATCGTAGCCATGCGGCAACGGCTTCCGGAAGGTCTCCCCGAGCCAGGGCATCGATCAACGAGCGCTCTTCCTTACGGAGCGAACGTGAACGGCGGCAATGCGAAAGCAGTACCGTGCCGCCACCGATCAGCGAGATCGGCGACTCGGCGAGCACGATGGCGCTGTCCCCTGCCCGCACGGGCAGCGGATCCCGAAGGCGTATCTGCACGGCGGCCGTCCCGCCCGGCAACAAGGGCAGATCGCCCTCGAACAGCATGATGCGTCCCATGGCCTCGGCGGTACCGGCCATGACACGTACGTGCATGCCCGATTCCAAGGGCACGGAACGGCTCCCGTCCCGGCCGATATAGGTGAAGCGAAGGACGGCCCGCCGGGTCGAAAGCTCGGTTCCAGGCACGCACAGAACCTCGCCTCGCGAAAGATCGGTCGCACCGCCCACGATATTGAGCGCCACACGTTGACCCGGCTCCGCCATATCCACATCACCGTGTACCTGCATGCCGCGCACGCGGACACGGACACCGGTCAACGTCCCCTGCAGCGTATCGCCGACACGCACTGCCCCGTCTCGCAGCGTGCCGGTCACCACGGTCCCGGCACCTTTGATGGTGAAGCGGCGATCGATGGGAAGCCGCGGCCCCGCGGCGTATAGGTCCGTGGCTCGTGACCGATCGGCCAGGGCCCGATCGACACATCTGTCCAGCGCGACCTTGAGCGCGTCCAGGCCCGCGCCGCTCCGCGCGGAAACAGGTATGACCCGCGCCTCCGCGTACGATGTCGTCTGAAGGAACTCCTCGACATCGAGACGCGACAGCGCCAACGTCTCCTCATCCGCAAGGTCGCACATGGTCAACGCCACCACCACGTGGCGCACCCCGAGCAACTCGAGGATCCGCACGTGCTCACGCGTCTGCGGCATGACGCCCTCGAGCGCCGAGACGGCGATAAGGACGACATCGGCCCCGGTGGCACCCTGGATCATGGCACGTAGGTAATGAGCATGCCCCGGTACGTCCACCAGACCCACGCACCGTCCGCTCGGCAGGGAAAGGGCCCCGAACCCGAGCTCGGTCGTCATGCCCCGCTCGCGCTCGACAGGCAAACGATCGGGATTGACGCCGGTCAGCGCCTCGACAAGCGTCGATTTTCCATGGTCGACATGGCCGGCCGTCACCAGGACGACAGGGCACGCGGTGGCATCCGCACTGGTCATCATCGGGAGACCCGTCTCCAGGCGCACCGTACCAGCGTCTCTGCGGCGATGGCGAGATCATCGGCCCCGATCATCGTCCTGACATCGAACAGCAGGCGATCGTGCGCGATGCGCGCCACGACGGGCGTATCGCCCTCCTGCACGAGAGCACGCTTGAGTCCATCGACTGAAAGCCGCTGATCCACAGCGGCCACAGTGACGCAAAACGAAGGCAGCTCGACGGTCGGTAATGCCCCGCCGCCAGGCATGGACACGTCTTCCACGACCCCGATCTGCAGAGCATCGGGACAGCCCGCTTTCTCGAGCAAGGAACGCATACGCTGCGCGAGATCGGTCGCGCGGCGCTCGAGCCGCTTCGCCGGGCACGTGAGCATGCTGAGGACCGGCACGGAACGGGTGGGCGGCTCCTGCCCTGACACATAGAGCCGAAGCGTCGCTTCAAGGGCGGCAAGCGTCATCTTGTCTGGCCGGAGTGCACGCATCATCGGATGCTCGGCGCACCGTTCGATCAAGTCCGACCGGCCGAAGATGATCCCCGCCTGCGACGCACCCAGCAATTTGTCACCTGAGCAGGAGATGAGGTCGGCGCCGGAGGCGAGCGATTCGCGCGCCGTCAGCTCGCCGTCCTCCCTCAGAACATCCATATCGGCCAGCGCACCGGATCCTTGGTCCTCGAACAACAGCAAGCCATGATCATGGGCAAGACGGGCGAGCTGTGGGGAATCGACCTCCTCATGGAAGCCCTCGATACGGTAGTTGGACGGATGGACCTTGAGCAGCATGGCCGTATCGTGCGTGATCGCCCGCTCGTAGTCCGAAAGCCGCGTCCTGTTGGTGCTGCCGACCTCGACGAGCGTGGCCCCCGACGCCGCGATGATATCCGGGATACGGAAGCTGCCGCCGATCTCGACAAGCTCACCACGGCTGACGATGACCTCCCGACCGGAAGCCAGCGTCGCCAGCGTCAGAAGGACCGCCGCCGCGTTGTTGTTGACGACAAGTGCGCCCTCGGCACCGGTAAGGGTCCTGATCAGGCGCACGGCATGGTTCGAGCGTGAGCCGCGGGAACAGGTGTCGACGGAATACTCGAGCGTGCTGTACCCCCGCGCCACGATATCGACCGCCGCAACCACCGAGGGGGCGAGCGGGGCGCGTCCCAGGTTCGTATGGACGACGACACCCGTGGCGTTGACCACCGGCCGCAAGCTGGGGCGCGCATCGCGATGCGCCCGCTCGGCGACCGCGAGCGCCAGATCTCGCTTGCCGCGCGGCTCGGCACCGCCCATGATGAGCGAGCGCTCATGATCGAGTTCTTCGTTCAGGGCTGCGCGCGCGATAACTTCTCCGGCCTCGCCAGCAGCCTTGATCACCGGCCATTCGGCAAGCAGCTCGTTCACCGAGGGGATCGAGCGCAAGCGCTCCTTGACTTCATCGGTCATGCAGTCTCCGCTTTCCATGGTGACACCCTCCGATCGCGAAAGCCACCGAGACGAACGAACCCGACAGCGACGGTCAAAAAAACAGGCCAAAGGACATAACCCCTCTGGCCTGCATGTTCTTTTGGAGCGGGCGACGGGAATCGAACCCGCGTCATCAGCTTGGAAGGCTGGGGTTCTACCATTGAACTACGCCCGCAAGATATGGTCGGGACGACAGGATTTGAACCTGCGACATCCTGCTCCCAAAGCAGGCGCGCTACCAAACTGCGCCACGTCCCGAAGGTGTTGAGCAGCCGAGGGCAAAACCCTTGCGTGTCCCAAAACAAACGGAATTGTACGGGAACGCCCTCATGCGCGCAAGCGAGAATACGCTACGCCCACAATAAACGCGACGACCGCCACGGGAACCCAGCCCATGCTCAGATCGGGGAACGGCAACGCATCGAACGGAAGCCAGACGTTCGCGAACCAGGCATCACGCACCACCGTGATGACGCTCTGTACCGCGACCGCCGAGGCGGTACACACCCAAGTGGCCCGATGCGCATCGCAGAACGTATGGGCTAGACCCATGACGACGAGCACGATGGCCACCGGATAGAGCGCGTTCAGCATAGGCACGGAGAAGGCAAGGATGGCATCGAGTCCCACGTTCGAAAGCACGCAGGAAAACGCCGCGAACACGAATGCGAGGATGGTGAACTGCCGCGTGACGCCGCCGCTCAGGGCGTCAGCGCCGCCAGGCAGGTAGCTCTCGCAGAAATAGCGGCTGCAGCAGCTCACCAGGCCGATGCAGACGTTCATGCACGACAGGAAGAAGATCAGCGCCACCACGACCGTCCCCGCATACCCGAAATGCCGCGCCGCAGAGGCGGTGAGGACCGCGGCACCGTTCGTGGCACCGGGGGCGACCGTGCCCATGTCCATGCCCACGAATGCCAGGCCCCCGTAGATCAACGCCATGAGGACACCGGCCACGATACCGGCCCGCGAGATCTCGCGGGCTACAGCCCCGGGCTCCGTGACGCCCTGCCCGCGAACAGCCTCGGCGATCACGATGCCGAACGCGAGGGACGCCAAAAGGTCCATGGTCTGGTAGCCGGTCAAAAAGCCCCAGATCGCCGAGGTACCGTCGTAGGGCGGCCTCGGAGCGGCGACCGCGCCCGTCGGGGAGGCGATCGCCGACGCGACCACCAGCACGATCAACGCGATCAGCGCCGGACCGGTGATCCGGCCGAGCACGCGGGTGATCACGCCAGGGCGCAACGCGAGGGCGAACGCCACGGCGAAGAAGGCGATCGAGAACACGAGGCGCGCCGTGGACACGGGTACATCCTGAGGCAGAAGGGGCACGATCATCTCGAACGCCGTGGAACTCGTGCGGGGGATGGCGAGGCAAGGGCCGATCGCCAGGTAGACCGCCCCCACGAACACCTCCGCGAACCGCGGGTGCACACGGCCCGCCAGCTCGCGAACGGTACCGGCAAGGGCCACCGCCACGATGCCGAGGACCGGCAGTCCGATGGCCGCGACAAGGAAGCCGATCATCGCCGTCGGCATCTCGCTCCCCGCCTCAAGCCCCAGAAGCGGTGGGATGATCAAGTTGCCGGCTCCGAAGAACATGGAGAACAGGGCGACACCCACGGTGAGGGACTGCGCGGTCGTGAGACCGTCTCGAGCATCAGCGCGCACGAAGCCACCTTTCTTGTCGGGAAAGTCAAAAATGGGCAGGCCCGCAGCCTGCCCATCGAATGTAGCAGAGGTCCGCTGCCTTCGCTATGCCGCGAGCTCCCTCACGGCGCGGGCTGCGGCATCAACCTCGTCGAAGGTGTTGAAATAGCCGAACGAGAACCTCACGATCCCCCGCCGCTCCGTTCCCAGCGCCCGATGCACGAGCGGTGCGCAATGGGCACCGGGACGCGTTGCGATACCCCAGCCCTGTTCGAGGGCATCGGACACCTCGGCAGAGTCCATGCCCTCGATGTTGAGCGCGACGATGGCGGCCCGCCCGGCCTGGTCCTGGTCACCGTAGACCTGCACACGCGGCACGTCGTGGACGCGATCGAAGAAGCGTCGGGCCAACGCGTGCTCGCGGCGGCCGATGACTTCCGGCCCGCCTTCGGATCCGATGAAATCAAGCGCGGCGGAAAGTCCCGCGATGCCGTGACCGTTGAGCGTCCCCGCTTCGAGGCGCGTGGGCCACTCGAGCGGCTGCAGGGGCTCGAAGCTCCGCACCCCGGTTCCGCCCATCGCCCAGGGAGCCATATCGATGCCGGGCATGACCGCGAGGCCACCGGTGCCCTGGGGACCCATGAGTCCCTTGTGGCCGGTGAAGCACACGACATCGAGGCCCATTGCCGCCATGTCGATCGGCACCGAACCGGCCGTCTGCGATGCATCGACGATGACGAGCGCTCCCGCATCATGGGCGATCGACGCCACGCGGGCGATATCGACCGCATTGCCCGTGACGTTCGACGCATGCGTCACGACGACCGCGCGGGTGCCGGGGCGCACGAGTCGCTCCAAGTCATCGTAGTCGAGCACCCCTTTGGCATCGCAGCCGGCATACTCGACCTCCACCTCGCGCTCGACAACCAGCCGACGCAACGGACGCAGCACCGAGTTGTGCTCGAGCACCGTCGTCACCACGCGGTCCCGCGGACGGACCAAGCCGTTGATCGCTGTGTTGAGTGCCGCCGTCGAATTGGCCGCGAAGCAGACATGGTCGCTCTCGGGACACCCGAGCAGCCGGGCAAGCTTCACCCGGCACGCATGGACAGCGCGAGACGCACCGAGCGACTCAGATGTCGCGCCGCGCCCCGCATTCCCGAGGGAGCACAAGGCGCTCACGACGGCATCGGCGACACACGGGGGCTTCCGCAGCGTGGTCGCCGCATTGTCCAGATAGATCACCGCACGACCTCCCACATCTCGATCACGGCCATACGCTCGTACGGGATACCTGCAGCATCGAGGACACTCCGAAGCGTCTCCTCGTCTTCAGGCGCCGCCTTCCAGGCGAGGCCGCACCCCGCCGCGACCTCGCCGGGCAGGGGGATCGTTCGGCCGGGCAGGCCGCCGGTTTCGCACAGGTCCTCGCACGCCATGGCGGCCGCTGTCGTAGGAAACGCGATGACGAGCGCCGGCCGCTTCTCCCGCCGAGCGGCGCTCACGGCCGCACGACGACGGAGGCCTTCTCCATCTTCTCGACGATCACATACATGTTGGTGACCTCACCCACCTGCAGCTTGTCCTTGATGCCGTAGTGCTCGAGGCAGGTGCCGCAGGTCAGGATCTCGACTCCTTGCTCGGCCAGGCTCCGAAGGTCATCGAGCACTGGGGAGCCCTCGCACGTGAGCTTGGCCCCGCCGTTATAGAACAGCATGGTGGCGGGAAGCTCGTCCTGCTGGGTCACCGCGAAGATGAACGCCTTCATGAGTTTGCGGCCCAACTCGTCGTCACCGCGACCCATGCAGTCGGTATAGACGGACACGACCACGTTGCGCGCCGGAGCAACGCAGAACGGTGCGGCCTCCGCCGCCGCATCGGCAACGGCGACGGCACCCTCGGTCGAAAGCGTGACGCGCCATTCGGCATCGGAAACCTGCTCGATCTGAACGGCGCAGCTCTTCTCCTTGGCCATCTTGGTCAGGTTCTCCACGGCGGTGGCGTTGTCGACGGCGGTGGTGATCGAGCCGGCACCGTCGAGCGACTTCAGGGCTTTCAGCGTCTTGACGACGGGTAGCGGACAGGCGTCCCCCATCGCGTTCACGGAAATATGTTGGGACATGGAACTGTCCTTTCTTGCTTGAGGCCGAAGCCCCAGATGAATCCACGTTAGGCAAGCACGCGAACCGAGGGATCCCTCTCAGCGTGCTCGCACACGCGCCCGATAATTTCACCCAATCGGCCCTCGCCATGCAGGCGGTCGACAAGCGCGTCCGCGTCCTCGGCAGGCATCGCCAGCAGCAGCCCGCCCGACGTCTGCGGGTCGAACAGCGCGTCCTCGTAGCCGGGCTCGAGGTCGGCGGCGACATCTGCACGAGGCCCGAAGAAGTCGCGGTTGCGGTACGCCCCGACCGGGATGATTCCCAGGCGAGCCATATCGAGGACCCGATCGAACAGCGGCACGGCACGGGCAGCGATCTGCAGCGTCACGCCGGAGGCTTCCGCCATCTCGCACGCATGCCCGATGACGCCGAACCCGGTGATGTCGGTACAGCCATGGAGCCGTAGATCGGCAGCCAAGCGGATCGGAGCCTCGTTGAGCGTGCGCATGGACTCGAACATCGGTGCAGCCTCGGCCTCATCGAGCAATTCGCCCTTGATGGCCGTGGTGATGATGCCCGACCCGACCGCCTTGGTGAGCACGAGCGCATCGCCCGGGCGCGCCCCGCCGTTGGTGAGCATACGGTCGAGCGGCACGAACCCCGAAACGGATAGCCCGTACTTGGGCTCGTCATCGTTGATGGTATGCCCGCCCGCGATCGAGCAGCCCGCCTCGCGGCACTTGTCGGCACCGCCGGCGAGTATCTGCCCGGCGACCTCGACGCCCAGGCAGCTGGGGATGCAGAGCAGGTTCATGGCATGGGACGGCGTACCGCCCATGGCGTAGATATCCGACAGCGAATTCGCCGCGGCGATCTGCCCGAACAGGAACGGGTCGTCGACCATCGGCGGGAAGAAATCGATGGACTGTACCAGTCCGAGGTTCTCCCCCACCTTGAACACGCTCGCATCATCCGAGGTATCGAATCCGACGATCAATCGGCTATTGGGTGTGTTGGGAAGCTCGCTCAGAACCTGAGCGAGGGCTCCGGGAGCCAATTTAGCGGCTCAACCGGACGCAGCCGTCATCTGCGTGAGCTTGATCTTCTCGTCTGCCATCGATACCTCCTTTCATCGCATCAAATTTAGTTAAGTATACGCCCCTACGCCAGCGACCGCGCACGAACAGCAGCACCGATGGCACCGGCAAAGCGCGCTTGCGGAGACGTGGCCACCGGTGCGCCGAGAAGCTCCGACAGCCGCTCGACCACATAGACGTTCTCGCAGAGGCCTCCCGTAAGGTAGAACGGGGCACCCGACGCCTGCCCCGCCATGGTCGCGACGCGCGAGACCACGCTCTCTATCACGCCGCGGGCGATGTTCTCGCGCGGTTCTCCGCGACCGATGAGACCGATGACCTCGCTCTCGGCAAAGACGGTGCACATGCTGGAGATCTTGGTATCCTCGCCGATACGTGCAAGGTCCGACATCTGCCGCTGGGTAATTCCCAAACGATCGGCCATGATCTCGAGAAAACGGCCCGTGCCCGCAGCGCACTTGTCGTTCATGGCGAACTTCACAACCCGGCCGCACTTGAGCTGGATGACTTTGGTATCCTGCCCACCCACGTCGATCACGGTGCCGTGGTCGCCAAAGAGGCGCACGGCACCCGCGCCGTGACAGGTGATCTCGGTCACGACCTTATCCGCATAGGGCACGGCGACGCGTCCGTAGCCCGTGGCGACAGTGCGCGCGTCGGCGACATTTGGCGAGAAGCCTGCAGCGGCAAGTTCCGCGCACAGGCGTTCCGCGGCGTCGACCGAAGAATAACCGGTGGGAATGGCGCAGGAGAAGACGATCTCTCCCGCCTCGTCCACCACCGCGGCCTTCGCAGCCGTGGAACCTATGTCGATACCTATTCCGATCATGGCCCTCCCGTCGGTCATGCACAGGCCACCCGGGACACGGAAACCCGAAGCCCTGGGGCCCCGACGCTAGATCGTCTCCAAAAATGCCTCGATGCGCGTCTGCAGCTGGCCGGCATCCTCGCCGGCGTAATCCGTCGTGATATGCATGAACGGGATGCCGGCCTCCTCGGCCGCCCACTCCACCTGGAAGGACTCCATCTCGTAGAGCGTGCAGAACTGCAGCGCTACATCGACGATGCCGTCCACATGAAGGTCTTTCGCCATGTGGACGATGTCCCTCATGCGCTGGTCATTGGGAGTGAACACGGCGCAGTTGATCTTGAAGTAACGTTCGGCGATGGCGTCGAGCAGCTCGTCGACCGTTTCGCCGCTCTCGTTGACCAGGTCCTTGTAGTAGCGCGAGCCCGTGCAGGACTCCTCGCCCACCACTACGCCACCGGCCTTCTCGATCATATTGAAGAGCTTCCAGTTAGGCACGGCCATGGGAGTGCCCGTGTAGAGGATACGTTTGGTGCCCTTGGGAACCACGCCCTCCCCCGTCTCAGCACGGCGCTCGCATTCCGCTGCCATGTCGTTGATGGCACCCGTCAGGCGCGCCGTGTCATCCATGAAGGCCGCCTGCACGGTAAGCAGGCTGTCCAGACCGCTGATGGGAGCCGGATCGGCGGCGCGGGTCGCGTTGAGGCGCTGAAGGGCGCGACGCTTCTCGTTGACCAGATGAATCGAGCTCTTCAAGCGCTCCGCCGTGATCTCGACGCCGCATTCCTGCTCGATCTTGGCCGCAAGCTTCTTGACTTCGCCTTTCCACGCCGCAAGCGTGGTCTCGTCGTGCACATTCGGGATGTCCATCACATACATGTTCTTCTGCGTGGCGAAGAACTCGTATGCCTTCTTTTTGCCATCACAGGTGTTCTCGCCCACCACCAGGTCGCTTGACTCGATATACGGGCACACCTCGCCCAGTTTGAAGCCGGCGAAACTCTTGATGAGCGGACAGGTGTTGCGGGGCAGATGCTCCTCGACCTTGTCGGTAGCCCAATCGGCACCGGAGCACAGACCCACGGGAATGCCGTCGGCAGCGAGCACGATCTCCTCGGGCACGTACACGCAGAAGCTGCCCACGATCTTCGTCGCCTCGCCGGACGCCTTTTTGTCGAGCATCTCCTTGATGCGGCCGCTATGGATGTTGGCGGCGACAAAGTCGAGATACGACGTCGAGGCAGGGCGGTTTTCCTGCGTCAGGAACATATCGCCGTACATCTGGCCCACAGCACCCAGCAACATATCGTGATCAGCCAGGTTCATACCCAGGCTTTTCCACATGGGATGGAAATCGAATTCTTCGGACATTGAGATTCCCCTCTCAAAAAAACGGGATGGAACTTTGGCAGCCATGGCGCACGGAAGCGCCGACCGGCGCCGCCGTGCTTCCATCCGGCTTCTGAGTGAACCTACCCAGGCGCTGGATATCTAGTTTTCTCTCGTCTCTCCCGGAGCCGTATGCCCGCATGTTCATATGCGGCTCCGAGCGACATGTGAAGCGACCGGAGATGCCGTCAGGGGATCGACGATGCGAGCCCTCGTATCCATATGCACACCCCCGATCGCTCGCTGAAAACTGCAACACAAATAATTATGCTGCAAAACAATTTGTTAGCAATCGAGCATCGGCGAACGGTCTATCTCGAAACCAGATGGATCCGATCCGCATCGAACACCATGTGGAGCGTCTCGCCCTCACGGGGAAGGTCGGCAGGATCGGCATTGACTGTGTTTACCTTCCACTGCAGGCGGCTGCGGCAGGAAACCGACGGCGGATCGAGCACGACCAGACGCTCGAAGCGTGAATCGCTCACGCGGGCGACGCGCAGATCGTACCGGTTGGGGCCCGCCTCGCCCGGGCGGCACCGCCTGAAATAGCTCGCACGGATGCCCAGGTAGGCGACATCGTCGGGAACCGTGACCCCCGTATCGAACGTCATGCCCCAGTCGAGGGCCTCGACCTCATGATCACCGACCTTACGCGCACGACTCGTGTTCTTGCATCCGGTCAGGCGCAACGCCGCCAACGTCCGGGGGTGCCGCACGACATCGTCAACCGAACCGACCTCCTCGACGCGTCCGTTATGCACCACGCAGATCCGATGGCAGAGCCGGCACGCTTCGTCGATATCATGGCTCACGTAGAGCACGGTGCGGCCGCAGACGTCGAACAGGTCGAGTAGGTTCTGCTCAAGCGCGTTCTTAAGATATGAGTCGAGGGCGCTGAAGGGCTCGTCGAACATGAAGATGCCGGGATGCGCCGCGATCATGCGGGCGAGGGCGACACGCTGCTGCTGACCGCCCGAAAGACGAACCGGATACCGGTCGGCGAAATCGTCCATGCCGAAGATCGAGAGGTACTCACGGGCACGCCGGGCTCGATCCGCCCGGCGGATACCGCGATCCATGCCGGCGCAAACGTTGTCAGCGACCGTCATGTTGGGAAACAGCTGGTAATTCTGGAACAGCAGGGCGCATTTGCGCTGCTGAGGCGTCAGGCTGATGCCCGCCGCGGAATCGAAAAACGTCACGCCGTCGACGACGATCTTGCCTTCGTCGGGCTCATCGAGACCGGCGATGCAACGCAGTGTGCAGCTCTTGCCGCAGCCCGATGCGCCCAGCAGCGCCATACGCTCCTCGCCCACCTCAAGTCGCATATCCAACAAAAATCCCGGATAGGCCTTCCTGATATCGAGACTCAGCGACACGTGCCATCGGCCTCCTCGTCATCCATGAGGGCGCAAAGGGCCGCGCGGTCGATACGTAGGACGTCGCCGCCCGTCGGTTCAAGCGTGTCCGCAGAGTCCGGGAACCCGTCGCCGCGCTCGCGCCCAAGGCGGGCCGGACCCTGCGTGCGGTAGCGCTGCGAGCGTGCGGTGTACCCGTTGATCAAAAGGATCACCAGGAAGCTGAACAAAATCACGACGACGACCCAGAACAGGGCGACCGACGTGTTGCCCCCCATCCACTCGAAATAGATGGCGATAGGGATCGTCTGCGTGATGCCCGCGTAGTTGCCCGCGAAAAACAGGGTGCAACCGAACTCACCCATGGCGCGCGCGAACGCGAGCACGGTACCGGCGGCGATCGAAGGCCACCCGAGCGGCATCATGAGCTTGCGGAAGATACGTCCCTCGGACCATCCGAGCGTCCGTGCCGCATCGAGCATCTGCGGATCAAGCCCCTCGAAGGCGCCGAGCGCCGTACGGTACACGAGCGGGAACGAGACCACCGCGGCCGATATGACAGCCGCCGGCCAGGTGAACACCAATGACACCCCGTGGGCGATAAGCCATCGCCCCACACCGGTCGAACGGCCGAAAAGCAGCAACAGCAAAAAGCCGCAGACCGTGGGCGGAAGCACCATGGGGATGGTGAAGACAGAATCGAGCAGGCCTTTGACCTTGCTCGAAGTACCTGCCGTCTTCCACGCGGCGAAGAGCCCCAAGACAAACGAGACGGCGAGCGCCACTGCGCTCGTCTTGATCGACACCCAGAACGGTCGGTAGTCGATACCGCATAGGAACGCGCGGACGCGGTCGGCAAGCGTCGGCTGCGAGACCACCGATACCGCCCCGGAACGCACCAGACATGCGCTATCGCACCAGAGGGCCCCGTCGCCCAAGGCGTTTCCCTCCGCCGATCCGTCCACGGCAGTCACAACCGCATATCGGCCGCCGTCCTCGCCACGCGCCCTGAACCGGTAGACGTAGCCACCCTGCGCGACTATCCGATCATGCGTGAACACCCAAGGAAGCTTCGAATCCTTCAGAAGGGCGCCGCCCATGGCATGGCTTTCGTCGAGCCCGGAGAGCATCGTGCGGAGGGCGCGCTTGGCGGATGCGGACGCTTCGAGTCCCGCCTGCTTCGCGGCATGGGCATCGGTCCAGACCAAGATGTTCTTGGGCGTCACGATCACCACGAGCGACGTCGTGCGGCCGATAGGAAAACGGTAGCCGTCGGGCTGGCCGTCCATAGCGCGAGCGGTTCCCTTGGCGTTGCGCTCGAACCCGTTCAAGCCGAACGGGCAATCGTCCAGAAGTGCGCTGCCATCCGATGGCTGCGTGCCATCGGCAAGGGTGAAAACGGAAGACGGCGCGCAACGGGCCTCATGGGGAAGCAGGAGTAGCAACGACGCCGCAACAAGCAGCGTCATCAGCGCCTTCGTGACTCGGGACATTCGATTCGGCATAACGGCTTACGCGGACAGCTCGAAGCCGTACTTCGCCCAGACCTTCTGAGCCTTCTTGCTGGTCATGCAGAAATCGAGAAACTCCTTGGCCGCCTTTGCATGTTTGGAGGTACCGGCCACGGCACCCGGGTAGACGATCGGCTTATGGGAGTCCTCGGGACAGGTGAAGGCGGTCTCGATGCCGTCGTAGCGATAGATATCAGAGCTGTACACGAACCCGACGCCGCAGTCGCCCGAGGAAACGTAGGATGCGACGGTTCCGACCTTGTCGGCACCAGCGTTGACCTTGTCTTTGATGGCATCGGCATACGTGCCGTCATCACCCTCGGCCCCGGTATAAAGACCGACCGAATAGAGCGCCTGGTTGGCGTACTTACCGGCCGGCACGAGCATGGCGTCGCCCACGGCGATGCGGTCGACGTTCACCACGTCGTCGATCTTTCCCACCTGGACGTCAGAGCCCCCTTTCTTGACGATGACGAGGTCGTTGGTGAACATGCCCTCGCGCGTGTCGGCATCGATGAGGCCAGCGGAGTCGGCATCGTCCATAGTCCCGCTGGACGCGGTGATCAAAAGGTCGGTGACGGCTCCGGCGCGCATCTGCTCCACCAGGTCGCCGGAGGCCTTGAACTGCGTGTCGGCGAACGCGACGCCGGTCTGCCCGGTATAGAGCTCCTGCACCTCGGGCAGCGCCTTCTCGAGGGAGTTGGCAGCAAAGATCTGCAGCGTGACGGCTTTTTTGGAACCGTTCGCGACAGAGCCCGCCGTCGAGCCCTCGTACGATGAGCCACCAGCCGAGCAGCCCGCGACGGCGAGGGCGGCGGCAGCGGATGAAGCGAGCCCGATGAAGCCGCGGCGTGAGATGTCCATTGTTCCGTCCTTTCGTTGGCCGCTGCCGTCGGGACGGCGCGGTGACAGATAGTTATCAGATGAGCAGATTTTATTACATTCACGCGAACATTATTCTCACGCGAGAATAATACTTAGTGAATAATGGTCCCCTATCCCACTCGCGGCTGAAAAACGACCACTCGCGATCAGTGCCCGCCGCCGTGGGCCATCTCCACAGCATGGGCGAACTGGTCGGAGCAAGCCTCCCAGCTCTCGCGAGCAGCACTCGTAGAACCGGGGAAATTGACGACGAGCACGGGGCCTCGCTGCATGCACACGGCACGCGAGAGCATGGCGCGGCGCGTCTTGGTCATGGAGTAGGCCCTGATGGCCTCGGCGACACCGGGAACGTCCCGGCTGCAAACGGACCTCGTCGCCTCGGGCGTTACATCATGCGGGGAAAGGCCCGTCCCCCCGCACGTGATCACGATATCGGCATGTTGCACATCGCAGGCCTCGACGATGGCATCACCGATCTCGTTCACGTCATCGCGAACGACCACATGGCTGGACACGTTCCAGCCCTGCCCCCGGATCAGGTCCTCCAGCGCGGCCCCCGCCTCGTCGGCGGCAAGGTCACGCGTGTCCGAGCATGTGACGATCGATATATTCAGCCCCATGGCGATCTCCCTCTCATCGAATTCCGCTAAAGCATCTAACATACCGCTACACCACCGTACCCTCAGGCAGGTCGACGCGCACGATATCGACGGTATCGCCGGTATGAAGCTCATGCGGTCCTTCCATGATGCGCAGCAGGCAGTTGGCCCGCTGCATCGTCCCCAGCAGCGCGGAGTTCTGGGTGGCGGCCTCGGTCACTTCGAGCGCCCCGGTCGCCTCCGAGCGTTCGACCCGCGCGCGGTCGTAGAAACGGCGCTCCTGCCGCTTCGTCACGTCATGGGTCAACACGGCCCGTTGCACGGAGCGGCCAGCCGGCGCGAACCCGCGCATCTTGCGAAGTGCCGGGCGGGCCAACATCTCGAACCCCACGTAGGCGGCTGCCGGATTACCTGAAAGCCCCAGAAACGGTGTGTCGTCGATCATGCCGAACGTGATCGCCTTGCCGGGACGCAACGAGATACGGTCGAACAGGACCTCGCCCTCGCGTTCGACGAGCGAACCCACGAAGTCATAATCGCCCGCCGAGGCACCGCCGCTCGTGATGACGAAATCGCACTCGGCCGCGGCGCGGTGGACCAGGATGGCGATCTCCTCCTCGTCGTCAGGGGCGATACCGTAACAATGCGGAGCAGCCTTGGCATCGAGGGCCTCGGCCATGAGGGCGGAGGCGTTGGAATCCCTGATCTGCCCGAACGACGGGATCTCATCGGGTGCGACCAGTTCGCTTCCCAACGAGATGATGCCCACCCGCGGGGCGCGATGTACGGGCACGCGCGCATAGCCGGCCGACGCGAGGAGTCCGGCACCCGCCGGAGCGATGATCTCCCCCGCCCGCATCACGGTATCGCCCGCATGGGCCTCCTGGCCCGCCTCGCGCACGTTCTCGCCTTCAGCGACCGATCCCGAGAAGGACACGTGGGAGCCCTCGTTGCCGTCACCGTCGAGCACCTTGACGACCTCGTACTTGACCACGGCGTCGGCACCTGCCGGCATGGGGGCGCCGGTCATGATCCGGATGGTCTGTCCGGATGCGACGATCCCGTCGAACACGTGCCCCGCGGCCTCGTGCCCGATGACGTCGAGAACGACCGGATGCCCCTCACTTGCCGAGGCGAGGTCAAGCGCCCGCACGGCATACCCGTCCATGGAGCTGTTGGCGAACGGCGAGATGTCGATATCAGAGCAAGCATCCTCGGCGAGCGGCAGGCCGGCCGCCTCCCATACGGGGACGCTCACGACAGGAGTCGGCGAAACATGGTCGAGCATGATCTCCTGGGCCCTCTCAAGTGGCAACAACGCCTCAGCCATATTCATCTTCCTTCCATCCGAACAGGGTTAACGAGAAATTATTATTAACATTCAAAAGTATAATGCGCATGGTCGCCGCCACTCCCGACACCCTGCCGCATCGTCCGCCAACGGTCTTATAATCGGTGGAAATTCGGAAGGAGAACGATACGTGAACGACAACCGAGAAGGCGGCACGGTCTTTACGCCGCGCGACCTCGTGATAGCCGGACGCCGGCAGCTGACACTCGCCGAGCGTTCCCTCACTGTCGACGCCAGACGCGATATCCGCAACATGGGCGCGAGTCTCAAGCTGCTCGTCCTCGTCATCTTGACATCAGTCGCCATGGGTGTCGCCGCCTGGGCGTTCCTCACATCGCTCGACCTGGTGACCTCTTACCGCACGGCGCATCGCTGGGTCTTCGCCCTCCTACCCGTGGTGGGCGTCGCGACCGCCTGGATCTACCGCAACCACGGTCTCGCAGCCAAACGGGGAAACAATCTCGTCATCGATAGCGCCCTTTCCACGCGCTTGATCCACGCGCGAATGGCCGTGCTCACATTCGTATGCTCCGTCGCCACGCATCTCGTGGGCGGGTCGGCCGGCCGTGAAGGCGCCGCCGTGCAGATGGGCGGCACGATCGCGAGCAACATCTCTTCGATCGCCCGCCTCGGCGAGCGCGATCATCACGACCTCATGCTGTCCGGCATCGCCGCCGCATTCGGCGGCGTGTTCGGCGCCCCGCTCGCCGGCGCGTTCTTCGGCATGGAGATGTGCTTCGTGGGCAAGATCGACTACACCGCCGGCATCTACTGCCTGGTCGCCTCGTTCATCGGCAACGCCGTCACCGAGAGGCTCGGCTACGTCCATGAGGCCAACGCGCTCTCCGGCGTCCCCTCGCTCACTTGGAAGACGATCGCCCTCACCATGCTGACGGCACTCGCCTGCGGTATCGCCGCGCGCATCTTCACGCTGCTCATCAGCACCGTGAAGCGCGTCTACGCCCGGTTCTTCGGCAACTATCTCGTCAGCGCGCTCGTCAGCGCGCTGGTGGTGCTCGCCGTCTATGCCGTGTTCGGGCTCTGGGACTACGCCGGCCTTTCGACCTGGCTCGTCTCAGCCGGTTTCGCCGGCAAGGCCGGCATCGGCGACGCCATCGCCAAACTCGTCGTGACGGCACTCACGCTCGGGGCGGGGTTCCAAGGCGGCGAGGTTACGCCCCTGTTCGGCATCGGTGCCGCGCTCGGCGGCGGTATCGGGTGCCTGGTGGGCGCCGACCCGGGCTTCACGGCCGCGCTCGGCATGCTCGGCGTCTTTTGCGCCGGCTTGAACGTGCCTATCACGACCATCATGATGAGTATCGACATGTTCCACGGCCATGGGGCCCCGTTCTTCGTGATCGTCGCATTCGTCAGCTACCTCGTCGCGGGACACCACGGCGTCTACCCCGCCCAGCGCATCGTGACGCCCAAGCGTCGCTCGCTGCTGGCCGACCAGGGGTCGACCGTCGCTGACGCCATCGAACGCCATCATGAGGAAATCGCCCGTGCGAGCAAGCGGAAGACGCGGTAAGGACGCCCCATGGACACGCCCCTTCACCCCATCAGCGACTTCGGCCGCACGCTCATCATCGCCAACCCCACTGCGCAATCGGGTAGTGCCGCCAACGTCGCGGGACGGCTCAAGCGTTTCCTGCAGCTGTACGCCCACGACAGCGACGCCTTCGAACTGAAGAGCACGGAATACCCGCGCCACGCGACGCAGATCGCCCGAGGTGCCGCGAATTTCAGCACCGTCATCGCGCTCGGCGGCGACGGCGTCATCCATGAAGTCGTCAACGGACTCATGGATATCGATGCCGGCATGCGACCGGCCCTGGGGGTCATCCCCGTCGGATCGGGCAACGATTTCGCCCAGACGCTCGGCATCGACGATTTCTCGGGCACCAGGTTCGCCGACCTGCTGCGGTGCGAGCGGACCTCTTTCGACGTCGGGCGCGTCGAGTATTGGATGGAGGACGTCCAAGCATCGCCTTCGCCGCACACGGAATATTTCATCGAGACGCTTTCGGTGGGAGTCGACGCGGCCATCGGACTCGGAACGGCCGGTATCAGAAAGAAGCTGCCGCTCACCGGAGCCCCTCTCTACACCTTGAGCGGGCTGGAGCAGTTCGGAATCAGGTACCGCGACTATCCCGCGGTCATCGGGTTCGACGGGGCTCCAGCCGAACCCATGCGTCCGATCATCATGGCGATCCAGCTGGGTCCCACCTACGGTTCGGGCTACCGCATCTGCCCCGACGCCGACCCCACCGATGGACGCTTCGACGTCTGCTATGCGTTGGGACCCATCCCCCGCCTCGTGGCGCTGCCGGTGTTCCTCTCGGCAAAAAACGGTCACCACGTGGGTGCCAAGCCCGTTCACCTCAGAACGTGCACCAACGTCGACCTCGAATTCACCAGCCCCGACTACCCCATCCAGGCAGACGGCGAGCGCATTCGGGCGACGCGTCTCCATGTCCAGATAGAACCGGGCGCCCTCGACGTCTGGAAACCGATAACGCCGCAGCACCTTTCCCGCTAAACGGTGACAGGCCTATTCGTCCCCGGTGACGCGCCTACGCTGAGACTTCTTGACGGCGTTGAAATGCTTGTCGGAAAGCCGCCGCTGACGCGAGCGCTTGGGCACCTTGGTTTTGATGCGGACGCGCGGCGGACGGGACCGGCGCTCGAAGATCGCCCTGAGTTTGCGGATGCACAAGCCCCTGTTTTGGAACTGGCTGCGGCTCTCGCGAGCGGTGACGACGATCCTTGTCGGCCCGTGCTTCATCCGCACAGCGGAGTCCGTGGTGTTCACGCCCTGCCCACCGGGACCGGTCGCCCGGAACACCTGCACCGTGCAGTCACGGGCGATCTCGTCGGCAGATTGCCGCGCAAAGGCGGCATAGTCGCGATATGTCAGCTTCTGCTCTTCCATACGGCTTTCACACCCCCAGCATGATAAAAAACGCCTCCCGCCGTTGCCGGCGGAAGGCGGAAGGAAGGACGCTTGTTGAACGCTACGCGAACGTGATCTCACCGTTCTCGCAGTCCATCTCGGCGATACGGGCCAGGCTTTCCACGCGGTAGCCCTCGTTGCGAAGCCTGTCGCCACCACCCTGGAAGCCCTTTTCGACCGCGATACCGATACCGGAGACCGTCGCGCCCGCCGCACGGCAGATCTTGATGAGGCCCTCCAGCGCACAGCCGTTGGCCAGGAAGTCATCGATGATGAGGATCTTGTCATCTGGGGAAAGGAAGCGCTTGCCCACGATCACCGGGTACTCCTTCTGCTTGGTGAAGGAGTAGATGGTCGTCGCATACTGCTCGCCGTCGAGGTTGATGGACTGCGCCTTCTTGGCGAAGACCACCGGCACGCCGCCGAAATGCTGGGCGGCGATGCACGCCATGCCGATACCGGATGCCTCAATGGTCAGGATCTTGTTGATCTCGGTACCCTTGAACAGGCGGGCCCACTCAGCCCCCATGTGGTCGAACAGCTCGACATCGCACTGATGGTTCAGGAACGCGTCGACCTTGAGTACGTTACCCGCTTTGACAATGCCGTCCCGGCGAATACGATCCTCAAGCTCCTGCATGGTGCAACCCCTTCTCGCGACGGCGCGTCGCGCGACGTACATACGTTGCACGATAGTCTACCACGGACGAACCCCCGAAGGGCGAAACTCTTACCCGTACACGCATCGCCCCTCGATGAAGCGCTAGCTCGGACGCGCCCGGGCTAGCGCCGCGCATGCCGCAGCCGTACCACCGTGAGTGCGAAGCCGACGGCTGCGATACCTGCGAGCACGTAGAACACCGATCGGTATCCGAACAGGAAGATGTCGGGCCTCCCCGCAACGTACGACGTGACGATACGGCCCGCGGCGGCGCTCATCAGACCGTATAAAACATGGGACGAAAGCTCGATGCCGAGCGCCATGCCCGCATAGCGCGCCAGGCTGCCCAGGCTTCCCGCGAACCCGAGCGCCTCGCGCGGGGCCGAACCCATGTACAGCGAGTTGTTAGGGCTCTGGAAGATCGAGGTCCCGCACGACATGAGCGCCACGAACCCCACGATCACCGGAATAGATGATGACTCGTCCAACGTGCTGACCGCCAAAAGGCCCGTCACATACACCCCGAGCCCGAAAGCCGTCGGCCGCTCGCACCCCACCCGGTCGGACACCGTGCCCGAGATAGGCCCCACGACCGCATTTGCGATCGGCAGCGCCAGGAACAGGAGCCCTGCGACGCGCGAGGAGAACCCGTGGGCATCTTGGAAGTAGAACGGGAGGATGAATTCCGAGGCACCGATGCCCACGAACACGATAAGCATGCATGTGAGGTTGATGGTAAACGCGGGGCTACGGAAGCAGCGCCTCGCCGCCTCGGCAAGCGGCATGGACCGCTCGCCGACGGCGGGCTTCACGTGCGGCAAGGTGAAGAGCCCCACAGCAAACGAGGCCGCACCGACCGGGATGTTAATGAGGAAGATGCTCTCCCAAGGGAATGCCGCGACGAGCATGCCGCCGAGCACGGGGCCGCACATCATGCCAAGCGCCACGAATGTCGCGAGGATGCCCATGGCACGACCGCGCTCACGGGCCGGAAACGACTCGGTGATGATCCCCATGTTGTTGGCCATGGCCGCCGCGCAGCCGATGCCCTGCAGCACGCGCGCCTCGATCAACATGCCCAATGTCTGGGAGAGCCCGCAGAGCGCCGAGCCCAGAGTGAAGACGAGCACGCCCAGCTGGAACACGTTCACTTTGCCGCGAAGATCGCCCAGGCGCCCGAACGGAAGCATGGCGATGCAGGTGGCGAGCAGGTACACCGAGCTCACGAGCTGGATCTGGTCGAGCCCCACACCGAGCTCCTTCTGCATCACGGGCAGCGCGACCGTGACGATGCTCGAATCGAGACACGACATGAACGTCATGACGAGGACGGTATAGAGGATCGCCCACTTGTTCTTACCGTGCGTGTCCCCTTCCACGGCAAGACGTTCGCGCTCGAGCTCTTCGCTGCTCTTGGTATCGTCCACGTCTCTCCTTTCCCATGGTCCATGGAATGTCAAATAAAAAGCGGGGCCCGACCGGCGCACCTCGTGCGGCTACGGTCAGGGCCCCGCCTATGGAATCGGAACTTGCCTTTGCAGGGGCAGAGTATAGCATGAAAGCAGTTTGGGCAAACAGGGAGGTTCGCATGGAAAACGTCATCGAGAACGTCATCTTCGACATGGGCGGCGTGCTCATGGTCTTTGACGGGCACGCTTTCGCACGCGACTTCACCGAAAGCGACAAGGACGCCGAGCTGCTGTGGCATGCGTACTTCGGCCGCACCGAATGGGCACTCGTCGACGCCGGTGCACTCGGGTTCGACACGCTCGAGCGGCTCGCCCGACGCGAACTGCCGGAACGCCTCTGGCCCAACCTCGAGCGGTGCGCACGCGATTGGCCCCGGAAATCAAGCCCCATCCGCGAAACCAACGCGCTCGTGCCGCGCCTCAAGGCGGCGGGACTCGGCGTCTATCTGCTCTCGAACGCCGGCGTCCGTATCGGGGAGCAGCTCGACCATATGCCAGCCGACGACTATCTCGACGGGCGCGTCGTCAGCTCATTCGAGCGGATCATGAAGCCCGATCCCGCTATCTACCAGCTGGCCTGCATGCGCTTCGGCATAGATCCCGCCACAGCGCTCTTCGTCGACGACAACGAGGCCAACTGCGAAGGCGCCGAGATCGCAGGACTCAAGGCGTTCCATTTCACCGGGAACGTCGACGCTCTCGAGCGCCGCATCTTGGGATGATCCGAGCTACACGGCGCTTCGCGGCATAGGTAAGATGGACCGGTACGCCACCCGATGAGGAGAGAGATATGAAACAGATCGACACCGCACTGCTCGACATCAAGGCATGTCAGGACCAAGCAGCCGAATACCATGGCCGCGGCTTCAACTGCGCCCAGGCCGTCGCCTGCGCACTCGCGCCCGCCGTCGGACTCAACCCCGAAACCGCCTTCGCACTCACCGAGGGATTCGGAGCCGGCATGGGCGGCATGACGGAGACATGCGGCGCCATCTCGGGAGCCGTGGCCGTCATGGGATGGGTCATGAGCGAAGGACCGGAGAACCCCAAGACCAAAGGCCTCACCTATAAGCTGTCCCGGCAGGTTGCCGCCGCGTTCAAGGAGAAAAACTCGAGCACCGTCTGCGGCACGCTCAAGGGCATCGACAGCGAGAACGGCCCGCTTCGCAGCTGCCCGGGATGCATCGACGACGCGACCGAGATCGCCTGCGAGATCTTGAAGGGCCTCGCGAAGTAAGCTGACCCGGCATGCCTATACACGAGAACGGGAGCTCCTAGAACTCGGCGAACTCCGGCTCGCCGAGTTCCAGTTCCTCTTTTCCCGCCAGCAGCTCGCGCATCTTCGCGCAGAATCCGGCTTCACCCCCCGCTTTGAAGACAAGGTGCAACGTCACCCGGTCGGTGTAGTCCACGCCCCCGATCTTGGCACCCTCATGTTCGGCGAGGCTCCTGATCTGCTCGAACTGAGCATAGTCGACGACGGCATCCGCATACACGACGCTTGTCATCTCCACGATCTGACCGGCATCGTGCGCCGCCCTCACGGCATCTTGCGTCGCCGCGGTATACGCACGCACCAAACCTCCCGGTCCCAGCAACGTGCCGCCGAAATAGCGGGTCACCACGCAGCACACGTTTTTGAGACCGGCGCCGCGAAGCACCTCGAGCGTCGGCATGCCGGAGGTGCGGCTCGGCTCGCCGTCGTCCGACTGGCGCTCACGACCGTCGAGCAGGATCCAGGCCGGCACGTTATGACGGGCATCGTAATGGCGTTTGCGCACCGCATCGATGAACGCATTCGCTTCGTCCTCCGATTCGACATGGACCAGCTGGGCGATGAACCTGCTCTTGCGGTCCGTGAACTCGCCAGTAGCCTCGATATCGCTTTGCAGGGTGAGATAACCGTCCAAAACCAAACCCCCAACACTCAATGCGACGACGGTCGAACTGACGACACGTCATGAAACAGCGAAACCCCTCGGCACGGGCACATCGCCTTGATAACCGAGGGGTTCGCAACGAACGCAAAAAAGCCAAGAGGACCGATAAGCCGGGTTCTGTCGAGAACGATCATTTATCTCGTCTGCACGTTACCGCGCAGCTCCTCGCACGCTACCCGAACGCAGGCCGGGCCGGCCCGTCGCGTTCCTATTTGCGCTTGCTCCGGATGGGGCTTGCCAAGCCGCCGTGTCGCCACGACGCTGGTGGTCTCTTACACCACCGTTTCAGCTTTTCCCTTTACGCCTAAGCGCAGGTGGGAGTCTTCTTTTCTGCGGCGCTTTCCGTCGGATCACTCCGCCCGGCCGTTAGCCGGCATCCCGCCCTATGGAGCCCGGACTTTCCTCACGCCCACCGCAAGCGGTGGGTCGCGCGATCGTCTGGCCCTCTTAGCGGATGGCATTTTAGCACACGGCGCCGCATGCGAAGAATCCCTTACAAAAAGCTTTCAGACGCCCGTCGACCGCCAACAAAAATCCAGCATTCTTTTTTACATCCGCGCACGTCGAACGCTTTACCTGATAGCATGGAATGGTTCGTTTACCAAGTCTTTACGTTAGGTTTACAAATCGTGGATCTCACCTTTGCGCACTTTGTAACAGGACTCGTCACCAACCCGATCCTCACCCTCACCGTCGTACTCGCCTTGGGTGCCATTTTCGTCAACGGATGGACCGACGCACCGAACGCCATCGCAACCTGTGTGACCACGCGCTGCATGCCCGCACGCCCGGCGATCCTCATGAGCGCAACCTTCAACTTTCTCGGCGTCCTCATCATGACCCACATCAACGCGAGCGTCGCCGCGACCATCTCGAACATGGTCGACTTCGGAAGCAACACAGACATGGCGCTGGCCGCGCTGTGCGCAGCGCTCTTCTCCATCGTCGTCTACGGTGCCACGGCGTCACGCTTCGGCATCCCCACCTCGCAAAGCCACAGTCTCATCGCAGGTCTCATCGGAGCCGCCATCGCGCTCGGCGGCACCCACGGTGTCAACGTCAACGAACTCATGAAGGTCATCTACGGCCTCGTCCTCTCCATCGTCCTCGGTTTCGCCATGGGCTGGATCGTCTGCAAGTTCGTCTCAATCGTCTGCGCCGGCGTCAACCGCCACCGCGCCAACGGGTTCTTCAAATACGCGCAGATCGCCAGCGCTGCCGCCATGAGCTTCATGCACGGCGCCCAGGACGGTCAGAAGTTCCTCGGCGTCCTCTTCTTGGGCGTCGCCCTCGCAAACGGGCATTCCGGCGTGGGCAACATGGAGATCCCCGTCTGGCTCATGCTCATCTGCTCACTCACCATGGGCCTCGGCACGAGCATCGGCGGTGAGCGAATCATCAAATCCGTCGGCCAAAACATGGTCAAGCTCGAAAAGTATCAGGGCTTCTCAGCCGACCTCGCCAGCTCGCTCAATCTGTTGCTCGCCACGCTCACCGGTATCCCCGTCTCGACGACCCATGTCAAGACCTGCGGCATCATGGGCGTCGGCGCGGTCAAGCGACTTTCCGCCATCAACTTCGGCGTGGTGAAGGACATGATGATCACCTGGATCTTCACCTTCCCCGGCTGCGGCCTCATCGCGTTTTTCATGGCAAAGCTCTTCATGATGTTCATCTAAAGCTGAAAGGTTCAACTCATGGCAAAGAAATCGGATTCCTTCTATTTTGACAACTACGTTGCCTGCGCCGACTACGCCGTTCAGGCCGCCGAGCTCCTCAACCAGACGATCGAGCACTTCGATCCTGCGACCATTCATGACACGCTGAACGAGATGCACAAGATCGAGCACGCCGCCGATGGCAAGCACCATGAGCTCGCCGACGCCCTCATGACCGCATTCATAACTCCGCTCGAGCGCGAGGATCTCGATATCCTGAGTACGGCTCTCGACACCGTCGTCGACCGCCTCGAGGGTGCCGCCCAGCGCATCTACTTCGATAACGTCCAGTCCATCCGCCCGGACGTCCCCGAGATCTCCCATAAGGTCATCGCGGCATGCAAGGCAACCCAAGAGCTCATGGTCGAGCTGCCCAACTTCAAGAAATCGAAGAAGCTGCGCGAGCTCGTGATCAAGATCAACACCATCGAGAGCGAGGCGGACGACCTCTACATCAACGCCATGCGCGAGCTGCACGTCAACACCAAAGACCCCCTGGAGGTCATCGCCTGGCGCGATGTCTACGCCTTCCTGGAGTACTGCGCCGACAGCTGCGAGCACGTCGCCGACATCGTCGACTCCATCGTCATGAAGAACAGCTAGTCGAACGCCTGGACATACCGTCACAAAAAAGGGCCCGCATCGAACATGCGGGCCCGTTTTCATGTGCTGTATGCGGGAACTAATCCAGATCGTCGGCACCGAAGTTATCAAGCGGAGCGAACGGAT
>ERZ808240.709-NODE-709-length-42868-cov-5.607175_pt1 | contig 42868 bp, 37 predicted proteins | sample MGYA00521084_ERZ808240 | MGnify/ENA primary metagenome ERZ808240 (study PRJEB31516, sample SAMN03275571) | gut metagenome | biome: mammalia-associated habitat; material: feces | host: Papio cynocephalus | place: Kenya | collected 2012-08-06 ...
GACGAGGCAGACTCAAAATCTGTTGATGGCAACATCGTGCGGGTTCAAGTCCCGCCACCGGCATTGAACAACAAATGCGAGAGCCCTTAAAATTTAAGGATTCCCGCATTTTTTTGTTGCTAAAAACATGATAGGTGTGCAAAAAGTGTGCAGAATATCATGTATTATCCAAGCCGGATCATTTCTTTTCGCAGCCGACGGATGATTTTCTTCTCCAGTCTGGAAATATACGACTGTGAGATTCCGAGCAGATCTGCAACCTCCTTTTGCGTCATTTCCTCATCATCATGGCCAATCCCATATCGAAGTTCGATGATCGTGCGCTCCCGGTCGCTTAAAATATCCATTGCCTGTTCCAACAGGTTCAAATCGACTTCATCCTCAATATCCTTATACACCAGATCTTCCTCCGTGCCAAGAATATCGGAGAGCAGCAGCTCATTTCCATCCCAATCCACATTTAGTGGTTCATCGATGGAAACCTCAGTTTTGATACGGGAATTGCGGCGCAGATGCATCAAAATCTCATTTTCAATGCAACGGCTGGCATACGTTGCCAGTTTGATATTTTTGTCCGACTTAAAGGTATTGATTGCTTTGATCAGTCCGATTGTACCAATCGAGATCAGATCCTCCACGCCGACACCAGTATTATCAAATTTTTTTGCAATGTAAACGACCAGACGCAGATTATGCTCGATCAACGTCTGTCTTGCCTCTAAAACATCATCATCCAGATGCGTCAAGAGCAAGGTTTCCTCCTCTGAGGAAAGCGGTGCCGGAAGAATCTCCGCGCCTCCGATATAATGCACTTCATTTTTGGGAAATAATAGATAATTCGCTATGCTCTTGATATTAAAACGGATCATATTGTTGCTGACGATGCTAATCATGTTGGTTCCTCCTTCTTAGGTTGTAATTTTTCATGCAGTAATACGTCATATCGGTTTTCGAAAAAGATTTCCCGGCTGATTCCGGCTGTGACTGCATAGAATGTTGTGTGCGATTGCGTATACACCAGCTTCGGAATCGTAATTGCCGGCATCAGTGAAAACCGGTTTCCTATGGTATGGTAAGGAATCGGAAAAAATGTCATTTCTCCGGTTTTGTTCATTTGTACGTACGGAAATTGTCCGGTTTTATGATACTGTTCGAGTTGTGCGTAGCTTTGCTCAGACAGAAGATTTTTCAATAAACGATAGTTTATAAGGATTGCAGGTTGTTTTGTATAGGGATTCTGAAGTCGGTTTCCGGTATCCACAAAGGCATTGGCAGAGAGTGCCCGTGCAGGAAACACAAGTTCTACTGCATATACGTGGGCTTGCATCTGCTTTCGGTCATAAATCCGCCGGGCAATCCGGCATACCAATACCGAAGCAATACATGCCAGATAAAATCCGGGTGCACGAAACGCTGCGCCGTCCGCTATGTAAAATAATTGTAGCATTCCTACCAGCCATATACAACCAGCCAGCACGACCGGTATCATTTCCCACATTGGAATCAGATATGGCACGTGTTTTGTAAGAAAATATGTCATAAAAAAGTAGCTTGTGGCATATAATACATAATAGAGAGTACATAAAGATATCGTTATCAAAAAAATACCTGTCGATAAAGCTGCCATAAAAATTGTCCACATACATGTGCGGAGGATTTTTATGGACTGCCCAAGCAGTGTCTGTATCATGCAGAGTAGTGTCACATTCACAATACAGTGATACAGAAACAATACATCGGCATAAACAACATAGGTCATGTTCACCTCCTTTAATCGTTCCACCGTATTATATATAATTCCACTTGAAATAAATGTCATATTTCGTATTCTGATTTCGTAAAATTCCAAGTGTTTTCGACAACGCAATTCGACCAATTACAGACAATGGGAGAGAATTATGGATGAATCTGTCTATTCTACCGAAAAAATCAGTACCGGGCTGGCACTGTCTTTCGAAACAAGCAGCACGCCCGGACGCCAGTATACTGTTTTGATCCGGTATCTTGGGGTATTTGAATCTTTGCAGGAAATTGCAGGCGTTCCGCTGATTCCCCTATTGAATCAATTTGCGGTTGGCACAGTCCCGAAAGAAGTAATTCTTCGTCTGGCGTATTCACCGGAGGTTTTATACATCGACCTGACACGGCAGATGGAGTACGAGCAGGCAGTACAGACAGAAAACCGGATTGCTGCATGCTTTCCGATGTATGACGAACGGGAAAGCGTTTCGCGCGGCAACGGCATCCTGATTGGAATCGTAGATTCTGGATTAGAGCTTACACATCCTTCATTGATTGCCCAAGGCGGCAAAAGCCGGATTGCCGCTTACTGGGATCAGGCACAGACCGGAAATCCACCCGAACCGTATGGGTTTGGTAGGGAATATTCTACCAGCCAGATTCAGTCTGTACTTTCAGAAGGTGACGAACGCCGCCGCTATGATACAAGTGGACACGGAACCGCTGTCGCAAGCATCCTGACAGCATTAAGTCCCGAAGCTTCTCTGGTTGGCGTTGCCGCCCGCCCAAACACCGCCGCTTTTTTATGTGCGGTTGATTACATTGTCCGCTATGCGATGCATAAGCGCCTCCCACTTGTTTTAAATCTGAGCTATGGCAACAATTACGGCGATCACTATGGAAATTCAATTGTAGAACAGTATCTGGATACCCTGCGTACAAACGGAAAGCTCACAATTGTAGCCGGAATGGGAAACGAGGGAAATACCGGGCGTCACAGGCATATCGAAGGAACCGGCAATCAGACAGTCGGTATCCTCGTCGGAGAAGGACTTACCACATTTTCCTTACAGCTCTGGTTCGCACCGACAACCGCCTTTTTGTTTCGCGTTCAATCTCCCGGCGGGCAGGAAACTGCATATTTGTCCTCGGTGGATACAGGCGGATTTTTCTCCTTTTTGCTTGGAACCTCCCAGATCTCTATACAGATCGGACAGCCAACACCATTTAACACAAGGCGGGAAATTTATCTTGTATTTCAAGGAGATCCCATTTCTTATGGGTATTGGAGCTTTTCCATCCAGCCATATTTTAATCAGACCTATCAGATTGATACATGGCTGCCGGTCGCTTCCTCGACACAGGCAATCGTAGAATTTGAAATCCCAACCACAGAGCTATCCCTGACAATCCCTGCCTCCGCATCCAATGTAATCAGCGTCGGTGCCTATAACAGGGCACAGCTCAATGTGACACCTTTTTCAGGAAAGGGAAGTGCATTTATCCAAAAGCCGGAGCTTGTCGCACCTGGTGTCGATATTCTAGTTGCCAACGCTGGCGGTGGATACCGGCTGGCAAGCGGCACCTCGTTTGCGACACCGTTTGTTTCCTCTGCCGCAGCCAATCTCATGCAGTGGGGCATCACAGATGGCAACGATCCTTTTTTATATGGTGCCCGTGTAAAAGCGTATCTGATTAACGCGGCACGTGCCTTGCCCGGCAGCAATCAGATTCCAAATCCTTCCGAGGGGTGGGGGAGATTATGTGCCAATGCCAGCGTCCCAAGAGGCAATCCTCCGATTCTGCCTTAGATTTCCGGTGTCGACGATTTCCGGAATCTGTGCTATGATAGATTTCAGTGTAATTAAATGAAAAACATAAGAAAAGTGAGGGCGTTTCGATGTTAGAAACAACCGCAGAAAAAAAGCATATAACGATTGGTATTTTAGCCCATGTCGATGCCGGAAAAACAACGCTTTCCGAGGAACTGCTCTACGAGACTGGTGTCCGGAAGCAGGCTGGACGTGTCGATAACGGGGACACCTTACTCGATCACGACGAGATGGAGCGAAGCCGGGGCATTACAATCTTTTCCAAGCAGGCAGAGCTTGCAACGCTCAAGACTGATATCACTCTGCTAGATACACCCGGTCATGTGGACTTTACTGCCGAGATGGAACGTACCTTGCAGGTGCTTGACTATGCCATCCTTGTGATCAGTGCATCTGATCGAATCCAGGCACACACAAAAACCGTCTGGCGATTGCTAAATGAGTATCAGATCCCGGTGTTTTTATTCGTCAACAAAATGGATCAGCCTGACAATCTCCAGTCTGAAATTTTAGCTGAATTACAGGATTTTTCTGATAAAATCGTTGCATTTTCCTGCTATGAGCAGGGTATGGTCCGTGCACCGGAGGATTTCTACGAATCCGTTGCGATGGCATCGGGAGATGAAACAATTTTAAATACATATATGGAACAGGGAACGCTTTCTGATGCCTGTATCCAGACTATGATCCGGCACCGGCAGATTGTTCCGTGTTATTTTGGAAGTGCGCTAAAAGGAATTGGTGTGGATACGCTCTTAAACGGTCTGGATATCTATACGACCGATGCTTACAAAAATCTCACCGGAGCACCGTTTGGTGCCCGCGTCTATAAGATTACCCGCGATGAAAAAGGAAACCGTCTCGCCCATATCAAGGTGATGCAGGGAACCTTATCTGTCCGGGATACCATCGGAGAAGAAAAGGTTACACAGATCCGAATCTATAACGGCGAACAGTATCAGACCGTTTCAACTATAACCGCCGGACATATCTGTAGCATTACCGGGCTGGAAACAGTACGGGCAGGGGACGGCATCGGTGATTACAATGATAACCCGATGGCATGCATCGAACCGGTGATTTCCTATACGATCACCTTTGATGAAGCTGTCAGTACACGTTTGATGTATACAAAAATAAAAGATCTCGATGAAGAGCTTCCAGAGCTGCATTTGTCATGGGATGAGCCGACTGAAACAATCCAGATCATGCTGATGGGACCGGTTCAGATTGAGATTCTGACCCAGCTGATTAAAAACCGTTGTGGTGTTGTTCCAGCCTTTGACAGCGGTAAAATCCTATATAAAGAGACGATTGCCCAACCGGTGATTGGCGTTGGACATTTTGAGCCACTGCGTCATTACGCAGAAGCACATATCCGTATTGAGCCGGCAGAGCGCGGAAGCGGTGTCGATGCATCTTTCGATTGCAGTGAGGATGTCCTTGCCAAAAACTGGCAACGACTAATCTATACCCATCTGCTGGAGCGGACACACCGTGGTACCAAGATTGGAGCACCGTTAACGGATGTGCATTTCACTATAATAAACGGACGCGCTCACACGAAGCACACCGAAGGCGGCGATTTCCGTCAGGCAGCTTACCGTGCAGTACGGCAGGGATTGATGGAAGCTGGAACGGTCATTCTGGAGCCGGAATATGATTTTACGCTGGAGATACCCGCATCTATGATTGGACACGCCATGACAGACCTGCAGTCCATGTATGCAGTCATGGAGGCACCGGAACAGCTTGGTGACCGTGCGGTCATACGCGGACACGGGCCAGTCTCTACTTTACGGGATTATCAGCTCCATGTGCGTGCATTTACGAAAGGACAGGGCGAATTTCAGGTGAGCTTCCGCGGCTACATGCCATGTCATAACGAGGAAGAAGTCATACAAACGCATCCATATGATCCAGAAGCGGATTTGCGCAACCCGACATCCTCTGTATTCTGCGCACATGGCTCCGGATTCCTTGTCCCTTGGGATCAGGTAAAGGCATATATGCATGTGAGCGATGCACCGGACTCGGAGCAGGAACAGGCAGAATATACCATTCGCAGCCGTGAAAGCTTTGATTATTCGATTGGATTAGACGAGATTGATGCGATCTTGTCCGGGCAGACTGCAAATCAGAATGCGAAAAAGCAGATTTATAAAAAGAAGATCGTCCGGCACACGGAGACTTATACCGGAAAAGCATCCAAAGCAATTGTCACGCCAAAAGAAAAGCGTCTGATCGTGGATGGCTACAATGTGATTTTTGCATGGGAATCCCTGACAGAGCTTGCCAAAACGAATCTGGATGCAGCAAAGGATAAGCTGATTTCCCTGTTGTCAAACTATCAGGGCATCACCGGCACGAAAACCTTGCTTGTCTTTGATGGCTATAAGGTAAAGGGCAATCATGGCAGTACGGCTGTGCAGGAAGATATCGAGATTGTGCATACAAAGGAAAACCAGACTGCCGATCAGTTTATCGAAGCCTATACACATGAACACGAGGGGGCATATCAGATGACGGTTGCCACCTCGGATGGTCTGATCCAGACGATCACACGCGGCGCCGGCTGTCAGATCATTTCCTCCAGAGAGCTGTATTCTGCGATGGAAGCAGCCGCAAAAGAGCTGCGGGAAATGTATGATATCAAATAGAGCATAACTGTACCTGTAAATGAAGAATTTATGGGTGCAGTTATTTGTATTTATAGGAAATCTATGCTATAATTTGAATAATTATGACTAGAATAGATATAGTTTGACATAACAGGAGGTTTCAATGAGAGAATATACAACACAGATGGATGCAGCCAGAAAGGGCATTATCACTCCGGAACTTACAAAAGTTGCTGAAAAAGAACATATGCGGGAGGATGAATTACTCCCGCTTGCAGCAGAGGGAAAAGTTGTCATCCCGGCAAATAAATTACACACCTGTCTGAATCCGGAAGGAATCGGATCCATGCTTCAGACGAAGATCAACGTCAATCTCGGCATCTCCAGAGATTGCAAGGATTACGATATTGAGATGAAGAAAGTAATGGAGGCAGTCAATCTTGGTGCACACGCCATCATGGATCTGTCATCCCACGGAAATACAGAGCCATTCCGTAAGAAGCTGATCGCCGAATGTCCGGTTATGGTTGGTACCGTACCAATCTATGATTCAGTCATTCATTACCAGCGTGATCTTGCAACACTTACCGCGAAGGATTTCATTGATGTAGTACGTCTGCACGCAGAAAATGGTGTGGATTTCGTAACACTGCACTGCGGTATCACAAGAAAAACAATCGATCAGATCAAGAAGCACAAACGAAAGATGAACATCGTTTCCCGTGGCGGATCCCTCGTCTTTGCATGGATGACAATGACCGGAGAGGAGAATCCGTTTTACGAGTATTACGATGAGATTCTGGATATCTGTGCCGAGTACGACGTGACAGTTTCTCTTGGAGATGCCTGTCGCCCGGGCTGTCTTGCCGACGCAACCGATGTCTGTCAGATTGAAGAGCTTGTACGACTCGGTGAACTTACCAAACGTGCATGGGAAAAGAATGTACAGGTTATGGTCGAGGGACCGGGACATGTACCGATGGATCAGATCGCAGCCAACATGAAGGTGCAGCAGACAATCTGTATGGGGGCTCCATTCTATGTACTTGGCCCGCTTGTAACGGATATCGCACCGGGCTATGACCATATTACCGCCGCCATCGGTGGTGCGATCGCCGCACATGCAGGCGCCGCTTTCTTATGCTATGTAACACCCGCAGAGCATCTGGCATTGCCAAATGTCGATGATGTCAAGCAGGGAATCATCGCATCGAAGATTGCCGCACATGCAGCCGATATCGCAAAGGGCGTGCGCGGAGCACGTGATATCGATGATAAGATGGCAGATGCCCGTCGTGTATTAGACTGGGACAAGCAGTGGGAGTGTGCATTAGATCCCGAAACTGCCAAAGCCATCCGTGCAGACAGAAGTCCGGAGCATGAAGATACATGCTCGATGTGCGGAAAGTTCTGCGCCGTGCGAAGCATGAATAAAGCATTAGCAGGAGAATACATTGACATCTTATAAAAATGGGAGGGTACTTATGGAAAAAAACGAAGTTTGGGAAAACATTAAAAAATATGCAAAAGTATTTTTTCAGGGCATAGGATTATTTTTTGCATATTTGTTTCACTACATTGGGGTATTTGCAAAGTTTGTCTATAAGCATCTGAAAAAGCTGTTCCGCAGACTTTACAAGATTATCCGCAGACATATCCGCAGAGTGAAAAAACATATGAAGGCGGGCGATTACAGTTTGCTGTTTTACACCGTGCTGGGCGTTGTGATCTTTATTATCTTGCTGATTCTGCTGATTCACGGAATCTCTGGTAAGAAAAAGGATACCACCGCTACGACTACCGAAGCAACCAGCGAGGCTTCCACAACAGAAGAAGTAGACCCACAGGCAGTTCTCCGGGAACAGGCAACGTATATCTACCAGAACAATCCGGATTACCTGATGCTTGTCAACGATACAAACCCGATTCCGGATGGATATACCTTTGAGCAGCATACGCTGAACAGTGGTTATATTGTAGATGAACGCATCTACAATGATCTGCTTGCGATGCTGGAGGCATGTAATGCTGCCGGAAGCGAGTATACGATCAAGGGTGGTTATATCAGCGCCGATACCGAGGGCAGTGGTGAATATGCAACCGGTCTTGCATTCGACGTAACGGCGCATGATGTTACAGAGTTAGACCCTGCTGTTGTATCACAGCTTCCAACCAACCAATGGCTGATGCAGAATTGTTCTTCCTTCGGCTTCATCGTCCGTTATCCGGAAGGCAAGGAAAGCATTACCGGACATAATTTTGAGCCATGGCATTTCCGTTATGTCGGAAGAGATGCGGCTGTATTTATGACAACGAACAACCTGACACTGGAAGAGTTTTATACTCTGGTAAATGGTGGTTCCGTATCCACAGCAACTGCAACCTCTGCCACACCGGCAGTTGATCCAACCGCTGTGACAGCCGAAGATCCTGGCGCAACAACGGAAGCGACAACGGAAGCAACAAGCGAAAATCCATTGGATATTTTAAATTAGAATATAGAAAGATAAAAAGTATATGAGTAAACCAGATAAACATATGAAAAAAGGACCATACGAACGGGAGATGGCACGCCGCAGACGGGAACGAAAGCGGCGCATCCGTCGTTTCCACCTGATCTGTCTTGGTGTCATGCTCCTTGCGTTTATTATTGTATGTGTAAATATTTTTTCGCACAAAAAGAGCATCCGCAGGGAAGCAGTTTCTCTCTATGAAGCGGGAAGCTACCAGGAAGCTTTGGATAAATTCAAGGAAGCTTATGCGGAAAAACAATGGTTTTCGGATTCCATCAATGTCGATATCCTGCTGTATGAAGCGGACTGCATGATGCAGCTTCAATTGTTCTCCGATGCGGAGCTGACCTATCTGGATATCCAGAAAAAATACCCGGCTTCCAAATATGACAAGGAACAGCTTTCCTATCTGTCCGATCTGTCTCATGCGCTTGGCAATTATCAGCGTGGGGATTATGTTTCAACTGTCGCGACTTTCACAAAGGCAGTGGAAAACGGACATAAGGATATCAGTATCTATGCAGCCATATGTTACGAAAACCAGAAAAGCTATGATAAGATGAAAGAATATCTGGATATCTACGCGAACTATCATGGAATCGATGCGTATGTGAATTATAAATATGCATCCTATTATTACGACACCAAAGACTATAATCAGGCGTTAACCTATCTGGCACAGGGGGAATCTGCAGGAGACAGTGACTATCTGCAGGAAATCTTATATGCAGAGATCATGTGCTATAAAGAGCTGCAAAACTATACCGAAGCATTTTCACGTGCCACTTCCTATATTGCCAGATATCCGGACGATCAGAAAGGGCAGGATTTATATGCCTATCTGGATACCCGTGTGAATATAAATGAGGTTCCTGTCAATGATTGTTATCACCTGTATTCTGAGCCGGAGAATTCCAGCGTGTCAGAGTAACAATAATTTATTTATGTAAACTAAAAGGATATTCTATGTACGAGAACAAAGAAGAAATTGAAAAGGTCATTCTGTTTGCGGTTGATCTGGATAACGGGGAACAGGTTCCAGCCAATCTGGATGAATTGGAGGAGCTGGCAGCAACTGCCGGTGCCGAGACACTTGGACGCATGATCCAGAATAAAGATACCATCGAAAAAGCAACCTATCTCGGAAGCGGAAAAGTCGAGGAGCTTCGAGATATGGTGGAGCGTCTTGGTGCAACCGGCGTTGTGTGTGATGATGAATTATCTCCCATCCAGATGAAGAATCTGGAGCAGGAATTAGATACAAAGGTCATGGACCGGACGATGGTAATCCTAGATATTTTCGCAAAACACGCAACAACCCGCGAAGGTAAGCTTCAGGTAGAGCTGGCACAGCTCAAATACCGCAGCAACCGTCTGATCGGTATGGGACAGGTATTGTCCCGTCTCGGTGGTGGTATCGGTACGAGAGGTCCCGGCGAGAAGAAGCTTGAAGTTGACCGCCGGATCATCCGTGAACGGATTGCGAAGCTCTCCAGTGACTTAAAGGATGACATTGCACACCGCGAAGTGATGCGCAAGCAGCGTCTGAACAGCCATATTCCGATCGTATCGATCGTCGGTTATACGAACGCCGGCAAGTCAACCTTGTTGAATCACATGACGCAGGCTGGTGTCTTAGAGGAGGATAAGCTGTTTGCAACACTTGATCCAACCTCCCGGAACTATAAGCTGCCGAACGGACAGGAAATCATCCTGACGGATACGGTAGGGTTTATCCGCAAGCTGCCGCATCATCTGATTGACGCATTCCGCTCGACGTTAGAAGAAGCAAAGTTTGCCGATATTATCCTGCATGTCGTTGATATCTCAAATCCACAGGCAGATCTGCATATTTTAACTGTGTACGATACGTTACGGGAGTTAGGTGTGAAGGATAAACCGGTTGTCACATTATTTAACAAGACAGACAAAGTGGACGAAATCCCGGCTGTCAAAGATTTTCAGGCAGATCATACCTTATATATTTCTGCCAAGCAGGAGACCGGATTTGAGAAGATTACGGATGCTCTTGCAGAAATTATCAACCAGAGCCGCATTTATATCGAACAGACGATTCCATACACCAAGGCAGGTGTGATCCAGCAGATCCGCAAATCAGGCAATCTGTTAGAAGAGGAATACCGCGCGGACGGCATCTTCGTCCGCGCGTATGTCGATGCAGGCACGAAAGGGCTACTATAACATGGAATTACCGATTACCTTTGAACAGAATATGCGAACACTTCTACAGGACGATTATTATTCGTATGCAGCATGCCTCGATCAGCCGATGTATCACGGCATCCGCATCAATACAATGAAAATTTCTGTGGAAGAGTTTCTGAAGATCAATCCATTTCATCTGCGCCCGGTTCCATGGTGCGAAAATGGATTTTACTACGACGAAACCTTGGATAAACCATCCAAGCATCCATATTATTTTGCAGGGCTTTACTATATTCAGGAGCCTTCTGCCATGACACCGGCAAATGTACTGCCTGTGGAAGCAGGAGACCGTGTGCTTGATATCTGTGCCGCACCAGGCGGCAAATCAACCGAGCTTGCGGCGAAATTACACGGAACCGGCCTGCTTGTATCAAACGATATCAGTGCTTCGCGCGCGAAAGCATTGCTCAAGAACCTGGAAGTCTTCGGCGCAGAAAATGCGCTGATCATCAGCGAAGCACCTTACAAATTAGCCGAACGTTTTCACGAATATTTTGATAAGATTCTGATTGACGCGCCATGCTCCGGAGAAGGCATGTTCCGCAAATCCGTATCGATGATCACTGCATGGGAGAATAACGGCAATCAGCTGTTTGCCGACCTGCAGCGAAGCATCTTGGAGCAGGTTGTCACGATGCTCAAACCGGGCGGCATGCTGCTTTATTCGACCTGTACATTTTCTCCCCTTGAAAATGAGCAGTCCATCGAATATCTGCTTTCGTTGGATGACCGTCTGGAGCTGGTAGATTTCCACCCATATGAGGGCTTTGACCACGGACATCCGGAATGGGGCAATACCAGGAATGAAACACTGACGCGCTGTGCCAGACTCTGGCCACACAAGATCGAAGGCGAGGGACATTTTGTATGTCTTATCAAAAAACAGGGTGAACAGGATAACCGCGCCAATTACGGTGATTACCCGGTCAAGCGTGCAAAGCTCCCGGATTCCGTCACTGAATTTTTATCGCATACGACGCACGAGTTTCACCTGGAACGGTTTGAGATATCGGGCGATAAACTCTATTACATACCGGAAAGCTTCCCGACTGTCAGGGGGCTTCGGATCTTACGATGCGGATTGTATGTCGGCGAGATCAAGAAGAACCGCTTCGAGCCAAGCCAGTCACTTGCGATGGCTCTCACGAAGGAAGAATTTGATAACTGTCTGGATCTTCCTGCTGATGATGCAAAGGTCATCAAATATTTGAAGGGCGAGACGATTGATTTCGATGATGCATCTGTCAAAAACGGTTATGTATTAGTCTGTGTCGATGGATATCCACTTGGCTTCGGCAAAGCAAACCAAGGAGTATTGAAGAACAAGTATTTACCTGGATGGAGGTTGATGTCATGAAAATAGCAGTGATCACAGGCGCATCTTCCGGTTTGGGAAGAGAGTTCGCCAAACAAATCAACCAGCATTTTGTCACACTTGACGAGATCTGGCTGATTGCACGAAGAGAAGAACGATTGAATGAATTAAAGGAATCCCTGCATGGTGTCCATGTGCGGACAATTCCAATCGATCTGTGTGACCGGGATGCCGTTGGAACTTACGAGGAAATGCTGCAGAAATTCCATCCACAGATCCGCGTGCTTGTAAATGCTGCCGGATACGGAAAAATGGGCTATGTCGAGCAGATCTCCGAGGAAGATCAGGCAGGAGAGATTCGTTTAAACTGTGAATCCCTGACACGTATGACAAAGATTTCTCTTCCTTATATGGCAAAGCGGTCAAATATCATCAATATCGCAAGCTCCGCTGCATTTATGCCGCAGCCAAACTTCGCAGTCTATGCCGCCAGCAAGTCTTATGTGCTTTCATTTTCCAGAGCGTTGCACCAGGAGCTGAAAAAGTACGGCATTATTGTAACAGCGGTTTGTCCGGGCCCTGTCAATACGGAATTCTTCGATATTGCAGAAAGCTATACGAAGACAAAGGGCTATAAGATGATCCTACGTGCCAATGCGAAGAATGTAGTTGCGCTTGCCTTAAAGGACGCAAAGAAGGGGAAAACTGTTTCCACCTATGGATTTGTTATGAAGGCATTCCGTGTGGCAACGAAGATTGTTCCGCATGGCTGGATTGTTCCATTTATACACTGACTATCTTAGATAAAGGACAGACTTATTTTAATGAAGAAGAAAGAAAAAGGCCAGTATGGCTATATTAACTACTATAAAAAAGGAAAGCTGATCGTGACATTGATTCTTGCAATCATGATTGCCTCAATCATTCTTTCCATGCTGCTTGCATTTGGTGACACCGGGCGTGTCGGTATCGTGTTCGCGATTCTACTTGTCCTGCCATTTGCGAAGTTCCTGATTGCCTACATTATGTGTGCGAAGTTCCAGACAATGCCTCAGGAGATTTATGATGTGGTACACGGACAGACCGATGAGACAGACATGATCTATGATCTTGTGATCACCCAGACTGAAGGCATGCATTTCTACGATGCTGTCTGTGTGCGGAACGGAAGTGTGTACGCGCTTGTGTTGGATAAGCATTTCAAAGAAGAGAAGAAGGAATACGAGACATTTATGCAGCAGGCACTTGCAAACAGCAAGTACAAATACATTGTTCACCTGTACACGGATGTGAATACGTATGCAAAAAAGATTCATAGTATTGACGAGCCTAACGATAAAACGAAACTGATTGATAAATACATGCGGGAGCAGATACTGACATTCTGTGTGTAGCGAGGAGGAAACCGGGTATGCAGGAGCTAACCATCACGGACTTGGAAGCCGGACAGCGCTTAAATAAATACATGATGAAATACCTGAATCAGGCACCTTCTTCCTTTATCTACAAGATGCTCCGCAAGAAGAACATCACCCGGAACGGAAAAAAAGCTTCTGGTGATGAGATCTTGGAATGTGGCGATGTGCTCAAAGTATTTCTGGCGGATGAGACGATTGAGAAGTTCCGTGTTGTGAATACTGAAAAAACGCATTCAAATAATATGAAACAGCATGATACTGGAATATCCAAACAGGAACCGGGTATCGCGCTCCAGATTCTCTATCAGGATTCGGATATCTTAGCGGTGCACAAGCCCGCCGGTGTTTTATCACAGAAAGCGCAAAAGGATGATTACTCCATCAACGAGGCAATCATTGATTATTGCCTTTCCATGCGGATTCTCAACAAGAAACAGTTAGAGACATTCCATCCGTCGATCAGCAACCGCTTGGACCGGAACACCTCCGGTATTATCCTTGCCGGGATATCATTAAAGGGCAGCCAGTCCTTAGCCCGTATATTAAAAGGGCATACATGTGAAAAATATTACTACACGATCGTAGCCGGAGAGATGAAGCAGAGCATCCATGAAACAGCCTACATCGTGAAGGATACAAAGAAGAACGAGTCTAAGATTCAGAAAACCGCCAGTCCCGGTGCGTCGATGATCGAGACTGCATTTACACCGCTTTGCGTAAAAAATGGCTTTACCTTATTGCAGGTACAGCTTTTCACAGGAAAATCGCACCAGATTCGTGCGCATCTGCAGTCACTCGGCTACCCGATGGCAGGCGATACGAAATACGGCAATCCGACAGTAAACCGGAAGCTGCGTGAGCGATTCCATCTGAACCATCAGTTACTTCATGCGGGTAGACTTGTGTTGCCGGATATCCCGGAAATCACAGATCCATTGCCAGCGGAGTTTCATAAGGTAGCAGATGGGCTGGAACTCAAATTTCCAGCGAGTCACTAAACCTCACGGATTGTCTGAGATACGATCCATGAGCATTTACATTTCATAACATAGAATTACAAATAGAAAGCATAACAACATGCCAACATGGAATTCCAGAGGATTGCGTGGTTCAACCTTAGAGGAACTCGTCAATCTGACCAATGAATTATATACAGAGAAAAGCTTAGCGCTTGTGCAGAAGATTCCGACGCCGATTACGCCTGTCAGGATTGATTCAGAAAACGGACAGATCAAGCTCGCCTATTTCGAGAAGGATTCCACCGTCGACTATATCGGGGTGGTACAAGGCATTCCTGTCTGCTTCGATGCAAAAGAGTGTGCGACGGATACATTTCCACTCCGAAACATCCACGAACACCAGATAAATTTTATGCGTCAATTCGAGAAACAGCGGGGCATAAGCTTTTTGCTTGTGATGTTTACCGCACGCAACGAGTTTTATTACCTGCGGCTATGTGAGTTAGAAACCTATCTCGCCCGTGCCGAGCAGGGACATGCAAAGAATTTTAAGTACGAGGAATTAAATCCCGCCTATTTTATGAAGTCACAATCCGGTGCACCGATTCATTATCTGAAGGGGTTGCAGCTGGATTTGCAGGAAAGAGAGGACTAAACGATGTATCAATATTACCGTGTGGCAGCCGCAGTTCCAGACATGCGCGTTGCAGATACTGCTTATAATGTCGACCAGATGCTTCGAAAAGTGGAAGAAGCAAAGGATAGGGGTGTAAATCTCCTTACATTCCCGGAGCTGTCCGTCACCGGATATACCTGTGGGGATTTATTTTTACAGCAGACATTACTTGCCGAAAGCAGAAAAGAAGCTGCCCGTTTTGTACAGGCAACCGCAGACTGTGATATAGTTGTCGTGTTTGGCATGCCGCTTTCGATTGCAAATGCACTCTACAATGTCGCTGTGACCGCATATCACGGACAAGTCTACGGCATCACCGTCAAGACATTTCTCCCAAATTACAATGAATTCTACGAGAAACGCTGGTTTTCTTCTGCGCGGGAATTATCGATGGATCACATCTTTGCCTCTGAATTACTTGGCTCTGTGGAGTGTGACTACGATATTCCGATCGGCAATAATCTGATCTATCACCTGACGGATGCGTTCTGTTTTGGTGCAGAAATTTGTGAGGATTTATGGGCACCAATCCCACCGTCTACCTTCATGGCAATGAGCGGGGCAGAGCTGATTGTCAACTTATCCGCAAGCAACGACACGATCGGAAAGCGGGAATATCGCGAAAAGCTTGTGAAAGAGAAATCAACCTCTCTGATGTGTACCTATCTCTATGCGAGTGCCGGTGCAAACGAAAGTACGACCGACCTGATCTTCTCCGGTCACTGCATGATCTGTGAAGGCGGAAAGATGCTTGCTGAAAACAGTGAGATTGCTGAAAATGATTACCTGCTTGTCGCAGATATTGATATCGAACGGATTCAGGCTGACCGGCTGAAAGGAAAGACCTATCAGGATTGTGCGGGCACCTACGGCAGTACCGTTCCGATGCGCCAGATACTGATTCCGGTATCCGAAGCTTTCGAAAGCGACGGAAGTCTTCGCGCTGTCAATCCACACCCATTTACACCGGGTGATACGCAAAGACGCCAGAAGCGTTGTATGGATATCTTCCATATGCAGATCGGCGGACTTGCAAAACGCCTTTCCATCTGTGGCGGAAAGATGGTGATCGGCGTATCCGGTGGTATGGATTCCACCTTGTCACTGCTCGTTGCAGCACAGACCTTGAAGAAGATGGGACTGCCTGCCACGAATCTGACCGGAATCACAATGCCTGCCTTTGGCACGACGAACCGCACGTATCAGAATTCCTTAACCCTGATGCAGACACTTGGCATTACAGTCAAAGAAATTCCGATTAAGGATGCATGTATCCAGCATTATGCGGATATCGGACATGATATGGAGATCAAGGACATCACTTATGAGAATGTTCAGGCGCGTGAACGGACGCAGGTCTTGATGGACTACGCGAACAAGATCGGAGCCATCGTCGTCGGAACCGGCGACCTGTCAGAGCTTGCCCTCGGCTGGTGTACCTATAATGCCGATCAGATGAGCATGTACGGCGTCAATGCCAGCATCCCGAAGACGCTCGTCAAATGGATGATTGCAAGCGTGATCGAATGTAATATCTTCCCGGACAGTACCGAAGTCCTGAAGGATATCATTGATACCCCGATCAGCCCGGAGCTTCTTCCACCGGATGAAAACGGCAACATCGTACAGAAAACCGAAGATTCGGTCGGCCCTTACGAGCTGCATGATTTCTTCCTGTACTATGTGATGCGTTTTGGCTACAGCCCGGAGAAGATTTTCCATCTGGCGAAACGTGCATTTGCAGGAACCTATGATGCAGCAACGATCTTAAAATGGATGAAGAGGTTCTACCGTCGTTTCTTCGCCCAGCAGTTCAAGCGGAGCTGTATGCCGGATGGCGTGAAGGTCGGTAGTGTATGCTTATCGCCACGTGGCGACTGGCGTATGCCAAGTGATGCATCCGTGCAGATCTGGATGCGGCAGCTGGAGGAACTTGCAGATTAGAAATTTATTTTCATACTATATGCAACCATTTGTTATGCTGTGAAGTGTTATATATAGCAGGAAACCAGGAGGGATTATAATTATGAATTTGGAAACAATCGCACTTATTGCGATGGGGGGATGTTTATTCATCTGGCTTGTCGTGAATTTCATCATCACACTTCACAATATTCGCAAAGCGAAGTCTGCGGGACTTACCGCTCAGGTACAGTGCGAGAAATGTGGAACAATCTATGAAGTAACCGGAAAAGAGGCAACACGACCGGCTATGGTGAAATATAAGAAGAGCAGCCGTACCCATATAAAAAACGGGGCTTTTGTAAATAAACAAAATTACAGTCATTATGCAAAGAAATTTCATTGTCCTTGCTGCGATAAGAAGGTCTACGGCAAAGTACTTGATATTCAGGAGCTGCAATATGAGGGACAGGATAATACAGCCAAAGAACTTGGAAAAGGCTTTTTGCGTATGGTCATCGGCTGTACGATTATCCTGATTCTTGCGCAAATCCCATTACAGATTGGGAAGAAACAACGGGAACGTGAAGTTCAGCAGATGAAGGAGCAGCAATATGAAGATATTAAAAGCAAAACAAAAGATCAAAAATAAAAATACTCGGCATTTGAAATTTATACGATATCTTCTAACTTTATGTATTCTGCTTTCTACGGCTGCAGGCATAACCGGCTGCACAAAAGAATATACCGCGGACGATATCAAAGCATATGCCAGAGATACGTTATCCATAAGAAGAGTCAATGTAAATCAGACACCGCAGGAATCTCTGGTGTTCTTTCAGATGTTCCAACCATATCTGAATTCAAATGATAACTATATAAAAGCTTGAAAACGCGCAGTATAAACTGCGCGTTTTTTCAACAATTCTACTTGATTCTTTTCTCCCTTGTTTCATAAATCCGAACATTTATTCGAAAAAAAGTGTTGACAAAAGAACATTTGTTCTGTATAATTCAATTATCGAACAGATGTTCATGAAGTAGAATAGGAACAGGGAGGAAACGGATATGAAACGTAAATTGATTTTTGGATTTAGTCTTGTACTTATTATTTGTATATTATTTGGTATCAACAGCAAAAAGCAGAACCCGGAAGCAGCAACATCCAATCAGAAATATTATACCTGTATCACGATTGAAGAGGATGAAACTCTCTGGACAATTGCAAAAGATCATTATTCCGAAGAATATGACAGTTATCAGGAATACATCGATGAAGTCAAGTTTATTAACAACCTGACCGATGATACGATTTATCGTGGAGCCAAGCTGGTAATTCCTTACTACGCAGCCCCATTATAAATAAATTCCATACCATACCTTATTTGAAGCCGGAACGTAAAACCTTCCGGCTTTTTTCACGAAAATATGGCACGAATTTTCATGAATTTTAGTTTCATATCGGTTGAAAGTTAAACCGATTTCTTATATAATAATTTAATTGTGGGATTGGAATATATTTACGTATTGATTGTGTATTGTTATCAATTTTATTATAGATGCGATATGTTTACAACCTAGAAGTACTTAGTATTCTATTAATATCCAAGCAATGTTTGAACACGATGTTCAAACAAGCCGCCACTGAGCCATGGATGGTGAGCGGAGGGCGCATATGAACGGAGTTCATATTTATGATGCGCCCGACAAACTGCCGCCGAGTAACACGAGGGGGCAATACCAAATCGGCGGTTGCGTATTCTTATATTATATATATTTAGAATACTTAGTACTTCTTGGTTGTAATACATTGCATCTATATAATTTGATAGCAATGCACAATTCGATACGAGAAGATAAATACATCCCCACAAAATTATATAAGAAAGAGGAAATACAAATGAACAGCGTGTCAATTCCAACTATGGAGCCGGATAGACAATACTATTTCATGAACCAGTGCAAAACACTTGTGCTTGAGAAAAAGGCAGCATTGAATCGACCACTTACCTACAACATCCAGACCTTTGGATGTCAGATGAATTCCCACGACTCAGAGAAGTTAAAGGGCATCATGGACGAGATCGGATATGAAGAAGTGGACGACGAGGCAGCTGACTTTGTAATCTTTAATACATGTACGATTCGTGAAAATGCGAATCAGAAATTATACGGACACCTTGGTCATGTCAAGACATTAAAGAACAAAAACAAAGAGATGATCGTGTGTCTGTGTGGCTGCATGATGCAGGAGCCACATGTCATCGAGACACTGAAACAGAAGTACAAATTTGTAAATATCATCTTTGGAACACATAACATCTACAAATTAGCCGAGCTTATTTACAGCTATTTACAGACAGGCAAGCAGACGATTGAAGTCTTGGACGAGACAAAGCAGACCGTCGAACAGCTTCCTAGAAAGCGGAAATATACATTTAAGTCCGGTGTCAATATCATGTACGGATGCAACAATTTCTGTACGTACTGTATCGTGCCATATGTGCGTGGACGCGAACAGAGCCGGAAGAAAGAAGAAATTCTGGCAGAAGTAGAAGCACTTGCCAAACAGGGTATCACCGAAGTTATGCTGCTCGGTCAGAACGTAAATTCCTATGGCAATATCTATGAATACAAGGATGGAAAGATTGTTGAAGTAGATGAAAAGGATCGTGTGACATTTCCGCAGCTGCTTGCAGAAGTATGTAAGATTGACGGCATTGAACGTGTGCGCTTCATGACCAGCCACCCGAAGGATCTGTCAGATGAGCTGATCGAGGTAATGGCGAAAGAGCCGAAAATCTGCAAGCATTTACATCTCCCGGTACAGTCAGGATCTACGAATATATTAACACGCATGAACCGCCGCTATACAAAGGAACAGTACCTCGCGTTAGTTGACAGGATTCGTGCCAAGATGCCAAACATCTCCCTGACAACCGATATCATCGTCGGATTCCCGGGCGAGACAGAAGAAGATTTCGAGGATACATTGGATATTATCCGTAAAGTAAAATACGATCAGGCGTTTACCTTTATCTACTCCAAGCGTACCGGAACACCGGCTGCAACAATGGATAATCAGGTGCCGGAAGACGTCATCAAGAATCGGTTCAACCGTCTTCTGACTCTTGTCAACGAGATTTCCAATACGCAGATCAAGCGTTTTGCCGATCAGATAAAGCCTGTGCTTGTCGAGGAGGTAAATCACCACGATGCATCGCTTGTGACCGGACGAACCGAAGAGAATGTAACCGTACATTTTCCGGGAACTGCAGATATGATTGGAACGACCGTCGATGTAAAGCTGACAGACTGTAAGGGATTTTACTTCATGGGTGAAAGGATTGGGTGATTGGCGTGGCAAAGCTATCTCCTATGATGGAGCAATATGTTGCAACTAAAGAAAAATATAAAGACTGTATTTTATTTTACCGTCTCGGTGATTTCTATGAGATGTTCTTTGATGATGCAATCTTAGCATCCAAAGAACTCGAAATTACACTAACCGGAAAAGACTGCGGTATGGAAGAGCGGGCACCGATGTGCGGGATTCCATTTCATGCAGCAGATACTTATATCAATCAGCTTGTAAAAAAAGGCTACAAGGTAGCAATCGGCGAGCAGGTCGAAGATCCAAAACTTGCCAAGGGACTTGTGAAACGGGAGGTTATCCGAATTGTAACACCGGGTACCAATCTGTCCTCTGAAAGTCTGGAAGAGTCCAAGAATAATTACCTGATGTGCATTTCCTATATCGGAAAAAACTATGGTATCTCTGTCACGGATTTGTCGACCGGTGTATTTAAGACCTGTCAGATACAACAGGCAGAAAAGGTTGTTGATGAGATCAATAAATTCCAGCCATCCGAGGTATTATATCAGGCTGGTGTGGATCAGGTAGAAGAGATTCATGCCGTATGTGAACGGTTGCAGGTATCTCATACCGAAGCACCGGACTATTATTTTAACTCGGAAACAGACGAAGAAACTTTAAAGCGTCAATTTCATATCAACAGCATCGAGGGACTCGGATTAAAGGACAGCCCGGCCTGTGTTGCTTCCTGTGGTGCATTGATGCAGTATCTGCATGAAACACAGATGAGTTCCCTGTCGCATATCAACCATATCGAGACGTATTCCGTGGATTCCTTTATGATTCTGGATTCCGCAACCAGACGCAATCTGGAGCTTACCGAGACATTGCGGGATAAGCAGAAGCGTGGTTCCCTGCTCTGGGTACTCGATAAGACAAAAACAGCGATGGGCGCCAGAAAACTGCGGGAGTTTGTGGAACAGCCATTATTGTATAAAGATGCGATTGAAAAACGTCTGGATGCGATTGAAGCGATCAACAAAGAACTGATCGTTCGGGAAGAACTGCGCGAATATTTGAATACAATTTACGATCTGGAACGTCTGCTGACACGAATTGCACTGAAAACTGCCAATCCAAGAGATTTGCTTGCCTTCAAGACATCCATTCAATATCTGCCAGATATTTATAATCTGCTCCGGGAGCTTCCTTGTGAGCGTATCAATGAAATCTACGAGGATTACGATAGTCTGGAAGATCTGTATGATCTGCTTGAGCAGGCAATCGTGGAAGAACCTCCGGTTTCTATCAAGGAGGGCGGTATCTTCAAGCAGGGATATCGGGACGAGATCGACGAGCTGCGTCTGGCAAAAACCGAATGTAAGACATGGCTGGCAGATCTGGAAGCAAAGGAACGTGAAAAGACTGGTATCAAAGGACTGAAAATCAAATATAATAAGGTGTTTGACTATTATTTTGAGGTGACAAATTCATTCAAATCCTTAGTTCCGGATTATTTCATCCGCAAACAGACACTGGTAAATGCCGAGCGTTTTACGACAGACGAATTAAACACACTTTCCGGCAAGATTTTGGGCGCAGAGGATAAGCTTTATGCGCTCGAATATGACTGCTACGTGGAATTAAGAGACAAGCTTGCCGCATCCCTTGTCCGGGTACAGAAGATGGCAGGCTATATTGCAGAGCTGGATGCCCTTTGTTCCCTTGCCTATGTCGCTGACAAGAACAATTATGTCCGTCCATCCTTAAATACGGACGGTGTCATCGATATCAAGGGCGGCAGACACCCGGTTGTCGAAAAAATGCTTGCAAATGGCAGCTTTGTGGAGAATGATACTTATCTGAATAATGCAGAAAGCCGTATCTCAATCATCACCGGTCCCAATATGGCAGGTAAGTCTACCTACATGCGTCAGACAGCATTGATCACGCTGATGGCACAGATTGGTTCCTTTGTACCTGCAGAGTCGGCAAATATCGGACTCTGTGACCGGATCTTTACCCGTGTCGGCGCATCGGACGACCTTGCGAGCGGACAATCGACCTTCATGATTGAAATGAATGAAGTTGCAAATATTCTGCGCAATGCAACGAAAGACAGTCTTCTTATCTTAGATGAGATCGGGCGTGGTACTTCCACCTTTGACGGACTTTCGATTGCATGGGCAGTCGTTGAATACATTGCTGATCCGAACATATTAGGTGCAAAGACATTATTTGCAACGCATTATCACGAGCTGACCGAATTAGAAGGAAAGCTTTCCTCTGTCAATAACTTCTGTATTGCCGTACAGGAAGAGGGCGACGACATCGTCTTCCTACGTAAGATCATTAAGGGTGGTGCAGACCGAAGCTATGGCATACAGGTTGCCAGACTTGCCGGTGTGCCGGAACCGGTTTTACAACGGGCACGTGAGATCTGCAATGAACTGATTGACTCCGATATCACAACGAAGGTAAAGGATATCGACATCAAGCCGGCACTTTCCGAGCAGCCAAAGAAGAAAGAGACAAAGTCTTCCGACTACGAGCAGCTTTCTCTGTTTTCTTCCCCTGTGGAGATGACGATTGCCAACGAGTTAAAAACGATGGATCTGAATAATATGACACCAATCAAGGCAATGTTATACCTGCAGGAATTACAGAATCGTCTGAAACAGCAGTAACTGATGCCATTGTTTATGAACAACTATGAGGGTACATAACATATGATTAAAGTATTAGATAAAGCGACCATCGATAAAATAGCAGCCGGCGAAGTCATTGAACGTCCATCCTCTGTCGTAAAGGAGCTTTTGGAAAATGCGATTGATGCCGGTTCCACCGCAGTGACCGTTGAGATCAAGGATGGCGGAACTTCCTTTATCCGCGTGACCGATAACGGCTGCGGCATTCCAAAGGAAGAGGTTCGCATGGCGTATATGCGTCATGCGACAAGTAAAATTGAGCATGTGGAAGACTTGAATTTCATCCTGTCGCTTGGTTTTCGTGGCGAGGCGCTTTCTACGATTGCCGCTGTCTCACAGACGGAGATGATCACAAAAACGGCAACCGACCTGACCGGAATCAAGTATGTTATCCACGGTGGAAAAGAAATCGAATACAATGATGTCGGCGTACCAAACGGCACTACGATTGTCGTGCGGAATTTGTTTTTCAATACACCGGCACGTAAGAAGTTTTTGAAGTCTGCCATGACAGAAGGTTCTTATATCTTTGACCTGTTGACACGTATTGCACTGTCACATCCGGAGATATCCTTTAAACTGATTGCAAATGGTCAGACACGTATTGATACTTCTGGAAACGGGAAGCTGAAAGATACGATCTATCAGTTATATGGCAGAGATATCACAGCCAATCTGATTCCGATTGATTATACAGATGGCGATATTCATCTGTCCGGATTTATTGGGAAGCCATTTATCGCAAGAGGAAACCGTGGACTTGAAAATTATTTTATTAATCACCGGTATATTAAAAGCAATGTTGTAAACCGTGCGATTGAAGAGGGTTACCGTACCTTTGTGATGCAGCACAAATTCCCATTTACCGTGCTATATCTGGATCTGCCACAGGAAAAATGCGATGTTAACGTTCATCCGACCAAGATGGAATTCAAATACGATAACGAAAAGAAACTGTTTGAGACTTGCTGTACCGCTGTAAAGCTGGCTCTGACACACAAAGAGATCATACCGAAGGAGGGAGAAAAACCGATTGCTTCCCCTGTGATTTCCCACCCGGAGCAGAAACCGGCAGAGCCTTTTGAGACAAGACGTGCACAGGCACAGACGATTCCACAGAAAAATTTCCGTGCCGGAAGCTACAGTCCAACCTATAAAATTTTAGAATCCCTGCGGAAAGCAGAAGAGGAAGAAGCAGCAAAAAATGGAACACCACTTCCAAATATCGCAGACATGGTTGCAGATGCAGGTGTTGTATACGCGCCATCTACACCGGCTGAATCTGCACAGGCAGGCAATTTGTCCGCAGCATCTGATATGATGCAGCAGAGTAGTTCAATAACGCCATCACAAACTGTGCAGCAGAACCATGCAACAACCACAGCACAGACTATTCAACAGAGCAATAGCAATCCAACCGTAGTATCACAGCCTGTCCAGCAGAACGATTCTGCAGGAACAGCACAAAAAACACAGACCGTACAACCGGATTGTTCCACAGCGCGGGCACAGTCATCCGAGCCATCCGCCAAGCCAGATCTTTCTAAGATGGATAAAAATTCAGCTGCCTACAAATACACGATTTGCAAGCAGGAAACGCTCTTTGACGATGATTTTCTGACGGAAAAAGCGCGGCTTTCGCACCGTGTGATCGGTCAGGTATTTGAGACATACTGGCTGATTGAATACAATGACAATCTCTATATTATGGATCAGCACGCTGCGCATGAGAAGGTAAAATACGAAGAACTGATGGAAAACCTCAAAAATAAACAGGTGTTTTCCCAGCAACTCTTACCGCCTATGGTAATTACCGTTACCTATGCAGAACGGCAGGCAATCTTAGATAACTTTGATCTGTTTATGAAAATTGGCTATGATATCGAGGAATTTGGCGGCAATGAATTCAAAATTAACGCGATTCCATCCAACCTTTTTGGTCTGCATGGACGGGATATGTTCTTAGAGTTTGTTGGCTCCCTGATTCAGAATTCCGGTTATATGTCGAACGATATTTTTGTGAAGAAATTGTCTACTATGGCATGTAAAGCGGCAGTAAAGGGAAATATGAGGTTATCCTTCCATGAAATTGATGCCTTGGTTGACAAGCTGCTCAGCCTGGAAAACCCATACACCTGTCCACATGGCAGGCCAACCATCATCTCTATGAGTAAGACCGAACTGGAAAAGAAATTCCACCGTATCGTTTCATAATCCATACGGGCGAACGCACGAAGCCGAAACAATACCTATATTAGAAATGACAAATACAGAAAAAAAGAACAATTTAATCATACTGACCGGACCAACTGCAGTCGGAAAGACAGCGCTTTCCCTAAAGCTTGCAAAAGATGCAGGCGGAGAGATCGTATCTGCCGATTCCATTCAGGTGTACAGACATTTCGATATCGGGTCAGCGAAGATTCTGCCGGAAGAAATGCAGGGGATCCCGCATCATCTGATTGATATCTTAGAACCCAAGGACAGTTTTAATGTTATGGAATTCAAGAAATATGCAGAAGAAGCCATGGCTGGAATCTACGAACGCGGACATATCCCAATCATTACAGGCGGAACCGGATTTTACATTCAGGCGCTTCTGTATGATATTTCCTTTGATGAGGAGACCGAGGATGGCTACCGAAAAGAATTAGAAGCCCTTGGAGACAAAAAAGGAAACGATTATCTGCATGCGATGCTTGCAGCATGCGATCCGGAATCTGCGGCAGCAATCCATGCCAATAACCGACAACGTGTGATCCGGGCATTGGAATATTTTCATCAGACCGGAAAAAAAATCTCGACACACAACGAGACAGAGCGCGAAAAGGCATCGCCGTATAACTTTGCATATTTCGTGCTGACAAGAAATCGTGCAGCCTTGTACGAGACAATCGAGCAGCGCATCGACGAGATGCTTGCCGCAGGACTTGTGGAAGAGGTTCGTTTCTTAGTTGACACCTACCATCTGAGTACCGAAGATACAAGCATGCAGGGAATTGGATACAAAGAAATCCTTGGATACTTAAACGGCGAGTACGATCTGTCGGAAGCCATCCGGATCTTAAAACGCGACACCCGGCACTTTGCGAAGCGTCAGCTTACGTGGTTCCGGCGGGAGCGTAACGTGGTCTGGCTCGACAAAGACATTTTAAACACAGACAAGAAGCTGGAGGATGCAATTCTGGCGTATCTTGCAGAGAAAAATATACGATAAAGTCGTAATGATAACTGTTTCAAGCATCAAGGAAATTATAACTATCATTTAAATTATCAATAACAGGAGAATATTATGAGTGCAGCCGATGAAATAAAAAACTATTATTTAAGTCTTGGAATCAAGGAATCTGTCTATGATTTCTGTGAAGCAGCCGAGCAGACATTACTTTCGCGTTTTCAGGAGATTGACCGTATCGCAGAGCAAAACCAGATCAAGGTAATCTCCTCTATGCAGAAAGCGGGATTTTCCGAGTCCCATTTGAACGGCACAACCGGATATGGCTACAACGACCGTGGAAGAGAAGCTGTCGAAGAAATTTATGCCCATGTATTCCACACGGAGGATGCGTTGGTGCGCCAGCAGATAACCTGCGGTACGCATGCGCTTTCCATTGCCCTGTCCGCAAACTTACGTCCGGGCGATGAAATCTTGTCCCCGGTTGGAAAAGTATATGATACTTTGGAAGGAGTTATCGGTATCCGTGAATCCAAAGGTTCCCTTGCGGAATTCGGCATTACATTCCGCAAAGTTGACCTATTGCCAGACGGCAGCTTTGATTTCGACAACATCCGTAAGAACATCAACGAAAAGACAAAGCTGATCGAAATCCAGCGTTCTAAGGGGTATGATGTACGTCCAACCCTTTCGGTCGAACAAATCGGAGAGCTGATTACATTTGTAAAATCTGTCAAACCGGATGTCATCTGCATGGTTGATAACTGCTACGGTGAGTTTGTTGAGACAATCGAACCGTCCGATGTCGGTGCAGATATGGTTGTCGGTTCCCTGATCAAAAATCCGGGGGGCGGGCTGGCGCCAATCGGCGGATATATCTGCGGAAAGAAAGAATATATTGAAAACTGTGCTTACCGTCTTACAACACCGGGACTCGGAAAAGAAGTCGGCGCATCTTTGAATGCAACCCGTCCGATTGCACAGGGACTGTTCTTAGCACCAACTGTAACGGCCGCCGCATTAAAGGGAGCAATCTTTGCAGCCAATGTATATGAACGCCTGCATTTCAAATCCATTCCAAATGCTACAGAGCCACGTTACGATATCATACAGGCTGTAGAATTCGGGAAACCGGAATATATTCAGGCATTTTGTGAGGGGATTCAGGCTGCTGCACCTGTTGACAGCTTTGTAACTCCAATTCCTTGGGATATGCCCGGCTATGACAGTCAGGTCATCATGGCTGCTGGTGCATTTGTGTCCGGTGCATCCATTGAACTTTCTGCCGATGCCCCAATGAAAGAACCATATGCGGTATATTTTCAGGGTGGACTTACTTACCCACATGCAAAGTTTGGCATTATGATGTCCCTTGAAAAAATGGTAGAAAAAGAACTTGTAGTATGTTAGACTAGGCGATGATAAGCCCCGCACCCGGAGAGGTGGAAGGAGCGCTTATGCATATATTAGTCAAAGATTTAGCCGTCTGCGAACGTCCTTACGAAAAGGCAGAGCGGTACGGTGTTTCCGCACTTTCGGATGCGGAGCTGTTATCCCTGATCATGAGGACCGGCACAAAAGAGACCAGCGTGCTGGATCTGGCAAATCAGGTATTAAACGCACATGATACGCAAAAGGGGTTACTGGGACTGCAATTTTTGCTTCCACAGGAATTAACAAAAATTCCGGGTGTCGGGAAGGTCAAAGCCATTCAGCTTCTTGCACTGGCAGAGATATCCAAACGGATGAATCTCGAACAATTGCAAAAAAAGCTGGAATTTCATACTCCTGACACAATTGGAGCGTATTATAGAGAGAAGTGCAGATTTTTATCCGTTGAAAAAACTTTTTTATTGTTACTTACAAATGCGCATACTTTAATCAAGGAAGTGGAGTTATCCTCCGGGACAGTCAACCAGACTTACCTGTCGCCACGCGAGATATTTATTCATGCGCTGCGCTATGAAGCAGTGCATATCGTACTGGTACATAACCATCCATCCGGGCGCGTCACACCAAGCGAAGCGGACATCCAGTCCACGTTGCGCATCCGCGATGCCGGACAGCTGCTTGGCATTCAGGTATCTGACCATATCATCGTCGCCGGAGACAATTATTTAAGTATGCTGGAAAGAGGCATTTTATGAGATTTGATCGAAGAAAAGATATCCATCCGAAATATCTGTTACTGACATTTACGATTATCGGTATCATATTGATTGTGGTGTCGTATGCCGCCGCGCCAAAGGTCGCAGGCATCAGGCGCTTTACAAGCAAACTGATCACGCCAATTCAAAAAGGAATCAACGAGATCGGTCTGTGGACGGATTCAAAAATGAAAAATCTGAGCGAAATCAAAACACTGACCGACGAAAACGAAGCCTTACAGGCAGAGCTTGCATCCTGTAAGCAGGAGATTACAAACTATCAGAATAAAATGCTGGAGCTGCAGGAATTGCGGGAGCTGTATGACCTGGATGAATCCTATCCGGATTACGAGATGACGGCTGCCCATGTATTTGCAAAGGATTCCACCTCGTGGTTTTCTACCTTTTATATTGACAAAGGAACCAAACAGGGACTTTTTAAGGGTGCCAACGTCTTATGCGGCGATGGAGTCGCAGGCATCATCACGGAATGCTTTGATGATTACGCCAAAGTACGTGCAGTCATCGATGACAATTCCAATATCAGTGCGAAGGTCATGCCTGCAAATGCGCTCTGTACCGTCGAGGGAGATCTAAACCTCTATGACAGCGGCTATCTGCTTGTTGAAAATATTGATAAAGACGCTAACGTATCAATCGGAGATAAGGTTGTTACTTCGCCGATTTCTGATTTGTATCATTCCGGTCTGATCATCGGCTATGTGGCAAAGACCTCTTATGACACAAACAACCTGACAATGACTGCCTATATTACACCCGCGGTTGATTTTTCAAACATCACAGATGTACTTGTCATTACGGCAGAAAAAAAGACCGTCTCCCACGAGTAAACAAATATAAGGGAAGCAGCAAATTATGAAACATAAACTGAAACGAATCATAACTTTGGCAATTCTGATTGTCATAAATTTTGTATTACAGTCGACGGTGTTTGGCTTTCACAGTTTAAGTGTAATCACACCGAATCTTCTTCTGATCCTCACAATGTCTTTCGGACTGATGCGTGGCAGAAAAGAAGGTCTGCTGGTCGGTGCATGCAGCGGTCTGCTGGTGGATATATTTTTCTCCAGCATACTAGGATCCTATATGCTTTTGTACATGTTTATTGGCTATATTAACGGATTCTTCCACAAAAACTACATGATTGAAGATGTATTACTGCCTTTGATCGTAATTATTGTGGATGATTTTCTGTTTAACACGATTATCTATATTGTCAGTTTCTTATTAAAGAATAAAACGAATTACGGTGCATACCTTCTGCATGTGATTCTGCCAGAGATTTTATGTACCGCTTTGTTAACGGTGATCATTTACAAGCTCTATGTAAAGATCAACAAACGTTTAAAGGAAGATGAGTAATCTATGTTACGTGAGATATTACAGTCAATTAAAGAGATTATTGTCGACTATGTTAAAAGCCGTCTTTTTCCGGTTACAGTTGTCGTGCTTGTACTTTTTTCGATTCTGGTACATCAGCTTTTTGTACTGCAGATCAAAGAGGGAGAAGAGCATATGGAGAATTTCGTGTACAAGTCAAAAAAGACTTTGACAATTGATTCGGTACGTGGAAATATTTACGACTGCAACGGGAACCTGCTCGCCTACAATGAGCTTTCTTACTCGGTTGTTTTCAGTAATGACAACGCACAGACAACGATGGCTAAGAATCTGAAGATCAGCGAGAATGAATTAAAAAACCAGATTGTTGACAAAACGATCTCCATATTAGAGAAAAACGGCGACTCCTTGACTTTGGATTTTCCGATCAAGCTTGATGCAAATGGAAACTTCCAGTTTACAGTCAAAGACCAGCAGTTGAAAAATTTCCTGAAGGATGTCTATGCAAAAAACGATTATGATTCTATGCCCGACGAACAGAAAAATGCAACTGCGGACGATATCATGGAATATCTGAATACCAAAGTATTTGATGTGTCCGATTCTTATAGCAAAGAAGCGGATTTAAAGATTGTCGGTGTACGTTATAAATTGTGGATGAACCGTTACCAACAGTATGTTCCGGTTACCATCGCTTATGACATCAGTGAGACAAGCAATGCAGCGATCACCGAGCATGCAGATGAGCTTCCGGGCATGTCTGTCTCCGTCAAATCCCTGCGCCGCTACAACGATGCCAAATATTTCGCCCATGTCATCGGCTATATCGGTGCCATTTCCGACGAGGAAATGAAAGAAAAAAATGCAGAGCTTTCAGATGAGGAGCAGTATGCAAACGAAGAAATGATTGGAAAAACCGGTATTGAGCAGTATTGCGAGTCCTATCTGCGTGGTACAAATGGTCTTGAGACGATGTATGTCGATAACCTTGGAAAAGTAATTGACACTGTGGAATCCAAACCCGCAACAGCCGGAAACGATGTCTATCTGACTCTGGATTTAAATCTGCAGAAATACTGTTATGATACGCTGGAGGATGAGATTACATCGATCATTTTATCGTATCTGACACCTGCCTATAACGTAATTGCCAAGGAAAACGCCAGCATTCCGATCTCCGATGTCTATTTTGGACTGTTTAATAACAACATCCTGTCACAGGATGATATGCGTGCAAAGGATGCAACAGATACTGAGAAAGCAACGATTCAGGCATTTGATGCCCAGAAACAGTCGACTCTTGACAATCTGGATACTATTTTGACATCCACCTTCACACCGCTTTCAGAACTGGATGAAAACTATCAGCATTACATGGAATATATCTGTGAGGTTTTGAGCGACAACAATATTTTCCATACATCCATGATTGACAAAGACGATCAGGAGTTTATCGACTACACAAACAATGTAACGTCTCTGGAACATTATCTGAAATACGCAATCAGCCAGGAGGCGATTGACCTGTCTGCTTTGAAGGTTGAAAGCGATTATTATGATAATGACGAGATTTATAACGCATTATGCGATTATATTATTGAATATTTAAGCACAGACAGTGAATTCGACAAACTCGTGATCAAAGTTATGCTACAATCCGGAATGATAACCGGAGATGCAGTTGTACAGCTTCTGTATGATCAGGGAATTTTGAATGTCGACGGTGACACCGAGTATCAGGAGTACCTCGCCGGAAATTATGGTGCCTATGACTTTATGCGTAAAAAGATCCAGAATCAGGAGATTACGCCTGCCATGCTGGCGCTTGATATCTGTTCCGGATCAGCGATCGTGACTGACGTCAACACCGGAGATGTCAAAGCGTATGTCAGCTATCCAAGCTACGATAACAACTATCTGACCAACGAAGTGGATACCGCTTATTATAATCAGCTGTTAGCCGATAAGACAACGCCTCTATACAATCGTGCCAGCCAGCAGCGTACCGCACCGGGTTCCACCTACAAGCCGCTTGTCGCAATTGCAGGACTTACGGAGGGAGTAATTGACACCGGATCAATCTACTTCTGCAACGGAATTTTTGAAAAAATCACACCATCTCCAAAATGTTGGGGCAACAGTGCACACGGAGGCTTGAATGTCGTGGGCGGTATTCAGCATTCCTGCAACGTGTTCTTTTACAACCTTGGATATGATCTGGCGATCAAGAATGGCTCCTACAACGATGCCTACGGTGTTGAGCGGATTCAGAAATACGCAGAGTTGTTCGGTCTAGGAGACAAATCTGGTCTGGAGCTTCCGGAAATCGAGCCGCATATCTCTGATAATGACTCCGTTCGAAGCGCCATTGGACAGGCAAAAAACATCTATGCACCCGTCCAGTTATCCCGCTACGTGACAACCATTGCCAACAGCGGAACCTGTTATAACCTCACATTGATCGATAAAGTAACCGACTACGAGGGAAATATCATTTTGGACAATCATGCAGAAGTGAAAAACCATGTGCAGCTTGCCAGCTCTACATGGGATGCAGTCCATCAGGGTATGCGAAACGTGGTTGCATATTCGGCTGGCTCCGATGAATTGATCAACCGGATCAATGTTCATGTTGCCGGAAAAACCGGAACCGCGCAGGAGAGTGAAGTCAAGCCAGATCACGCGTTATTTGTATCCTACGCACCATATGAAAGTCCGGAAGTATCCGTGACCTGTGTTATCCAAAATGGTTATTCCTCCGCCAATGCCAGAGAATTGGCTGGATTCATCTATGCATACATGTATGATCCAGATAAATTAGTCGGGGCAGAGATGAGCGGCAATGCAACGCCGTCCCAAGATTAGTCAAAGAGAGGTGGAGTATGATTAGTCCCGTTATGATGAAAGGTAACAAAGCGGGGATTCGACTGATTATATCGCCGGAGGCTACCATAAGTCAGGTGGTTACCTGTCTTTCTGATAAGCTTCAAACGACCGGAAGATATTATGCGAACATCAAACCGATTACCGTTACCTTTGAAGGTAAGGATCTGACAGAGGACGAAAAACAGCAAATCATCGATACACTGAACGACAAAGGCATTCGCATCGGACGCAGACCACGTTCCATCGAAAAGCCTAAGAAGAAATCAATTTACTCCGATAAAAACGGTCTATTTTATATAGGCAACTTAAAGAACGGACAATCCATACAGGCAGCCGCCAGCATCGTGATTGTCGGAGATGTAGAATCAGGTGCCAGCGTTGAATCCGAGGGCAATATCATTATCATCGGAGCACTCCACGGTGCTGCGACCTCTGGATATAAAGGAAAACCTGATACGTTCGTATATAGCCTGAAATAGACTGGAGGATTTATCATGAGTGAAGTGATTGTTGTTACATCAGGAAAAGGCGGTGTCGGAAAAACAACGACAACGGCAAATATAGGATACGCCCTTGCCAGACACGGATTTGAGGTTCTGCTGATTGATACCGATATCGGACTTCGGAATCTGGATGTTGTCATGGGGCTTGAAAACAGAATTGTCTATAATCTGGTTGATGTCGTAGAAGGAAATTGCCGCCATCAACAGGCAATCATCCGTGATAAGCAGTGTGATACGCTATCTCTGCTCCCGGCAGCCCAGACACGTGACAAAAGTGCCGTCTCTCCAGAGCAGATGATCAAACTCATCAATCAGCTCAAGCCAGATTATGATTACATAATTATCGATTGTCCGGCAGGCATCGAACAGGGATTTAAAAATGCGATTGCTGCCGCAAAACGCGCGATTGTCGTGACTACACCGGAGGTGTCTGCAATCCGGGATGCTGACCGCATCATTGGAATCTTAAATGCAAACGAGATACCACGGATTGACCTTGTAGTAAACCGTGTACGACAGGATATGGTCAAGCGGGGCGAGATGATGTCTGTAGAAGACGTTATAGAGATCCTTGGTGTCAACCATATCGGAAGCGTCTACGACGATGAGAATATCGTCATCGCAAGTAATCGTGGAACACCGATTGCAACAAAAAACTGTGTTGCAGGACGTGCCTACGACCACATTGCCATGCGGATCTGCGGGCAGGATCTCGCAAAAGAAGAAAAAAGGAGCCGCTTGTTCGGCTGGTTAAAGAAGAAGGATAATGATGTTCACAAGATTCAGTCTCAAAGATTATAATTTTAAATTATTGATCACCGTCATCATCGCCATGATCTGTGGCGTTGTTATGATCAACAGTGCAAACAGCTCATTCACGTTCAAACAGACAATCGGTATTGGGCTTGGCGTTATCATTATGATTTTTGTCTCGCTATTAAATTATGACTTTGTGTGCCGGTTTTACCGTGTGTTTTTCATCATTAACGCTGTGATATTACTTTCCGTTATCTTTTTTGGTGTGGAAGTCAATTATGCAAAAAGATGGATCATGATTGGTGGAAGCGGAGGTATCCAGTTTCAGCCATCCGAGTTTTCCAAGATCCTTATGATCTTATTTACAGCAACCTTTCTGGACAAGCTGAAAGAAGATAAACAGATCAATACATTTAAGGGACTTTGTCTGTTTGTGCTTTTAATCGGATTCTCGCTGGCACTGATTGCAGTAGAACCAGATCTGTCCACAACGATATGTCTGGCTATGGTTCTTGTTACAATGTTATATCTGTCAGGATTAAGCTATAAGATTATCGGAATTGCATTGCTTGTATTTGTTCCACTTGCAGGAAGCTTCCTGTGGTATATCCAGCGTCCAAACCAGCACTTATTGCGTGATTACCAGGTAAACCGAATTCTGCAGTTTATCTATCCGGGACAATACGGCTCCGATTATACACAACAGAATAATTCCGTTATGGCAATCGGATCCGGGCAGCTTACCGGAAAAGGCTTAAATACTTCAACGATTGCCACGGTCAAGGATGCAAATTTCATTTCAGAGCAGCAGACAGACTTCATTTTTTCCGTTATCGGTGAAGAACTTGGTTTTGTTGGAAGTGTAATAATTATTGCAATTCTACTGTTAATAGTGTTACAATGTATCCATGTAGCGAGAAATGCAAAAGATACAAAAGGCATGCTGATTGCAGCCGGAATGGGCTGTCTGATTGCCTATCAGACATTTATCAATGTCGGTGTTGCAACCGGCGTTATACCAAACACCGGACTGCCTCTTCCGTTTATAAGCTATGGACTCAGTTCCCTGATCAGTATCTCGATTGGAATCGGAGTGGTGCTAAATGTCAGTATGCAAAAAACAAGCTACTAGGGAAGACTATAATGTTACTTAAGGAGAACCGTACATGAACATCGGTTTAATCGCACATGATGCGAAGAAAAAATTAATGCAGAATTTCTGTATCGCTTATCGGGGGATTATGTCTCATCATGAACTTTATGCAACCGGAACGACAGGACGTATGATTGAAGAGGTTACCAATCTGACGGTTCACAAGTTCCTTGCCGGACATACCGGAGGAGAGCAGCAGCTCGGTGCCATGATCGAGAGCAATGATCTGGACATGATGATATTTTTACGCGATCCACAGACCAAGAAGAGTCACGATGTAGATATCAATAACATCTTTTCGCTTTGCGATATCCACAATATCCCACTTGCAACCAACCTTGCAACAGCGGAGCTGCTGATCAAAGCGTTGGATCGTGGTGACTTAGATTGGCGTGAATTGTTTAAGCACTAAAGAAACTATGCGAAGTAAATATTTAACCAGGAATTTAATAATACTTGTACTGTTGGTATTGTTTGTATCTATTGTCTGTATTGTCAATAATCACGTAAAGACAGCATACCCTGATGTTGATTCGGCAACTTACGTGATTGACCATCTGGTTCATCAATCGGACAATGTCGATTTTCATCAGAAGGATACGATCGTTTATCGTGACGACCGTACCCAGGCGGATTTATTTCCCGAAGACTATTACGCACTTTTAATCAATGAATCCGACCAGATGGTACTTGCCGCAAAAAATGTACATCAACGTATGTATCCGGCAAGTATGACGAAGATGATGACTGCAGTTGTTGTGGCTGATGCCATTGAAGTCGGAACCATTTCACTCGATGATATGGTTGAGATCACACAAAACTATGATCTGACAGCAGAAGATGTTGCCCCCAGCCAGCTGCATCGTGGATATACCATTTCCGTAAAAGATCTGTTGTATGGGCTGATGTTAGAATCCAACAACTATTATGCCCTGTATCTGGCAGAGTATGTAGGTGGAGATGTCCAAAGCTTCTGTGACCGTATGAATCAGAAAGCCTTAGAACTCGGAGCTACAAACACTCATTTTATGAATCCACACGGACTGGACGATCCGAATCACTATTCGACCGCATATGACATGTACCTCATTGTAAAAGAAGTCCACAATCATCAGATCCTGCGGGATATTGATGGTTTTGATACATATACTTATACGTTTTATGATTCCAATGGCGCAGCAATTGATGCCGAGAGTACCGCAACGAATTTATTTGTTACGGGGGAAGTGTCTCTGCCAGCGACCTTCCATCTGGAATCCTGGAAAACAGGAACGACCGATGGAGCTGGCAACTGTCTTGCCATGTATCTGACCAAGGACGGTAAGGACTATGTAGTTGTCGCATCATCCGGCAATTCCAAAGCGGACTTATACAATTCTATTATACGTTTATTATGTTTAACAGACTAAGGAGGACATGAGATGCTGGAACTAATTATTGGAGCAAAGGGAAACGGCAAAACACGCAAAATGGTGGAAAGAGCGAACAACGAAAGCAAGCGTACTAGCGGTTCTATTATTTACATTGATAAGAGCAACAAGCATATGTATGAACTTTCTAATGTCATCCGGCTCGTCAATCTGCACGAGTACGATATTCAATCCCCAGATGCCTTTATGGGCTTTATTCAGGGACTGATTTCTTCCAACCATAATGTAACTCACATCTTTTTGGATAACTTCATGATGATGTGTAGCATCGAGGCAGATGCACTTGGCGCTGCATTGAAAGAGATTGATAAGATTTCTGAAAAATACACTGTTACATTTGTCATCAGTACTGCCGTGGAAGAATCCATGTTACCAGCAGAGTATGCAGCCAATGTTGTCTGTAAACTGTAAAATACGCACAAACAGGTGAGGATATGAATCAGCCAAACCGTATTATAAAACTGAATAAAGAGATACGTGCAAACGCTGCAACCATAGTTATTGCAGCTGTTTTGCTGTATGTCGTGATCAGCGTCGTATCTTCGCTAAGCAAAGAATCCGTTACGATCTATCAGGTCAGCAAAGGCGATGTCAGCAATGATATTACCTTACAGGGACTTGCAATCCGTGACGAGGTTATCGTAAACACACAGAAATCCGGTTATCTCTGTTACTATATTACCGATGGAGAAAAAGTAAAAAAGAACTCCACCGTATGTACAATCGATGAAACCGGAGAAATCTATAATACTGAAAATAATTCTGACAGCAATTACAACGCACTGTTGTCAAGCAACGACTATGCAAGCATCCGTTCCCTGATATCTTCTTACAAGTTATCATACAGCGATGTGACCTTTTACAACGCGTACAGCTTTGAAACAAGTGCAAATAACAAGGTATTTGAACTGACAAACGAAGTACTGATGCAACAGGCAGGTGCCTCTGGACGCGGACTGTCTTCGGTCAGTGCCCCAGACAGCGGGCTTGTAACATATTACATCGATGGATATGAGAATTATCAGATTTCTGAAAAGATCAAGGCTTCCGATTTTGATAAAGCCGGATACGATAAAAAGGCGATGAAATCCGGGGATTATGCAGAAGCCGGTTCCACTATCGTGAAGATCATCCCCTCCGAACAGTGGAACATCGTTGCACCAATCTCACAGGATCAGCTTGCTGAACTAGATGGGCAGTCATATGTGAAATTCCGTATCAACAATTCGAACTTTACGATTACGATGCCTTTTACAATTATTGAAGGTTCCGATGGTTCTTATATTAATATAGCTATCGATAAATATATGTCGAACTATCTGTCTGAGCGTTTCGTGACTGTGGAACTGATTCAGTCCGATGAGAGTGGTTTGAAGATCCCTTCGTCTGCACTTATAGAAAAGCAGGTCTATCGGATTCCACTCAGCTATTTGTCTGCAGGCAGCAACCAAAGTAATGAAAACCGTCTCAATCTGCAACGGACCGATGACAACGGAAACAAGACCATACAGCAGATGCAGCCAAAGATCTATAAGACAGACGAGAAATACGCCTATGTTGATCCAGAGGGCTTTGAGGATTCTGACATTCTGGTCAATATTACTTCGAATGCCACGATCGCAGCATCCCTGTTAGAATTATATCCACTGACCGGTGTTTATTTTGCCAATCAGGGTATCGCCGAATTCCGCCGGGTAACTGTAATTAAAACAATTGATGAATTCGTTCTGATTGAAAGTGGCGAAGAACTGAAAGCCTACGATAACATCGTGCTGGATGCACAAAGTGTCACAGAAAATCAGCTTATATATTAAAAATTAGAAAGGTCTTGATTAAAATGCTATACGAAAATTATGAACAGGTAGTTGCAAATGTTAAAAAAGCGTGTGAACGCTCCGGCCGTAATTTTCAGGATATTACGATCATTGCAGTCAGCAAAACCAAACCATTATCCGATGTAGAGGAATTAATCTCACACGGAGTGGTGGAGTTTGGAGAAAACAAAGTGCAGGAGATGGTTGATAAATACGAACATGTATCGAAACCGGTTCACTGGCACTTAATCGGACATCTGCAGACAAACAAGGTAAAATATATTGTAGATAAGGCATGTCTGATCCACAGTGTGGATTCAGTACATCTGGCAAGGGAGATTGAGAAAGAAGCTGCTAAAAAAGGTGTAATCGCAAAGATTCTTATCGAAGTTAACATTGCACAGGAAGAGACAAAATTTGGAATCCGGGAAGACGAGGTTTATGGTTTGATTGATGCGATCAAGGATATGCCGCATGTTCATGTTATGGGACTCATGACAATTGCTCCATTTGTGGAAAATCCAGAAGAAAATCGTGTTTATTTCCGTAAAATGCACCAATTATCGCTTGACATAAAATCCAAATGCATTGATAATATTGATATGAATGTTTTATCAATGGGAATGACCAATGATTATGAAATCGCCGTCGAGGAGGGCGCGACTATGATTCGTGTCGGAACCGCCATTTTCGGTGCGCGAAATTATAATATTTAATTAAGGAGAATAAGGTTATGGCAAAGGATGCAGGTAAAAAGAGTTTTCTTGATTTTTTCAAAGTCAAAAATATAGATGATGACGAAGATGAATTCGATGATGATCTGTTTGATGACGATGATTATGATGACGATGACGACGATGATTACGAAGATGTAAAACCGCGTGCAACAAAGTCAAAGCCATCTTTCGGCAAAACTGCTGCACGTTCTGCTTCCAAATACGAGGCAGCTACACAGCAGCCATCGCCAACACATCGGAGCACTTCAGGCGGCTCATCCAGCGGAAAACTTGTCGATTTCAAAGATTCCCAGAAGTCTTACAGCAGAAACTCAGACTTCCGCAACCGCAGTGAAGTATTTGTAATTAAACCACAGGAAACAGATGAGGCACAGTCCGTTATTGATTTCCTTCGTGCAAACAAAACAATCGTAATTAATATTGAAGGCTTAGATGTTGCGGTTGCACAGCGGATCATCGACTATGTCGGTGGCGCATGCTATGCAATGGGAGGCTCTTTGAATGTGGTATCTTCCAACATATTTATTGCAACACCACAGGATATCGAAGTATCCGGGGATTTGAGAGAGGAACTGGTTGGTCAGGATGCCCTGACACCATACGTACAGTACTAAACGAATAGGGGGGTTGGAAAGTTGCTTACACCAGTTGATATTCAACAGAAGAAATTCCATGTCGGATTGGGTTACGACAAAAAGGATGTAAACACATTTTTTGACAGTGTTTCGGAAAGCTATGAATCCTTGTATCGTTCAAATGCGGAGTTAAAAGAGAAGGTCTCCATATTAAATGATACATTACAAAATTATCGTTCCAAGGAATCACATCTTGAAAAAAGCTTGAAGCGTGCGGAAAAAGATACTGTAGAAACAATCTCCAATGCTACAAAAGAGGCAAAGGAGATTATTCGTGATGCAAAAATTCAGGCAAGCAGCATTGTATCTGATGCGGAAAAACGTTTAGAGCATCTGGAAGATGAGATTGCATTAATAGAAGCAAAATACACTGCTTATAAATCTAATTTCTGCTCGCTGCTGAAAAAGCAGTTTGAGTTTTTAGGCGAACAGGATTTTGATCCATCTTCTATGATTGATGACCGCGCATGGGCACTCATAGGTGGTGAAGAAAAAGAGGCTTCTACATCTACAGGTGAAAGCTTCGGTGCCTATACCGGAGATCCCCAGTTACGTGATGAATCAACACTGGGTGGTTTTAACGGTGGATATGGCAATGGTGATATGACCAGCACAAGTGCTGTATATACTCAGTCGTTAAGTGCCGGTGAAAATTTTGTTGATCCGTTTAAACCAAAGGAACAGAAAGATTATAATCCATTTGATTCCAAGGGAAAAAGCACAGAGGACAAGAAGTCTTCCTTAAAGGTTGCGAACTCTGCAGAAGAGCGGAAGAAAATGAAACGTGCAACCGTCGGAAGTTCCGAGGCTGCCGCTGCTGTTCAGAAAGCAAGGGAAGCCGCTGCTCAGGCAGCCAAAGCCCCAAAGCCGGAGCCAAAACCAGCGCCTGCACCAGAGTCAAAGCGTGAATCGCGTCCAGAGCCTGAACAAAAACCAGAGCCTGCTCCAGCGCCAGAAAGAAAGCCGGAACCGGAAGTAAAACCGGAGCCTGCTCCAAAGGAGCCAGATATTGATGAGATTCCAACAATCTCTCATTTGTCTGAATCTGACGATGCAACAGATACAGAAGAATCTGCAGAGAGCATCGAAGGTGAAGTAGAAGCAAAAAAGAACAACGGACCAGCGTTGATCGGAGAAGGCGAAGACGATGATGCCGAGACCGACGATGATGGTTTTGAGTTTATCTAATCAAATATCGTATTACATACAGAAAGAAGAGTTACCATGAAGAATTTAACTGTCCATCTTGATGATAAGCCAATCTACGATATCGTATATGAAGAGAGCTTTGATGCCCTTCCTGGTATGATCAAGGAACTTGGCTACAGTAACCGCAAAATCTGTGTGGTATCCGAAAGTCATGTAGCATCCTTGTATTTGGATGCTATATTACTTTCTATCAAAGATGCCTGCACATATACAACAGCCTTTGTTTTTCCGGAAGGAGAGGCAAGCAAGAATCTGAATGTTGTCAGAAACCTGTACACTCATCTGATTGAAGAAAAATTCGATCGAAATGATATACTGATTGCCCTTGGTGGCGGTGTGGTCGGTGATCTGACCGGATACGCAGCAGCCACCTATCTGCGCGGGATTGATTTTATCCAGATTCCAACCAGCCTGTTATCTCAGGTCGATTCCAGCATTGGTGGTAAGACCGGAGTAGATTTTGACTCTTATAAGAACATGGTTGGTGCTTTCCATATGCCGAAGCTGGTCTATATGAATCTGTCTGTCTTAAAGACATTATCGAACCGCCAGTTTTGTTCCGGTATGGGCGAGATCATCAAACATGGTCTGATTAAGAACGCTAATTACTTTACATGGCTGGAGGAAAACGAAGCACAGATTGCTTCGCTTGACCTTCCTACGATTGGAGAGATGATCTATGAAAGCAACGTTGTAAAGAAAAATGTTGTTGAAAATGATCCGACTGAGAAGGGTGAACGTGCGCTGTTAAATTTTGGACACACCCTGGGACATGCCATTGAAAAATACATGAACTTTGAGTTTCTGCATGGAGAATGTGTCATGATCGGATGTGCGCTTGCCAGTATCATTTCCTACAAAAAGGGGAATATTACACAGGCAGAGCTGCGCGATATCTTTCACAGCATGAAGCCATACCATGTACCAAAACTGCCGGCCGATGCGGATTTTGCAACAATCGTATCCTATACAAAAAATGACAAGAAAGCCATTGGCGGCAAGATCAAATTTATCTTGTTAGAGACAATCGGACACGCTTATATCGACATGGATGTAAGCGAAGAAGATATGCTTCTGGCACTGAAAGAATTACAGGAAAGATATCAGGATGAATACTAAACATAAATTTAAAATCTATATAATACCGATTCTTTGTATCGGTTTACTGGTTGCGCTCGATCAGATCACGAAATTTATCGTCCGCACATCTTTTACATTATATGAATCACACCCTTTGATCAAGAATGTATTTCATCTGACTTACATTCAGAATACGGGAATCGCATGGGGCATGTTCAAAAATGGCAGAACGATATTTTTGATTTTGACCGTTGCTGTGTTGCTTGTATGCGCCTGCATCTATGCAAAGATTCCAGAAAACAGGCGCTTCACACCGATTCGCGTCTGTCTGGTATTCCTTGTATCCGGTGCAATCGGAAATATGATTGACCGTATTTCCTTACATTATGTGGTGGATTTTTTTGATTTCCGTTTGATCAATTTTCCGATTTTTAATGTTGCAGATATTTATGTGACTGTCAGCATGATCGTATTGATTTTACTGTGTGCATTTTACTATCACGACCACGAAATCGATGCGTTATTCTCAAAATCGGAGCAGAAAACAACCAGGCATAAACAGGAGACCGGAAATGATACTCCGATAGAAACAGACTCCGATTCCGAAGAATTAAAAACGAAAAAAAAATAAGATATTACAATATGGAAACCTACGAATTCACGATTGACGCAGCTTCCACAGACATCGGCACGCGACTGGACAAATATCTGACCGAACAGATACCTGACCAATCGCGTTCGTATATCCAGAAGCT
>ERZ808240.710-NODE-710-length-42812-cov-4.021774_pt1 | contig 42812 bp, 35 predicted proteins | sample MGYA00521084_ERZ808240 | MGnify/ENA primary metagenome ERZ808240 (study PRJEB31516, sample SAMN03275571) | gut metagenome | biome: mammalia-associated habitat; material: feces | host: Papio cynocephalus | place: Kenya | collected 2012-08-06 ...
ACCACATATTATCTCAAAAGAATATATAGCAGTTATTTAATTTATGGTGTACTAGGGCTCTTTTCCAATACTGTCAGGAAAACAAATGTGACTGGAGTTAAAAAAATTTCTTGAAATTAACTCTTGACAAAAGTCACTTCATAACAGGTATGAAGAATGATGTGTCATTTATTTTAGGAACACAGTTAGTTCTGTATGAACATCAGTCAACACCAAATCCTAATATGCCATTGCGAAATCTGGCATATGTGGCTTGCGTTTATATGGCATATGTGTTTGGGGATAATCTGTACGGACGGAAATTGATTAAGATTCCAGAACCAAAATTTGTAGTATTTTATAATGGAACAGATAAGATGCCGGAACAGAGTATTTTGCGTTTGTCAGATGCTTATGAAAGTAAATCTGAAGAATTAGATTTAGAATTGAAGATTCGGTTTGTAAATATAAATCCTGGATATAATGAGGAAATGGTAGAAAAAAGTCCGACATTATATCAATATGTGAAGTTTGTGGATACAGTCCGCAAATATCAGCAAGAGATGCCATTCCCGGAGGCAGTGGAAAAGGCGATTAATGAATGCATCAAAAAAGGTATTCTTGCAGAGTTTTTAAGAAAGAACAGAGCAGAGGTGTTAAGGGTGAGCATATTTGAGTATGATGAAGAGAAACATATGAGGCTGGAACGAGAAGAAAGCAGGCAGGAAGGGGTTGAAGAGGGCGAAGAAAGAATTAATAATTTGTATGATAAATTGCATGAATTAAATCGAGAAAAAGATATTTGGAAAGCTATAAAAGATGGTGAATACAGAAAGAAATTGCTGGAAGAATTTCATCTTGATTAAAATTTCATAGAATAAAACATTAAGATACTGCTGGAGATGCTAGAAGTAATTGACAGTGGTATCTTTTAATATTGAAAAATATACGAGATATATCATGATTGATACCAATTATGTCAAAAGCACCAATGAGTTAAGAAAAACTGCTATTATGAAACGTAAAGTAAAAAGCAACTAATGGTTATAGTTGCTTTACAGTAGCGTTATGAAAAATGGATTTGTCTTTTATAAAGTTATAAAAATCAAATTGATTACCAATGACAAAAGTTTTTTCATAACAGGTATTATATAAGTTCTGTCTAATTTCAGACTGAGACAATAGAGAGAAGGAGTTATTGTAATAGAAGTAATATTTTCGTAGGAGTAGGTAGCGGTGGAAGTAAGCTGATCATTACTATATACTTGAATTTGAAATGAATCTTTATAAAAAGATATCTTTCTAAATCCGGTTTCTCTAAAGAATTTGGTTCCGGCTTTCAATGCAGAACGGGCGCGCAGCCATGGCTCCATAAAAAAACACACGAAATATAAACAACCCGCGGGTAACGGAATAAGCCATGAGAAATCACGAAATCCGGACATTCCCCAAAGAACAAGAAAGAATATCATAATAAGGATTATGACAGGCGTAAATATAAGAAAATTTCGAGAGGGCTTTTTTCGTAAAATAGGAACTATTTCATAATAGCTTTTATTATCGAATTTACATTCCGTTACAAAAAGTGGTTCCATAAACATATCCTCCATAAACATCTTTATGCTATGATAACATCATTTTATGTCTGGAGGAAGCAGATTGGCACAAGTGGTATGTTTTTGGATATAGAAGGGGAGGAATTATGTTACATATATCAATTTGTGATGATGAGAGAATTGCTGTGGAAAAGATGCAGAGAATTGTGGAAAATGTGTTGGAGCAGGAGCATTTACCGGCAAAACTTGAGACTTTTGAAAATGGGGAGGAGTTTCTAAAGCAGTATGTCATCAGGGACGACGAGTTGGTGATACTGGATCTTGATATGCCGGTAAAAAATGGAATTGATGTCATACAGGAACTTGAAAAAATTCAGAGAAATGAAGTCGTGATTCTGGTCACAGCGTATGATAATCTGGCATTGAAGACTTTTTCTTATGGGCCATTTCAGATTGTCAGAAAAGAGCAGTTGGAAGAGAATCTGCCGAAAGCGATAGGCAGATTTCTGAATATGCGGCGAAGAAATCAAGAAAAATTGGAATTTCAGATAAAGGGAGAACTGATTCATGTAAAATTGGAAGATATTGTATATTTTGAAAAATATAAACATCAGGTTTATGTACATTTGGCGGATCAGACAGTTCTTACTGTTCGGAAAAATATGCAGGATTTTGAGAAAGAACTGGCGGGAAAAGGATTTGTCAGAACACATGCGGCATATATAGTTGCGCTCAGGTATTGCCGGAAATTTGAAAAAAACGATATCGTGTTGGCAGGTGATGTGAAGATCCCAGTGAGCCGGGAGCGCAGACAGATGGCAAAAGAGCAATTTATGATAAGCAGGAGAAGGTAGATGGATATAGCAAATTTTATAATTGGACAACTTGTGGGATTGGCAGAACCATTATTAGTTCTAGGATTTATCATAAAATGTCTTGGCTGGAAGGAGTCTATAAAACATTAAAAGAGAATTTATATAGGAGCGAGTTTATTTGTTTTTCTGGTAGCGCAGGGCAACGGGAGATTTCCCGGGAGCTATATCATAATTATTGCAATTGATGTTGGGCTGTTATGTATATTTAGCGTTCTATTTTTAACCAAAAGTTTTGTAATGAAGATTATGATATGTATTTTGGCAGAAGTGATAAATCTTATATGTCCATTAATTGTTATGCAGGTGACATCGTATATTATAAATACATCAATTTTTGATATTCTTCAAAATGAAGGACCAATTTTTGCGGTAGGGGCAATTGTGTCGAAGCTTCTGTTATGGCTGGTATACAAGGGACTATATTCTTCTTTCCAGTATTCAGTACTCTATTTTCCAAAAGAGCAGATTATTCTTACAATTGTGCTGGTTGGCTTTGCGGTAATCAGTGAGAATTGTATTTTTCTGGCAGTTTCACAGAAAGGTGTCAGTCATTATACAGTTGTCTTGCTTCTGATTGTTTCTTTTGGAATCATTGCTTTGTGTGGGTATGTTATCTATATGATGATAACAATTAGTAAGAAGAATGAGAAAATGCAACTGTACCAACTGGTAGAGTTAAAAAGTCAGGAGCAGGAGCGGCAACTGGAAGAGTGGAAACATTCGGAAGAAAGTATACGGAAGTTTCGACATGATTATAAGAATCACTGTATGAATATGGAGCATTTGCTTGAAGAAGGCGAGTATGAAAGTCTGAGCAGGTATTTAAAGCAGTTCGTGACGGAAGACCTTGGAGAGGTCAGATCTATTTACTCAGACAGCCCGATTATAAATGCAGTATTTCACAATAAAATGGCTGTGTGTAAAGAAAAAGGAATTGATATTTCCTGCGACATTACAGGAAGTGTGAAATGTCTTGATGATATGGGTGTTGGGAGTATTTTATTTAATCTGTTGGACAATGCAATCGAGGCATGCGAGAAGAATCAAAAAGAGAAGAGAATTAATTGTAGAATCAATCGAGAAGAAGACGAGGTAAATATATTTGTAGAAAATAGTATCGAGCAGCCGGTGCTGGCAGAAAATCAGTCACTTGAAACTACCAAGGAAAAGAAAGACCAGCATGGCATGGGACATTTGATTGTAGAAGAGCAAGTGAAGAGGTTGGGCGGTATGGTGGAATATTACGAAGACGAAATGTTCTGTGCACATGTGTATTTACCAGTGTAGAGGAAAATTCAGATACAATTCTGACTATATTAATTTAGAAAAAATATCTCGACATAATATATGAACTGTGGTACAATCCTTTCAAGCATTATATTTCCAAGATCTTGAAGGTTTGTACCATTTCTAATTTCGATATATTTTCTAGGAATTTTCAATGCTTGAATTACCACAATGAACAAGCAGAAGGGATTCTTAGAAACGGTCAGGAGGAGAGTCCTTTCGAACACAGAAGAAGGAGGATACTGAATGACAAAAAGTATGAAAGCAGTAAGGGACAGAAAAACAGACAACAGAAGAATCTCACAAAATATGGAGAAAGCTTTTAAGAAAATGGCGCAAGTGTTTGGATATCCAAACAGGGAATATAAGGATCGGGTATTCCGAATGTTGTTGAAGGAGCCGAAAGTAGCACTGGAAGTTTACAATGCTATGAATGGAACTTCCTATGATAATCCAGACGAATTGATTATAACAACTTTGGAGAACGCAGTTTATTTGGGAATGAAGAATGATGTGTCATTTATATTGGGAACACAGTTGGTTCTATATGAACATCAGTCAACGCCAAATCCTAACATGCCGCTAAGAAATCTGGCATATGTAGCATGTGTTTATATGGCGTATGTATTTGGGAATAATCTGTATGGACGGAAGTTGATCAAGATTCCAGAACCGAGATTTGTGGTATTTTATAATGGAAGGGACAAGATGCCGGAACAGAGTATTTTGCGTTTGTCTGATGCTTACGAAAGCAAGTCAGAAGAATTGGATTTGGAGTTAAAGATTCGGTTTGTAAATATAAATCCTGGATATAATGAGGAAATGGTAGAAAAAAGTCCAACGTTATATCAATATGTGAAATTTGTGGATACAGTGCGCAAATATCAGAAGGAAATGTCATTCCCGGAAGCAGTGGAGAGGGCAATTGATGAATGTATCAAAAAGGGTATTCTTGCAGAGTTTTTAAGGAAGAACAGAGCAGAGGTGTTAAGAGTGAGCATATTCGAGTATGATGAAGAAGAACATATGAGGCTGGAACGAGAAGAAAGCAGGCAGGAAGGTTTTGAAGAGGGCGAAGAGAGAGGACAAATGCGAATCAATAATTTGTATGATAAGCTATTTGAACTTGGAAGAGGCGAAGATGTTAAGAAGGCGGTTAAAGATGCTGAATATAGAGACAAATTGTTAGGAGAGTTTCATATAGATTAAAGAAAGCCAGATGCTGTGTTAACGTCCAGCATCTGGTTTTTCCTTACATTTGCAGTATATCACTGCCACTAATGTGCTTATGGCTGTCGCCAGTATGCCGGGGCCGACGATGGCAGCAGGGTTAATACTGCCGTACTGGCTCCGGTAGGCGATGACATTTACAGGAATGAGCTGCAGTGATGATATATTAATGATAAGAAATGTGCACATTTCGTTGCTGGCGGTTCCGGGGGTGCGCACTTTTCCCGGAAAGCGGTATTTTCGACGGTCGTCTTCCAGATTTTTCAGCTCTTCCATTGCTTTCAGTCCGGCAGGAGTTGCTGCCCAGCCGAGCCCGAGAATGTTGGCGATAATATTAGTGGTGATGTGGGTGGCAGCAGGGTGATTGTCCGGAAGATTCGGGAACAGGAAATGAATCAGTGGCTTCAGCTTTCGAGAAAGCTGTTCGATGATACCGGCTTTTGTTGCAATTTCCATAAGCCCCACCCAGAAGGACATGATACCGATCATAGTAATGCAGAGCGTGATTGCTTCTTTGGAGGAATCCAGTGCGGCATTGGTGATGTCAGGCATGCGTCCGGTAAATGCGGCGTAGATGATACCGAGCATCATCATACCGCCCCATAGATAATTGAGCATAAGAAAACCTCATAGTTTTCGCTTTATAAAAACTATGAGGTGTATGCAATAAGTATGTCATATAATTTACTTGCGGCTTCCGGTATCCAACTTTCTCCATACGGTAAAGATCATTGTAACAAAGCAGGCGGTTCCGCCGATGAAGTTGGAAACCGGTTCGGCGAGAAAGACACCATTTGTTCCAAGTCCGTCTACAGTCGGGAGCCACAATGTCAGTGGAATGACGATGATTGCCTTTCGCAGCAGGGAGAAGAATACGGCCTGTTTTGCTTTTCCCAGTGCAGTAAATGTGGATTGTCCGGCGAACTGCAGCGACATCATAAAGATTCCAAAGAAATATAAATGCATCGCAGGTACGCCTTCGGCCAGCAATTCTGGTTCACTGTTGAACATGTGAATGAAAAAGCGTGGGAAAGCGAGCAGTAGTGCCCACATAAAACAGGAAAATAAGATACAGACAATCGCTGTAAATTTGATTGCTGATTTTACCCGTGCATATTTCCCGGCACCGTAGTTAAAGCTCATGACAGGCTGAGCACCACTTGTAAGTCCGGTGACTGGCATGGTGATGATTTCACGGACGGAGTTGATAACGGTCATGATTCCTACATACAGGTCGCCGCCGTATCTGGAAAGGGTTGCGTTACAGACAATCTGTACCGAACCATTTGTAATCGCCATAATAAATCCGGCAAGCCCAAGAGCACATATTTCTTTTACTAATCGGAAATTCAGCTTCATATAAGGAAGTGAAAGCGTGAGGATTGCTTTCTTTCCGGTCAGAAAATGTAATACCCAGATTGCAGAGATTCCTTGCGAAATGATGGTCGCGAGGGCAGCTCCGCGGACTCCCATATGGAGTACGAAGATAAAAAGTGGGTCAAGGATCAAGTTCAGGACTGCGCCGATAGAGACGGTGAGCATTCCGGTCATTCCGAATCCCTGGGCATTGATAAAGTTGTTCATGCCAAGACTGACCATCACAAAAAGCGTGCCGATAAGGTAGAGGCTGATGTACGCATTTGCATAAGGGTAAGTAATGTCACTGGCACCGAACAGGTAAAGCAGCGGCCGCTTGAACAGGTAGCACAGCACCATGAGAATACCACCGGAAATCAGGAGCATGGAAAAGGAGTTGCCGAGAATCTTCCGGGCGCGCTCCGGTTCACCGGCACCTCTTGCCATGGAAAAAAGCGGTGCACCGCCCATGCCGAACAGGTTGGCAAATGCGGTGATGATTGTAATGACCGGCAGAGTCAGACCAATTCCGGTCAGCGCCTGAGTGGACACGTCCGGCAGGTGGCCGATGTAAATACGGTCAATAATGTTATAAAGGACATTGATGAGTTGCGCGAGTGTCATAGGAATTGCAAGACGCAGAATATTTCCTGAGATACTGCCCTCACCAAAGTCATGAGTATCTGTGGATTTCAATTGTTGGAACTTCCTTTCTGATGCCGGTATGGATTTTAGTTGACCGGCATAATATACAACAGATAGTATAGGGCAAGAAAAAGGAGAATTCAAGAATTGAAAGTATTTCTTTACCTGTCGGATTTTATTGTGCCACTTATGATATTCGGAATTGTCTGCTATGGGATAATTATGAAAATTCCTGTCTATGACACCTTTGTAAAAGGAGCAAAAGACGGATTCCTCACCGTCATCAAAATCATGCCGACGATGGTAGGACTGATGGTGGCAGTGGGAGTACTGCGAGCGTCCGGATTTTTAGATTTTCTGGCGGAAATGATAGGAAAAGTCACACAGTATATCGGATTTCCGGGAGAACTGGTTCCCCTCACAACTGTAAAGATGTTTTCCTCATCGGCAGCGACAGGATTACTACTTGATGTTTACAAAGAGTATGGGACAGATTCCTATCTGGGACTTGTGGCCTCCATCAGCATGTCCTGCACCGAGACCATATTTTATACCATGAGCGTTTACTTCATGACCGCGAAAGTAACAAAAACAAGATACACACTGCCAGGCGCACTGCTGGCAACATTTGCCGGATTAGCGGCAAGCGTGGTACTGGGTGGATTAATGATGTAGTTTGGGGACAGGGTAAATCGCTGATGGGGACGTAGTAAAACGTTGATTAACTACGTCCCCAAAGGTTGCCGACGGGGACGAAATTCGGTATACTGATAGGAGGAAATCCCGTGTGTTTGCGGGTGAAGGAGGAACAGATGAATCTGATCAGTCGGATTCCGAAGGAGTTTTATAAGGTATTCGGAAGTAAATATATGGAATTCTATATGCAGTTTCTTGTGGCGCTGTACGAGGAGAGCAGTCAGTCGTATTCGCTTCTCGGGTTGACGGAGGGTGAGTGCCAGGCGATTATCAATGAGCAGCTTGCCCGTATGACGCTGGACTGGAGTGAGGAGCGTTTCGATGAGGAGGGTGAGCTTCTGACGCGGTCGAATATGGCGATGATAAGTCTTAGGCATTTTGAGGACTGGGGCTGGCTCCGCCGAGATTATGATGAGACGTTGAACAGCTACGTCGTGTCGTTCCCGGAATACAGTCAGCTGTATGTGGAGTTGTTCCGCAGCCTTTACAGTGACGAGGACAGCAAGGAGCGGGAGAGTGTGCTGGCGGTCTACAGTCACCTTTACACGTACAGTTCGGACCGGGAGAAGAATAATGATATTCTGAAAAGTGCGCTGCACACGTCCAGGTCGTTGCTTCAGATGCTGGCAAATATGCAGGAGGGCATGCGCGGATATTTTGATGAGCTGTCGCGACAGAGAAGTTTTCTTGGAATCCAGGAAGTTCTTGTAAAGGAAATCAACAACAGTGACAGTCAGAAATATGCGATTTTGACAACGACGGACAGTTTTTACAGATATAAAGAAGCGGTCAAAGAGCTGATTGAGAAGAATCTCGGGGAAAATGAGACGAGACGCGAAGGTTTTGTGGAACGACTTCGGGAGCTTCAAGTTCAGGCAGCACGACAGGAACAAGAAGATTCAAAAGCGCAGGGAGAGAACCCAACAGCGGAAAGTGTACAAGGTGTGCAGAGCAAGCTGACTATCCAGCGTTACCGCCTGGAGCGGGCGGTGAAGCTCTGCGACGAAGCGAATGAAATGTTGTATCGTATTTCCCGGGAGTTTGATGCCATTGAGCGAAGATACAACATGCTGATTGAGCAGAAGACGGTGTTCGCGAACCGGGCAGCGGCGAGAATCCGGTACATTTTGATGGAAGGTGCGGTGGAGGAAGATCAGACCATTGCATTTGTAAATCTTCTGACTCAGAGCGAGAAGCGGGATGAGATTCTGGACAAGCTGTCGCAGAAAATGAAGCTGACTGAGCCGTACCGCGTGATGAATGAGAAGAGTCTGTATCAGAGACGTGACCGGAAGAAGGAAGCATTTGTACCACAGGCAGTTGCGGAAGTGACGGAGCAGGCTGATTCAGAAGAAATGAATGAATTTGTATTGAAGCCACTTTACACGCAGAAGGAGATTCGGGAGTTCAGGAAACGAAATGAGCAGGAAGGAAACTTTGTCGTAACGAAGGAAACGGTAAAATCTATGGATGACTTGGAAAAGCTGTTCCTTGTATGGCAGGATGCTACGGAAGTTGCAGAAGGTTCTGAGGAGATCGAGGTCGGCGAAGATCTGGAGAGTGAAAATGGACTGAAATTCTCGAAGCTTGTGATAAAAAAATCTAAGTAATCCAAATGATTAAGATATTGGACAGAATAGCAACTGGACTGACAGAAAAAGCATTGGGGAAATTAAGAATACAGACTACAAGAGATATAGATAGAGAAATAAAAGAAAGATAAGAAAGACAAGGATAAGGGAAAACATATGGTGAATTATATGGAAGAATTGTCTGTAACGGAGGCGGAGAATCTGAAGAAAACAATCTCTGCGCTTTTCAGACAGACATGCATTTTGCAAGTAAAATACGATCCGGTCACGCTGACACCGAGGGACAATCTTCATTATGAAATCTGTGTCAGACACCGGAAGTTCATAGAGGATTACCTGTCTGTGCTTGGGTGCGAACTGGTACACGACCCACAGGAACATATTTTCCGGCTGACGGGGGAAGGTGTGGCAGTTGAGCGTTTGAATGTGACGACTACGAAGATCATTCTTCTTATTAAAATGATCTACCGGGACAAGATTCTGGGCGAAGGGTTAAATGCAACGGTGACGAATCTGGCGGAAATCCGTGAGTATGGAAAGAATACGAATCTGATTAACGAGAAGCTGACGATGGCAGAGTGGAAAGATGCACTTTATGTTATGAGCAAGCATCAGATTATCGAGGTTCCGGGTGCAATCCAGAACGTGGAAGATCAGACAAAGATTTACATTTACAGCACAATTAATCTGTATTGCAGTGGCGTGGATATTCAGGCACTGATGCGGGAATATGCGGATATGAATCTGGATATAGATTCTGAGGAAGGAGGTGCAGAAGTTGAAACAGGCGAAGAAGATATTTACAAGAATGCTGATGAATAACTGGGGCGGTGTCAGCCACAAGATTATGGAGTTCCATGAGTATGTGAATCTGTTCAGTGGTAAGAGTGGTTCCGGAAAGTCAACAGTCATGGACGCGATACAGGTCGTTCTGTACGGAAGCATTTCCTCGACATTTCTGAATAAGGCGGCGGACGATGCGAAGAACCGCCGAAGTGTGCTCAGTTACCTTCGGGGTGCGCAGAAAGACGGTTCTTATAATCGTGAGGGACAGGACTTCTGCTCTCAGATTGTACTGGAGATTTTTGATACCGGAACGAAGGTCAGCACCTGCATCGGTGTTGCATTTGAGGTTGGAAAAAATGATAACGATATCCGGAAGTATACATTTTTCAGCCACTCCGGAAAAATCCCGGAGGACGAGTATCTGACGGAGGAAGGGGTACCGTATACGATTGCAAGACTTAGGAAACTTGTGGAGAAGCGGGTGGAATCTTCGGACAATCGTGGACGAGGCGACGTGAATCGTCTCTACCCGTCAAAAGAAGCGTATCTGAATACGGTTTATGATGTGATTTTCGGTTATGTGGAGCCGGGGCGCATGATGACGATGGAAAAGAGTGCCATTGCCCTTCGCATGACAAATGGAACAGGGCAGTTTATCCGGGATTACATGTTTCCGAAGAGTAAAGAGGACACTGTTTCGACCATCAGTGAGCAGTTGGGCGCGTACCGCGAAATCAAAGAGCGAGTGGAAGATTTGGAGAAACGAATCACACTTCTGGATGAGATCAGCAAGCAGAATCTGGCGCTTCAGACAACGCGGGCGGATAAGATTCATGTGGAGCAGGTGCTGAAATATATCGACATTGAAAGCTGCAAGACAAAGATTGAGGCGAGAAGTCAGGATCTGACGGATATTAATGAAAAAATCCGTGCCAGAGAAAAACAGCAGATTCAGAATAATGAGAAAAAGACACAGCTTACCAATGCGCTTGTGGAAGTAGAAGCGGAGCTGAAATCCAGTGATTACGGCCAGAAGGAAAAAGAGCTGAAGAATTTGCAGGATACTATCAAGCTTCTTGCCCGCAACAGTGAGCAGTGGCGTGAGATTGTAAAAGGTCTTGCCCGCTGGGAGGAAGATGAGGAAATCAGTGCCTATGTGAGCAACCCGGCGCTTCAGAGAATTGACGATATTAAGGCAGGAAATGTTTCCGAGGAAGCAATTGAGAAGCTAAAGAAACAACTGAGTGACGCGCTTGAGAGTATCAATGAAGAAGTGGATGAGATTGGTACAAGAATCAGCCAGAACCGCAGGGACTTGAAAGAAAAAAAGGATATGGTGGAGGATCTGAAAAATGACCGCAAACCATACCGGAAAGAGCTGAAGCAGGCGAGACAGGAGTTGCAGAATCGTCTGAGCAGCCAGTACGGAAGAACCATTCACGTAGACATTTTTGCAGATCTTTTTGATATTACAGACGAGAAATGGAAAAATGCGATCGAAGGCCGCATGGGTCGTGTGAAGCACAGTCTTGTGACTGCGCCGGAGTATGCACTTGATGCAGCAAAAGCATTTCGTAAATTGCAGTATCTGGGCGGAATTGATGAAGTAGATTTGTTAGACACGGCGGCAATTGTGAAGTCGGAACCGAAAGTCAACGACAATTCCATTTATGAGGCAGTTCACGCGGAAGAGCCATATGTGGATCAGTGTCTGCGCCGTTATCTCGGAAGAATCGCCAAGTGCGAGACGGAGGAAGAACTCCGTGCTTCCGGTAATGGTGTGACAGCCGACTGTTATTCCTATAACAATTACATTTTCCGTCATCTGAAGAAAAATGATTATGAAAAATATGCCTGCATCGGAACGAAGGTTTCCAAGGCGAAACTTCGGGAAATGGAGGACGAGGTTCTGAAGCTGAGTGAGGAGCTTTTGCAGGATCAGCAGATGCAGCAGAGCCTGAAAGCCGCACAGGGATTTGAGCGGCTGAACCAGAGCACAGAGCAGATTCTACATCTGGCCGGTGCCGGCGAAGAATTACAGACATTTTACGAGAAACAAGATCAGCTGGAGAAGGAACTGCGGGAGCTTCGGGAGGGAAGCAGAACTGCAGAACTGAATCAGCAGAAGGCTGACCTGGAGACGAAACTGAAAGAGCTGGAGAAGAATTTCGAACAGATTCAGAAAGAAATTCTTGGATATGCCAAGACACAGGGACAGGCTGAACAGGATATTGTCAATTTCCAGAACCGTATGGATTTCCTGATGCAGGGATTTGTGCTGAATGAGGAACTGCAGACCGAAGTCCAGGAAGCACTGAAAGTCCAGTCCGAGCAGACATACAGACGTAAGAAGAGTAAAGAATCGGAAGAATTGTTAAAACGGGAAGAAGAATCACAAGACCTTCTGACTCGCGCGCGAAATCAGTTCAATCAGGCATATCCTTCTTATGGTCTGACTGGTGTAGAACACGAAAATGTTGCTTATGACAGGATTTTGAATCAGTGCCGGCAGGATTTTGAGCCGAAGTATAAAGACGAATTCCAGAAACAGTATGATCTGGTCTACCATACTCTTCGTGAAAATGTCATTGCAACCATTCATGGAGAAATCAAAGCTGCATATCGTCACCGGAAAGAAATCAACCGCATGCTGGCAAAAATTAAATTTTCCGACAGTATTTACCAGATTGATATTCTTCCGGCAGAGAATGAAAATGGTCAGTTCTATGAGATGTTGATGGCGCCGGAGCTGGACAGCAAAGTGCTGGATGACGATGGTTTTGACGGACAGATTACACTGGGAGAAGATACATTTTACCAGAAGTACGAGCAGCAGATCATGCGTCTGACGGAGAAATTCATGCCGCCAAAAGACGAAGATGCAAAAGCCTTAAGCCAGCACCGCCAGCAGATGGAACAGTATGTGGACTACCGCAATTATCTGACCTTCAGCATGTATGAGCGTGTGGAAGATGAAGATGGAAATGTGAAGAAAAATGCGGTCGATGACATGGCAGGACGTGACTCCGGTGGAGAAGGACAGAACCCGAAATATGTGGCACTTCTGGCAGGATTCGCCATGCTTTACATGCAACAGACGAACCGTGATTCCAAGATCAGACTGGTACTTCTGGACGAAGCATTTTCAAAAATGGATAAAGAACGAAGCGAAGTCTGCCTGCACTACGCAAGAGAACTGGAATTACAGCTCATCGTATGCGTGCCGGATGAACGATTACAGTCCCTGATCCGGAACGTAGACAGCGTGTACGGATTTAGACGGTATCAGAACCAGGTGAGCATGATGCATATTGACAAAGGAGAGTATCTGGAGATGATTGAGGGGTAGTTTCCGTAATAGTATAAAGACTCACACAACCTATTTTCGTGGATCTGAGATGTTTTCATATAAATAGCACAGTTGCCGGTTTTCAAATATGATTCATTTTTCGATTTTGCTGCGCTATCTATTAAAATCTGTGCGTGTAAACTCGTCGATAAATCGACTCAGACAGTACACGCACAGATTTAATGATGCTCGCAAAATTTGAAAAATAGAATCAATTATTTGAAAATCGGCAACTGTTCATTATATACGGAACTGTCAGATCCGCGCATATAGGTTGTGTGAGTTTTATCATATTAGCGGAAGTTGCTGGTGAGAGTGAGTTTGTTGAGATTATTATTTTACCGGAAGGTGTTGGAGGTGTAAAAGTTTGGAAAATAAGATTGTTTTATGGATTGTTGATAAGACGGATACGGTTGCGTATCGTTCGGGTAAATTAAAAAGTGGCGAAAAGCACCCGAAGGTTGATGGCAAAATGATGGAGTTTTTTGGCGGCCGGGAGGCCATGGTCAGACAGGCTCGGGAGTTGGAGCGTGTTCCGGAGTTGAAGGGAAAGATTTCTTTTGACTGGCGGGATATGTATAGTGATATCAAAGCGATTCATTATGATATTGCTGCAGTGCCGATTCTTTGTAAGTTTATCGGAATCGAAGATCCGCAGGAGCGGCAAAAAAGAAATATTGAAAAAGCCAGAGTATTTCTTGAAGATAGAAAAGGTACCTGGCTGGAGCCGTATTTTCGATATGCGCTGGAGCAGCTGGAGAAGGGAAATACGAATGAGATAAAGGTGATGGAAGATGATGCTTTATTGCATTGTCTGCGGGAAATGTCACTGCTTCACGAGCCGGAGTGGAAGCGGGTATTCAGTGCGCGGGTGTTTGAAACCTGTGAAAATGTGACGCCGTCGAAGGTGTTTGAGAAGGTTTATCAGGGGAAGATTCTGGAAGTGCTCCGAAAATCGCCGCTGTATGAGGACGAGATGACGGTGGACGAAGCTTTGGAAGTTCATGGAATACTGACTTATTCTCAGACCTTGGAGTGGAAAGGAAATCTGATTTATCGATTAACGGCCGGGACGGAGGCAGAGAAGAAATCAGATCTGAAAGTTTCAATAGAGGAAAATCCAGCAAAGAAAACAGAAGAAATGGTCTCAACTAAGGAAAATATTTACGGTACGGTCATCAACGCCCAGACCCTGGAACATGCGATTCCGGTGGCATTGCCGGGAGTGAAACGGATTCTGGTTATTGAGAATAAGGCAAACTATGAAAGTATGCTGTTCGATGCAGAGACATTATATATTTATTGCCACGGATTTTTTTCACCGAAGGAAGTGCAGTTCCTGAAGAAAATCCGGGGAACTGCAGATTCTGGCACGCGCTATGAACACTGGGGAGATATGGACTACGGCGGAATCCGCATTTTTCTATACAACGAAAGAAATATATTTCCTGAGCTGGAACCTTATCATATGAGTGATGCGGATTATGAGAAATGTATCCGGTCAGGAAAGGGAATTTCTCTGGAAGAAAAGAAGCGCAGGAAGTTAGAAGCACTGGACGCCGGAAAGTTAGAGTCGTTAAAGCAGGCTATTTTGAAAAATGGAATTGAAATTGAGCAGGAGATGCAGATGAGATAGAAAAGAACCGGGCAGCCTCTAAAAAAGCTGTCCGGTCTGCTTTTTAATCCGCATTTTTAATTTGCTTCTGCAAAATTTCGAATGGTGCAGGTCCGGCATCGAGGACACATTTGTGGAAACGTTTTTGTGTGAAATCTTTGCCCCATGTCTTCACTGCCAGTTTCTTTAATTCTAAGAATTCTACATACCCTATGTAATATTTGAGATAATTTCCGGGGTCTGCCACAATCAGATCGAAAATGTCTTCAATGGTCTTTTCGTTCGTAATTCCGTAAGTGCGAAAAAATGCAACCGTTTCAGCCAGTGTCCATCCATCATAGTGAATGCCCATATCGGCGAGGGCGTAAAGTCCGAGAAGAACGGAGGCGTTGTGCTGCAGCAGAGTTGCCATGTCGCGTTCCAGTGGAGAATAATAGTAACTGATCATTTCACAGTAAGTCGCCCACCCTTCCGTGTATCCGCCAAATGATAACAGGTCGCGGATTGTCGGGTGGTCGGTGGCAGAGTAGTAGACGGTCTGGTAAAGGTGCCCCGGATAACCTTCATGTGCCAGAGTAGTAAAGAGGGTCAGGTCATCGGAAATGTGTCCCTGGTTGATATAGATGACATTTTCACCACTGTTATCAATCGGCGGAATCATGTAAAAAGCAGGGCTTAAGTATTCTTCCATAGCGTCATGCACGTATTTTATTTCGAAAGAAACTTTTGGAGGTTCTGGAAATGAACCGGATATCTTATCTTGCAGTGTATTTAAAATGTTGACCGGATTGTCAGAGGGAAATTCAGTACCGTGACCTTTGAACAAATCAGAATCCGCTCCTGGTTCAGTACCTTGAGAAGAGTCATAGGAATCTTTGGAGCTGTTCTGGAAACTGGAATCGTTTAACAATTTTTGCATTGCAAGCAGATCACTTTGAATCTGTTTCTGTGTAAGTGTCTGAAGTTCCGGGATTGTTCTTGCAGAGCCGGTCTGTTCTTTAACAGAGAGTTCATAATATTTTTTGCCATCAGGAAGATGGCAGAGTCCCCGTTTATTTTTCCCGGTATCACGCAAATCCTGAATCCCATCGCCAAGCTCCGTGTAAGCCGGGAGCACATAGTTTAAAACAGCGTCACGATTCCGTTTCTTATAATCCTCAGAAGTTGTAGCTGACAGATTCAAAGCATCAACTTTAGAGTCAAATGTGGTGTAGAGATAATTGTTTTCCATAGTGGCGAAGGTCTGGCATTCTGAGATAATATCGTCGGCGGTGTAGGAAGCCATAAAGAGTCCGGCGTCACTTTTGGCTTCCTCAAAGGTAAGGACAGACTGGAAATATTCGGGAACGGTAGTCAGAAGTTCCAGATATGTATCAATATCAGCAGTATGATAGAACTGGTATTCGGACAGAAGAATCGGGAGCTGCGCCTGGGTGCCGGTCAGTGGTGTGAGTGGTTCTTCATATAGAAGATATGGTCCAATTTCCAAAGAGGAAGAAAAAGAATGCTCCAGAACATCGTAAGTCAGTTTATTATTATCAGAGAGCATGTTCCGTTTGAACTGACGGAGGCCTGCCAGAGCATTTTCCGCGGAAGCACACATCAGCGCCGAGTCCGTTCCGGCATACCCACATGAGACGGAAGAAGGTTGAATTCCATAAGATTCCGGATCCTTTAACGTATAATGAAGCGTAATCGTATTGGCAGACACCTCCTGACGGAACACCTCCTCCACATATGCATCGAATCTGGAATTCATATCCGAAGAAGCACACCCACCAAGAACAGCACTTAAAATCAGAGACAAAATCAACAGACCAGACATGACCCCAATTAATACAAAGTGTCTTTTTTTATAAAGAGACATACCAAGAATCCTTTCAGGGGACTTTCTATAATATTTATGACCAGAGTTAAGAGAAAATGTGTTATTATGAAATTTATGACATAGCAAACATGTATAAAGTCTGGAAAAGAAAACCAAGTGACAAAAAAATGACTTTATGTACAAATTAATAGTATATATAATCAAAGCCATAAAATGTTTAAGACGAGACAATTGGAAAATTTCGTATATATCTGCGAGCACAGCCTGATAATCTATGCACTGTTTGAGCTTATTTATAAGTGAGTTTGCATAGATTATCAGAGATAAGCGGCGCAGCAGATATAGAAATTTTTCATGTCTCATCTTAAACATTTTAGGCGGGGATTAGATAAAAAGTAATTTTATATAAATTTGAAAGGAGAAAATTATGCAATTCACACATTTTGATGAAAACGGAAAAGCAATCATGGTCGATGTCACGGAGAAAAATGACACTGTCCGGGAGGCTACTGCCACCGGCCGTATCCTGGTAAGCCGGGAGGTCTATGATGCAATTGAAGCCGGAACGGTCGGAAAAGGAGACGTGCTTGGGGTGGCAACGACTGCCGGAATCATGGGAGCAAAGAGAACATCAGAACTGATTCCGATGTGTCATATCCTTCCAATCACAAAATGCCGCGTGAACTTTGAAATGAAACCGGAAGAATGCGCAATTGACTGTTATTGTACAGTGAAAGTAACCGGCAAGACAGGCGTGGAGATGGAAGCACTTACAGGTGTCAGTGTGGCACTCCTGACGGTATATGATATGTGTAAAGCCATCGATAAATCTATGGAAATCGGAGAGATTTATCTCTGCCACAAGAGCGGTGGAAAAAGTGGTGAGATCAGAAATGAAAAGATTGCAGGACAGAAAGCAAGACCGTGCAGGGAGTGATTGTCAAATCCGTTGACAAAACATTGGTTATTGCTATAATAATTTTTATATACAGATTAGAATGGTGGGAAAGATGAAGATTGGCGCAGTAATTTTGGTGGCAGGAGTCGGGATACCGGATGAGGAGATGGAGAAGTTTCTTGAGATGAAGAGACCGACCATTTTTGAACAAATGATTGTGAGCTATCAACGTGCAGGGGTGACAGATATTGCCCTGGTCACACGAGATGGTCTGGCGGATAAGATAGAGCAGTCATTGCACCGCCGGGGTGTCACGTTTTTGGATATAGAGTCGGATTCTTTTGAATTAGCAGTTCTTAAGGGACTTTCTTATTTATCAGATGTATGTGAACGCATTTTTGTTGGAGATATTCGGTTTCCTTTTTTTCAGCCAGAGACATTGGAAATGATGCAGAAGCGGCAGGCAGAATTGCTTGGCGCTGTCTATGGAGGTATGTTTGGCGATTTGATCTGTACCAGCCAGGCATGTGCAAGAAATATCTGCAAAAAACTGGAACAACAGATTGCAGAGATGCCGGAAGAACCCGGACAGGTCAGAAGAACCGGAGTTGCAGTTTTCTGGAAGCAGTTCGGGTATCGAGTTGCCCACGTAGAAGTTGAGAATGAAGGAATTTTAGTAAAGATTACATCTGCACAGGATTATCAAAAGAGACGGCAGACATTTACCGAGACACAGATAAGAGGCTATGTAAAGGTGAGTCTTGCGGTGAACCGGTCATTTTTCGGTCCGGGTGTCGTAACACTTCTGACGCAGATTGACCGTCTGGGTTCTGTGCGGGAGGCTTGTGCAAAGACCGGTATGTCATACAGCAAAGGCTGGAAGCTTATTCATACAGCGGAGGAAGAAACTGGCTGGAAGATCGTGGAACGCATGAGTGGAGGAAAGAATGGCGGCGAAGCTTATATAACTGAGCGGGGACATATGCTTCTTGAGAAATATGAACTTTACAGAGAACGTGTTGAGGCGGCAGCTCAGGATATTTATAAAGATGTTTTTTTGGACAGCGATTTATTTTCATAATTATAAAGGGAACGAGCAACTAATCACAAATGGTTAGTTGCTCGTTTTTATGATAGAAAAGGGGTAGCTGATTAAAATTATTATAAAGAATTTTCTCCGTCCCATACGATAGATTTATAGCGGTCAGGATCGGTATCTCCTTCTGTGACGAACAGTAAGACTTTAGAGTTTTCGTCTAACTCAAGTTCTTCGCGAAGTTCTTTGTAGTCATCATTTTTCATAATGTTGTAGAGAAGTCCCATGGTAACGGCTCCGGATTCTCCGGCTGTTACAGGAACATCACCTTTTATTGGCGCAGCAAGAAGTCTCATACCTTTTGCTGTTACCCAGTCAGGACAAGATACGAATGTATGAACATGGTTGCGAAGAATATCCCATGAAATGGTACTCGGCTCACCACATGCAAGACCATTCATCAGTGTCAGCATCTCTCCGTCAACGAAACGTACATTGCCATCACCGGCAGAGGCGCTCTTAAAGAGACATGCAGCAACACTTGCTTCTACGACGATTACCTTCGGTTCATTTCCTTTGTATCGGTTTGCAAAATAGCCCTGAACAGCTCCGGCTAAAGATCCGACACCGGCCTGGACAAAGATGTGGGTAGGACGGTCACATCCGTATTCTTTCATCTGTTCATCTGCTTCGTAAGCCATTGTTCCATAGCCCTGCATGATCCAGGTCGGAATTTCTTCGTATCCATCCCATGCGGTATCCTGAATGATGACACCATTCGGATCGGCATCTGCTTCGGCAGCAGCTTTTCTTACGCAATCATCGTAGTTCAGTTCTTCAATTGTTGCAGTTGCATTTTCAGCAAGGACATGATTCAAACGTGTCTGAGTAGTACCAAATGGCATATGGATGACACATGGCTGATGAAGTCTGTTACATGTCCATGCAACACCACGTCCGTGGTTGCCGTCTGTAGCGGTGTAGAATGTAATGGATCCGAGTTCTTTTTTTAATGCATCAGAAGTCAGTACAGAGTAAGGAAGCTCACTGACATCTTTTCCGGTTTTCTGTGCAATGTATTTTGCAATTGCATAGGAACCGCCCAGTACTTTAAACGCATTCAGTCCGAAGCGATAAGACTCATCTTTTACAAATACATTTTTCAGGCCAAGATACTCTGCCATGTGGTCAAGCTTTGCAAGTGGAGTACGGTTGTACTGTGGAAAACTTTCGTGGAAAGTACGCACTTTTTTTGAAATCTCAGGTGATAAGTAAGCGAGGTTTTTATCCTCTGTTTTTGGAAGGGTGTTGGCTACCCATTTGATCTGCTCCATTTTATTTTTCTCCTTTCAATGTAACACCGTATAAAACAAAAAAAGTTCATCGGCCTTTCAGAAAAGGTCGACAAACTTTAAAATCTACTAACAATGTACACTCGTGAAATACATTTGTCAATACATTTTCTTGTATAAGTGTTAAAATTAAGACGATATACTTGACAAAAAGATAAATATTATGTAGGGTATGAAAAAACGGAAAAGGAAGCCGATTATATGAGAATATTAATACGAGGAGCCGGAGATTTGGCAACTGGCATTGCCTATCGTTTGTATAAAAGTGGATTTGAAGTCATTATGACTGAAACAGAGGTACCATTGACGGTAAGACGTACGGTTGCATTTTCCAGGGCGGTGTATGAAGGAAAAGCACAGGTAGAAGATACGATGGCAGAATTGATCAACGGACCGGACCGGATTGATGAAGTTCTGGGAAGAGGAAATATGCCGGTGATTGTGGACCCGGAACTAAAATATCTGAAAGAGTATCGGGCAGATGTAATCGTTGATGCGATACTGGCAAAGAAAAACCTGGGAACTACGATTCATGACGCAGAATTTGTTATTGGTGTCGGACCCGGATTTACAGCAGGAGAGGATTGCCACGCAGTAGTTGAGACAAAGAGAGGTCATACCCTTGGCAGAGTGATTCATGAAGGAAGTGCAATTCCGAACACGGGAATACCGGGAGTCATCGGAGGTTACTCAATTGAGCGTATCATCCGTGCTGTGGCAGATGGAATATATGAGCCGGCAGTACAGATTGGAGACCGGGTGGAAAAAGATGACATTGTGGCTTACAGTGGTGGAAAACCAGTTCATGCTCTGATGGGAGGAATTGTGCGTGGTATGTTACAGCCGGGAGTCAGTGTAAAGACTGGAATGAAATGCGGAGATATTGATGCCAGATGTGAAGTGGAATATTGCTATACGATATCCGATAAGGCAAGAGCAATCGGAGGAGGAGTCCTGGAGGCAATCATGGAACATTTTAATGCGGATGGCAGAAAAATGTAGACTACATCAGGAATATGTAAATAATATTGCAAATTTTCCTGATTATGTTGACAATGTTGTGAAAATTGTTATAATAATGACAAGGAAAGAAGATAAAGAGGTTTGTCGACCTTTAGAAAAAGGTCGGGAAATCTCTTTTTTTATCTTAGAGGAAAACAGATTCGATGATTCATAAGAGTTTGGCGACCTTTCAAAAAAGGCCGCTGAACTCTTATTGTTTTTTAGGAGGATAGCGGATGGCAGCAGTAGTATTAAAGGGGTCTGCGCTCATGACCGGTCATGGACTGGAAAAAGAGTGGGGACTTAAGATGGAGAACGGCAGGCTTACACAGATTGGACCGAATGAAGAGCTGGATGTGCAGGAGCAAGATCAGGTCATTGACTTGAAGGGGCAGATGATTTTTCCGGGATTTATCAATGGACACAATCATATGTATGGATTTTTGTCTCATGGCATTACAGCTAATGCGATGGTAACGGAATTTGAAAGTTTTCTGGATGATTTCTGGTGGCCATATGTGGAAGACCGTATGAACCACGAATTGGTGAAAGCTACTACAACATGGGCGTGTGTAGAGATGATTGACAGTGGAGTGACTTCTTTTGTAGATATTCTGGAAGGTCCCAATTCCATTCCGGGAGCATTAGAAGTTGAACGCGAAATTGTTGAAAAAGCCGGACTGCGCGGACGTCTTTCTTTTGAGGCATGTGAGCGTATGAGCAAAGAGAACGGACAGCTGGGACTTCAGGAAAACATAGAATTTGTTAAAAAACACAATCGTCCAGGAGAACTTGTTCAGGGACTGAACTGTATTCATACGCTATTTACATGTTCCAGGGAATATGTAAAGCAGGCAAAGGAACTGTCAAAAGAACAGGGGTGTCAGATACATATGCACTTAAGCGAAAGCGTATTTGAGCCGAACTGGTGCAAGGAGCATTATGGAAAGACTCCGGTTGAAATATACGATGAGCTTGGATATCTGGATGAGAATGTTCTTGCATCACAGGTCGTACAGGTATCGGATCATGAGTTGGATATTCTTGCAAAACGAGGAGTAAGAGTGGTCTCCATGCCGATTTCCAATTGTGAAGTAGGGGGAGGATTTGCACCGCTTACAAAGATGTTGGACAGAGGCATGACTGTCGGACTTGGAACAGATGGATATGTGAATAATTTCTTTGAGGTTATGCGGGGTGCATTCCTGATGCATAAGGCAAATCAACAGGATCCGCAGGTGATGCCGGCGAAGAAAGTTTATGAAATGGCGACCAGTATGGGTGCCCGGGCGGCTGGAATTTCAGAGGCAGGTGAACTGAAAGTCGGAAATGTGGCAGATGTGATTACCGTTTCCATGGATCAACCGACACCGATTAACGAACAGAATGTATATGACCAGTTAGTTTTATTTACGAATCCTGAGATGGTAAAAAATGTATTCGTAGATGGAAAATGTCTGAAAAAAGATGGTGTAATTACGGTCATTGACAAAGAAGCGGCGAGAAAAGCGCTTCAGGATATAACAGAAAAATTCTGGAATGTAGGGGAGGCAGAAGTATAATGGCAGGAAAAAAGAATTTCTGTGAAATCAATCAGTCAAAACCAAGGATTGACGGAGTAGAAAAGGTAACAGGTAAAGCAGTTTATGCCGGCGATATGTACATGGAAAATATGCTTTATGCCGGAGTGTTAAGAAGTCCTTATTCCAGTGCAAAGGTCACAAGTATCAAGGCTGACAAGGCAAGACAGATTGAAGGCGTAGAAGCAGTAGTGACATGTAATGATATTAAGAAAATGAAAAGCTGGGCAGGGTATATGTATCTGACAGATCATGTCCGCTACGAAGGTGACTGCGTGGCAATGGTGGCAGCAAAGAGTAAGATGCTTGTAGATGAAGCCCTGGAGGCAATCGAAGTTGAGTACGAAGAACTTCCAGGGGTGTATACCATTGATGATGCGTTAGCAGAGGGAGCACCGCTTGTCCATGAGGAATATAAAAACAACATTTTTACAGATTCTTACTACCCAATTCGAAAAGGGGATATTAAAAAGGGATTCGCAGAAGCGGATGTGATTCTGGAGAGGGAATACCGTACACAGTATATAGAACATTCTTATATAGAGCCAGAAGCAGCGCTGGCATTTCAAGATCCGAACAGCGGACTGATGACCGTGTATGCATCTGCACAGAATCCGTTCTTTACAAGACGTTATATTGCAGATATTCTTGGAATTCCTTTAAATAAGGTAAGACTTGTGCAGGCAATTCTGGGTGGATCCTTTGGTGGAAAAGAAGAAGGCATCGGACTTGTGGCAGCAAGAGCAGCCTATCTGTCCTGGATTACAAAGAAACCTGTAAAATTTGTATTTTCAAGAGAAGATTCATTTTTAGAAAGTTCTAAGAGACATCCGTTCCGTCTCCGTTATAAGATTGGAGCAAAGAAGAATGGTAAGATTGTTGCATTTGAAGGTGAGCAGGTCGATAACTGTGGTGCATACAACAATCAGACACAGTATATGAATTCCAGAGCAAGTATTCATTCTTCAGGCCCTTACGAAATTGAACATATCAAGACAGATACATATGGAGTATTTACAAATAATATTCATTCCGGAGCTATGAGAGGTTACAGTTCTCCGTCGCTGATCTTCGGACAGGAGCAGCTGATTGAAGAGCTGGCAGAAGAGCTTGGAATTGATGAAGTAGAGATTCGTAGAATAAATTGTCTGAAAGACGGTTCACTGACTACGACAGGCGTTCCGGTACAACATGTAATCTTACAGCAGATTATGGATGAGACTGTAGCGGAGACAGATTATGTAAGAAAACATGCAGAGTATAAGAAACAGACAGATACATTTAAAAGAAAAGGAATCGGAATGGCAATTTGCTACCGTGGATGCGGACTGGGAGCAGAGTCTCCAGATGCGTCAGGGTGCATGATGATTGCAAACGAGGACGGAAGTATCAGTATCACATCCGGACTTGCAGAGAACGGTCAGGGATTAAAAACAGCGTATGCGCAGATTGCAGCAGAGGCACTGGGTGTTCATTATGAGGATGTACAGTTTCCGCAGATTGATTCATTCGCTATTGCGGATAGTGGAATGACAGTTGCATCTCGCGGGACGGTCATGGGAGCACAGTCTGTACGAAAAGCTGGAGAGAAACTTAAGAAAATCATGATTCAGAATGCGATTGATCTGAAATGTCTTCCATTAGATGGAACCAGGTATTCCTATGAGACAATCAAACCGGAAGATATTGAGTTAAAGGGAGCAAAGTTCTACTTGAAAGAAGATCCGGAAATCAGTGTTCCATTTTCTCAGGTAACAGGAACCACAATCTGGGCAGGAAAGCAGATGGCAGCTTATGAGTGGTTCATGCCGCAGCAGTTAGATCAAGATCATCATACCGGACAAGGAAAGGCTTTCCCGACATTTGCATATGGCTGTGTGATTGCAGAGATTGAAGTGGACATGAAGACGGGATATGTGGATGTCCAGAAAGTAACATCCAGTCATGATGTAGGAACTGCAATCAATCCGGCATTGATTAAAGGTCAGATATACGGAGGTATCCTGATGGGACAGGGATACGGAGTGATGGAAGATGTAGCTCCGAGCAAAGGAAGGGTGAAAAAACGGAATTTTGATTCTTACATTATCCCGACCGCTATGGATGCGCCGGAGATGAAAGTGAATATTTACGAATCCGATGATCCGGCAGGAACTTTTGGAGCCAAGAGCGTGGGAGAACCTTCCACAGAGGCGGTCGGAGCAGCAATCGCAAATGCTGTTTACAATGCTACAGGGCGCAGAATCCGTGAGAATCCATGCGATTTGGAAACAGTATTACTTGGAAAAAAATTAGGTTAGGGGGATGCATCGATGTTTCAGTATAATTATGAGCGGGCTAAGACGATTCAGGAAGTATGTGAGACCCTTAAAAAATATAATGGTCATGTAGGAATTTTAGCCGGTGGTACCGACATTATGGTACAAATCAGGGAAAAAGATAAGAGATGGGAAAAGATGGAATGTCTTTTGGATATCACTTATTTAAAAAAAGAACTTGGCTATATAAAAGAAGAGGGAGAAAAAATCCATATTGGTGCATTGAATACGCATACAGAGTTGGAAAAATCAGAAATTATCCGAAAATATCTTCCATTTTTGAGTGAGGCGTGCAGTACAGTCGGTTCCCCACAGATTCGTAATCGTGGAACAATTGGAGGAAGTATCTGCAATGCATCACCGGCAGCAGATCCGCTGACGCCACTGATTGCAGCAGATACAGATGTTGTGATTGTGGGAGAAGATGGAGAAAGAAGAAAATCTCTGATTGAGTTTTATGTAGGAAAAGGCAAGGTAGATCTGAGGGAAGGAGAATTTGTAAAAGGATTTATTGTACAGAAACTTCCGGAAGGAACCGTGACAAAATTCGGAAAGCTTGGAAGAAGAAAAGCTCTTGCAATCTCCAGATTAAATGTTTCTGTGGCGCTGAAGATAGATGGAGCGGGAAAGATAACATTTGCAAGAATGGCACCGGGCTGTATTTTTGCTACACCAGACAGAATGAAGAAAGCAGAAGAGCTGCTGGTCGGTCAAAAAGTGTCTGAGAAACTTTTTGAGGATGCAGGAAAAGTAGTATCCGAGGAAATGATTGAGCGCACAGGAGTCCGCTGGTCTACGCAGTACAAACAGCCGGCAGTTGAAGGAATCGTAGAAGAAACATTAATAGAAGCAGCGAAAAAGGCGGTGAACAGATAGTGAGTATGGAAAAAATAACCGTTCGGTTTACATTAAATAAAAAGCCGGTTGAGGTTGAAGTCTATCCGAATGAAAGACTTTTAGATGTCTTAAGAGACGACCTGCATCTGACTGGTACAAAAGAAGGATGTGCAGTAGGAGAATGTGGAGCCTGTACAGTGATTCTGGATGGGAAAGCAGTGACCTCCTGTCTTGTTCCAATCGGATCCGTAGAAGGACGAGAAGTCCTCACTATCGAAGGAGTCGGAGCAGATGGACAGTTAGATCCAATTCAGGATGCAATTTTAAAGAATCATGCATTACAATGTGGCTTCTGTACTCCTGGGTTCGTTATGAGTGCAAAGGCACTGTTAGATGAAAATCCGGATGCGACGATTCCGGAAATCCGGCGTGCAATCTCCGGTAATTTGTGCAGATGTACAGGATATGAACAGTTGACGATTGCAATTTATGAGGCAGCGCAGGAATTGAAAAAAGCAGGTAATACAAAAATATAAGATATGCAGCAGGAAGGAGAACGTTTATGTTTGATAAGGAAAAGTTAGAAGGTGCGGATATTGGAATTGATTTTTGCGGGTATCATCTGCAGAGTCCGTATATATTATCATCCGGACCACTTACCTATGGCTCTGAGGGGATGATCCGGGGATACAAAGCGGGATGTGGTGCAGTTGTAACAAAGACAATCCGTAAGGCGGCAGCCATCAATCCGGTTCATCATATGGGGACAGTGAATCAGGATTCTCTGATCAACTGTGAAAAATGGGCAGATTCCGACAGACAACAGTGGTATGACAAAGAGATTCCGGAAGCTGTAAAAGCAGGAGTGATTGTCATTGCAAGCGTAGGGCATACACTTGGTGAGGCACAGGAAATCGTAGAAGAAGTAGAGAAGGCAGGTGCACATATGATTGAGCTTGTATCTTATACAGAAGATACACTGATTCCGATGCTGGATTATACAAAAGCACATGTAAAGATTCCGGTTATCTGTAAATTAAGCGGTAACTGGCCGGATCCTGTAGGAACAGCAAAGCTTTGTCTGGAGCACGGTGCAGATGGTCTGTGTGCAATTGATTCTATCGGGCCTACACTGAAAATTGACATAGAAAAAGCAAGACCGGAACTGATGAGTAGTGATGGATATGGCTGGATGACCGGAGCTGCCATGCGTCCGATTTCTATGAGAATTAATGCAGAAATTGCAAGAAATCATCCGGAATTAAAAAATCTATATGCTTCTGGTGGTGTTATGAGTGCAGACAATGCAATTGAGTATATGATGGCAGGAGCTATGGGAGCAGGAGTTTGTACAGTCGGCATCTTAAAAGGCGTGAATTATATTGAAAAAATGTGTTATGATCTTTCGAAGAGGCTGAAGGAGTTAGGATATGATTCCGTTGCGGATGTGAACAGAGCAGCACTTCCAAACTTCCCGAAAAAGGAATACGTTTCCAAATTGGATTTTCATTTCCAGCCATTTAAAGAGGATGGAAAGAAGTTATGTGTTTCCTGCGGAAAATGTGTGAATGCATGTTGTTATGAAGCGAGAAAGCTGGCATTTCCGGAGATGATAGTAGATCCGGATAAATGCAGATATTGCGGGTTATGTGTAGATGTCTGTCCGACAGGGGCACTGACTGCAGACCGTGCACCACAGACAGCGGAAGATTTGGAATTGGAGAGAATGTCAAAAGAGTTTTATGAGTCAGTAAAATAGATGGGAGACATTTCCCATCTTTAAAGAAGATATATAATCTTTCATACTAAATTTTAAGGAGGACATAGAAAGATGTTAAGTAAAGAAAGAGAAGAGAAACTGATAGCATTTACACAAAAGATGATTCAGGCAAAGAGTTACAGCGGACATGAGGACAAAGTTGTTGCTGAGATGAAAAAATTCTGTGAAAAAGAAGGATTCACAGACATTCATATTGATAAGTATGGCAACTGTATCTGTCATATCAAAGGAAAAAAACCAGGTCCGAAAGTTCTGTTTGACGGACATATGGATACAGTACCTGTTCCGGATGAGACGGCATGGGATCACGACCCATTTGGAGCAGAGATTGTAGATGGCAAGATGTATGGACGAGGAACTTCTGATATGAAGGGAGCTCTTTCTGCGATGCTGGCAGCAGCTATTTATTATGCAGAGGACTGTGATTTTGATTTCGCCGGAGATATTTATGTTGCAGGAGTTGTTCACGAGGAGTGTTTCGAAGGTGTTGCAGCAAGAGAAATCAGTAAATATGTAAAACCGGACTATGTAATTATCGGAGAAGCTTCTCAGTTAAATCTTAAGATCGGACAGAGAGGACGTGGAGAAATCCAGGTGGAGACATTTGGAAAGCCTGCACATTCTGCAAATCCGGAAAAAGGAATTAATGCAGTATACAAGATGTGCAAAGTCATTGAGGAGATTCAGAAAATCGTACCTCCGACACATCCGGTATTGGGAGATGGAATCCTTGAGTTAGTAGATATAAAATCTTCTCCATATCCGGGAGCTTCTGTTGTTCCTGATTACTGTAGAGCAACTTATGACAGACGTCTGCTTGTAGGTGAGACAAAAGAAGAAGTATTAGCTCCAATTCAGGCTGTATTGGATAAAATGCAGGCAGAGGATCCGCAGTTAAAAGCAAAAGTTTCTTTCGTAAAAGATCAGGAAAAATGCTATACTGGTGAGATAATCGAGAGTGAACGTTTCTTCCCGGGATGGCTTTTTGACGAGAAAGAAGATTTCATTCAGAATATTTACAAAGAGGTCACAGCACTTGGACTTCATCCGACAATTACAAATTACAACTTCTGCACAAATGGAAGCCATTATGCAGGTGAGGCGGGAATCAAAACAATCGGTATTGGACCTTCTTTGGAGTCTTTGGCGCATACAATTAATGAGTATATTGAAATTGAGCAGCTTGTAACAGTTACTCAGTGTTATTATGGAGCAATGAAAGCACTGTTAAAATAAGGAAAAGAGGTATTTGATATGCAGTTATTCGACTTACATTGTGATTCACTTGTAAATTTTAAAACATTGCAATCAGATTTTCTCTGTGACCAGACCCAGTTCTCTTTAAGAGAACTGGGCAAATTTAAACGCTTGTGCCAGACTATGGCAGTCTTTGTCCCAGATGAGATCCGTGGGGAAGATGCGGTGGAGTATTTTAAAGTACACAGAAATTATCTGAAAGAATTGACCGAAAAACAACCGGAGCTGGCACAACAGGCATATACAGCAGAGGATATTGAGCGCATTACAAATGCCGGAAAATGTGCAGTTGTACTTTCAGTAGAGAGTGGGGCTGCGCTTGGCGGAAAACTTGAAAATGTAGATATGCTTGCGGACAGTGGTGTGAAGATGATGACACTTGTCTGGAATGGTGTCAATGAATTGGGATCTGGACATAATACGGAGCAGGGACTTACGGATTTTGGAAAACAGGTAATCCGGAAGATGGAAGAGAAAAAAATCATTGTGGATGTTTCCCATCTGAATGATCCTGGATTTGAGGATGTCTGCGAGGTTGCAACAAAGCCATTTATCGCGACACATTCCAATTTGCGGGCAGTATGTTCTCATCGAAGAAATCTTACGGATGATCAGTTCAAAGAGATCGTTAGAAGAAAAGGACTTGTAGGAGTGAATTTATTCGAAAATTTCCTGTCGGATGATCATGTGGGAGATCTGGACAGTCTGTATCGTCATGTATACCGCATGCTTGAACTTGGCGGAGAAGATATCCTTGCGTGTGGAAGTGATTTTGACGGAGCAGATATCGATGCTTCGCTGGATACACCAGCTAAATTTGCAGCATCCTCTGATTACCTTCTGCAAAAAGGAATTCAAGAGGAAGTTCTGAATAAGATGTATTTTGAAAACGCATTAGAATTTTTCCGCAAAAACCTATAGAAAAGGTGTGAATAAATGTTAATAAAGAATGCTGTTCTTATCAATGAGAATGAAAAAAAAGAATGTTCTGTCCGGATTGCTGACGGCAAGATCAAAGAGATTGCCGCGCAGCTTGAGGCAGAAAAAGAGGAGCATGTGATCGACGCTTCCGGGTATTACCTTTTACCCGGAGGCGTTGATGTGCATACCCATATTGAAATGCCATGCGGTAATCTTGTATCATCGGATGACTATGCTGCGGGGACAAAAGCTGCAGTGTGGGGCGGAACAACAACGGTGATGGATTTTGCCGAGTATGATAAAGGGGAAAAATTACAGGATGGACTTGACCGGTGGCTGGCGAAATCTGAAGGAAAGTCCTACTGTGATTACAGTTTTCATATGACCGTCTCAGGATGGGATGAGACGATGGAAGAGCAGATTCACAATATTAAGGCTCAGGGCATCCCGTCATTTAAGGCATATACGGCATATCAGGATGATATTGGTGTGAATGATAAAGAGTTATTCCGGATTTTAAAATGTATGAAAAAAGAGGGTGGACTTCTGTGCGTACACTGCGAAAACGGACCAGTTTTAGAATGCCTGCAGGCAGATTTAAAGAATGTGGCTCCGGGACGTATCCGAAACCATCCGGAGTCCAGGCCGAATCTGGTAGAAAAAGAAGCAGTCTCAAGAGTGATTGACCTGGCGGCAATTGCAGATGTGCCGGTATATATTGTACATGTAAGTACAAAAGAGGCTGTTGATGTTATCCGGAAGGCAAAGGCAGCAGGACAAAAAGTCTATGCGGAAACTTGCCCACAGTATCTGCTACTGGACGATTCAAAATATGATCTGCCGGATTTTGAGGCGGCTAAATATGTTCTTTCACCACCGCTGCGCCGCAAAGAGGATCAAGCTGCATTGTGGGAGGCTGTAAAAGACGGAACGATTGACGTAGTATCTACAGACCACTGTTCCTTTAACTATAAAGGACAGAAAGATCTGGGAGAAGAGGATTTTACACAGATTCCCAATGGTATTCCAGGAATTGAGAACCGTATGAAGCTGATGCTTACTTATGGAATAAGACATGGAATGAGCCTGGAGGAAATTGTAAAAGTCTGCTCTGCAGTTCCGGCAAAAATATTTGGCCTGTATCCGCAAAAAGGTGTGTTGGAAACGGGCAGTGATGCAGACATGATTTTGATTAAACGGGAAAAAGTACATGCAATCACATGGTCAGAACTTCACCAGCAAGTGGATTATACTCCATATGAGGGTGTGGAAGAAGAATGGGAGATACCATATGTTTTTGTACATGGAAATTGTGTCATTGAGCGAGGAAACTGGCTCAACAAAATCCCTTTAGGAAAATTCCGGAAATGTCTCTAAAAAGTCTTTAAATAAGAACAATTGTGAGAACATTGTTGTAAATAGCGAGTGATTTTTAGAAAATAAACGATTTTTCATAAAAAATGGACATTCAATCGCGATTAAATTGTGAGTTATGATGAAAAATGCACAATGCTTGCTAAATTATTGACAAAAATAACGCAGATGGATATAATAAGGGTAAATAAAAAACAAGCACATATAGAGAATGAAAATAATTATATTTTTGCATTAAGTAAGTCAGACAAAGAAGTTTGGTAACCTTCGTATAAAGGTTTCAGACTTCTTTTTTGTTTTATCATTAGGAAATTGCATTATTTTCTAATGATACAAAAATACTTTCATGCAGATCAGTTATTGGATGATAGGAATGTTGTAAGGAAAAGGAGTTTGGTAACCTTCGTATAAAGGTTTCGAACTCCTTTTTGTGTAAAAAAGTGCTTTATATGGATGTTGTCTCGCTATACGGATGTCTTAAGAACAAGGAGGTTCTTCTGACAGGCGCGTATGGATCGATGTTAGAATGGTGAATAAGGGTTTGGCGACTTATTTTAGTAGCCATACCCTTTTTTCATAAAAATCTGTTCTGTCAGGACTGAGAAGATCCGGCAGAAGGAATATTTGTTTTCGACTGGCTTTAACAGATATTTCAAAACATGTATTCAGAAGAAAACAGGAGTCATGAACCTGTTACATGTACACTGGTAGATAATTACCGCGGAATTACTTTGTGTGACACTACGAAGCCGGTAGTGGGACGGGAAGAAGGAACCTGGCCCTTATCTTGCGGAGGATAAAAATGAAAACAACAACTTCAAAAACTGCTCAGGTAAGCAGCGCAATTTATGAATTGGACGGAAAACCACCAATAACACAGGCGTTTCCACTTGGCTTGCAACAGCTGTTGGCCATGTTTGTAGGAAATATTGTACCTATGTTGCTGGTATCAAGCAGTGCAGGCTTATCTACTGCACAGTCTACATTATTGCTGCAGAGCTCACTTCTCGGAGCTGGTGTAGCAACACTGTTACAATTATTTCCACTGAAGCTGGGATATATCCAGACTGGATCGGGACTTCCGGTCATGATGGGACTGACGTACACATTTTTACCAATCTGTATTTCGGTATCTATCCAGTATGGACTGGCTGCACTGTTCGGAGCACAGCTGATCGGAGCAATTGCCTCCATTTTTATCGGGCTGATTATTCCGAAAGTCAGAAAATTATTCCCACCGATTGTAACAGGAACAATCATTGTTTCTATAGGAATATCCTGCTTCCCGACGGCGGCATATAATCTGGCCGGAGGTCAGGGCGCTGCGGATGTAGGAGCATTACACAACTGGGTAATTGGAGCAATCGTAATTCTTGTCATTATGATCTGTTCAGGATATGGAAAAGGTCTTGTAAATGCAGCTGCGATTCTGATTGGAATCATTACAGGATATGTTGTAGCTTTGTTCTGGGGAATCATTGATTTCTCACCGGTCAAAGAGGCAGCATGGTTCGCAGCACCAAAGCCGCTTGCATTTGAAATTGAATTTCACTGGAATTTTGCATTGGTATTTATCTTACTGTTTTTCATCAATGCAGTAGAAATGACTGGTGATTTTACCGTATCTGCAACAGGTGGTCTTGGAAGACAGCCAAAGAATTCAGAACTTAGAGGCGGAATTATCGGAAATGCAATTGCCTGTGCATTCTCATCAATTTTCAACTGTTTTGCAACAGGAACATATAGTCAGTGTTCTGGAATTGTAGCCTTAACAAAAGTATGTAGCAGATATGTTATGGGATGAGGAGCTCTTACACTTGTTGTAGCAGCTTTCTGCCCGAAGTTATCAGCTGTATTATCGACGATTCCGAATTGTGTAATTGGTGGAGCTACCGTAGTTGTATTCTCCATGATTGCAATGTCCGGTATGAGTCTTGTGGCAAAAAGCCGCTTTACAAATCGAAGCATGCTGATTTGCGGAACAGCATGTGCACTTGGTCTGGGAATTTCATTTGCGAAAGACACACGGTCAGGTGCGGGTGAATATGTACCGATGTTCTTTGGAGAGTCCAGTATCATTCTGGTAGCAGGAACAGCAATTCTTCTGAATCTGTTATTGCCAAAGAAAGAAGTAGATAAAGAAGTAGATCAGGAACTGAAGGATGAAATTGCAAAAAACGAAGAGTAGTGGAGGTATGGAGCTATGGTAGATAAATTATTAAAAAATGGCATGATCGTAACAGTGAACAAAGAGCGGAAAATTTACTATCACGGAGCAATGGCTGTAACAGGTGATCGTATTACAGAAGTCGGTGAGACAAAGGAACTGGAAGAAAAGTATAAAGATGCCAAAGAAATTATCGACCTGGATGGAAAAATTATTTTCCCTGGATTTATTAATACACATAACCATCTGTTTCAAACGCTGTTGAAAGGTCTTGGAGATGACATGGTACTTAGTGACTGGCTTGCAACGATGACATTTCCGGCTGCCCAGTACCTGGAACCAGAGGACTGCTATTACGGAGCCATGCTTGGATGTATGGAAGGAATCCGCAGTGGTATGACAACACAGGTGGATTATATGTATCCACATGCAAGAGAAGGTCTCAGTGATGGAGTCATCAAAGCATATAAAGAACTGAAAATCCGTGGAATCTTCGGACGAGGCTGTATGGATGAAGGATTGAATTTCGGTGTCTGTCCGGCAATCACACAGCAGCCAGATCAGGTGGAAAAAGATCTGGTCCGTATCTTTGATACATATCACAATACTGAGAACGGAAGAATTAAAGTCTGGGTTGCACCTGCAGCACTGTGGTCAAACTCAGAAAAGATGTTAAAGATGCTCTGGGATGTAACGAATAGCTATAAATCCGGATTTACAGTTCATGTATCAGAGACACCATTTGACCGTATGGCAACAAAAGCACTTCATGGATGTGAAGGAACAGACTGTCTGGAGAAACTTGGAATTCTCGGTGAGAATGTTCTGATGGTTCACTGTGTATACTTGAACGATAAAGATATCAGACGTGCAAAATACTATGACCTGAAAGTATCACACAATCCGGTAAGTAATATGTACCTGTCATCTGGTGTTGCACCGATTCCGAAACTTCTTAATGCAGGAGTAACCTGTGGACTTGGAGTTGACGGAGCCGCAAGCAACAATGGACAGGATATGATTGAATTAATGAAGACAGCTTCCTTGCTTCAGAAAGTAGATACATTGGATCCTACGGTTATCACAGCAGAAAAAGTATTAGAGATGGCTACGATTGATGGAGCAAGAGCAATTGGAATGGAAGATGAAATCGGATCACTGGAACCAGGAAAGAAGGCTGACTTTGTAATCTTCAATCCATATCTGAATCCGAAGGCAATTCCGGTACATAATCCGGTATCAACACTGGTTTACTCTTCTACCATGCAGAACATCGAGAGTGTTGCTGTAGATGGAGAATTTATCTTAAAGGATGGAGTTATGACGACTGTTGCAGATGAACAGAAAGTTCTTCACGAGGCACAAAAGACCGCAGAGAGCTTATGCGAGCGTGGAAAGATTACGAACCGTCTGGATGGACATCAGTGGAAGAGTATCGCATTTTAACATTTTAATTTTAACGATTATTGAATGAAGAAAGAGGGAGAAACGTATGGCTAACCAGGGAAAAGCAAAAGATGATGCATTGTTTACTTATACTGGAAAACCTGGATTCGTCCAGATTATTCCAATTGCCTTACAACATGTAATGGCAATGTTCGTAGGAACCGTAACAGTACCAATGGTAGTTGCAAATGCCTGTGGATCAACTCAGGAGGAGAGACAGATCCTGATTCAGATGGCGCTTATTATGGCCGGACTTGCAACTTTGGCACAGATGATTCCTTGGAAAGGATTTGGAGCAAAGATTCCGATTATCTTTAGTGTAGGATTTACATTTGTTCCGACATTGACTGTGATTGGAGCAAAATATGGATTGTCTGGTGTGTTTGGCGCGCAGATCATAGCCGGTGTCGTAACACTTATTATGGGATTTGCAATTAAGTATATTCGCAAGTTCTTCCCACCATTTGTAACAGGAACAATTATCCTGACTATTGGTCTGTCCCTGTATCCGATTGCAATTAAGTATATGGCAGGAGGCCAGGGCAGCGAAGGATATGGAAACTTAGATAACTGGATCATTGCAGGTATCACACTTGTTGTAGTTATTATCTGTAACATGTTTTGCACAGGCTATATCAATCTTGCCGGTATTGTAATTGGTGTTATTGTTGGATACATCGTATCTTTGTTTATGGGAAAGGTAGATTTCAGTGGTGTTGCAGCTGCAGGATGGATTACGATTCCAAAACCATTTCAGTTCGGAATCAGCTTCTCACCAACAGCAGTCGTAGCCATTATCCTGCTGACAATTGTTAATGTTATGCAGTCCGTTGGTGATATGACAGGAACAACTGTCGGTGGATTTGACAGAGAGCCGACGGCAGAAGAGTTATCCGGTGGTATTCTGGCATCCGGTGTTGTTACATTGATTGGAGCATGTTTCGGAGGACTTCCGGTATCTTCTTACAGCCAGAATGTAGGTATTGTATCTATGACAAGAGTTGTCAGCCGCAGAGTATTTGGTGTAACAGCAGTTGTAATGCTGGTTCTTGGATTTTCACCAAAGTTCAGTGCACTGATGTCAACGATGCCAAAAGCAGTTATCGGTGGTGCAACAATTATCGTATTTGGTATGATCACAATTACAGGTATGAGACTTCTGAAAGATGATCTTTCATTCAGAAACGGAACAATCTCAGGACTGGCCCTGGCACTTGGAATGGGTATTACAATGGTACCAGATGCGATTTCCGGATTCCCAGAGTCCATGCATATGTTCTTAACAGAGCCAATTCTTGTAGCAGGTTTAGTTGCATTTTTCCTGAATCTGATTGTACCAAAGGATAAGGAAGAAAACGAAAAATAAAGTAAAAATAAGTGAAAGTAAAGTTGGAAAGGAACGATGACGGTATGATAATTGGTTTGGAAATAAATGGAAGAAAACAGACCGTTGAAGTAGAAAAAGATTGGAATCTTCTGTATATTATCCGGGAGGTATTAGGGCTTACAGGTACAAAATGCGGATGCTCTGACGGGGCATGTGGTGCCTGCGTAGTAATCATGAATGGAGAAGCCGTCCGTTCCTGCCGAATAAGTGCTAAGAAATTAGAAGGAGCTAAGATTACAACAATTGAGGGTGTGGCCGATGGAGAGCGGCTGCACCCGCTCCAACAGGCATTTATCGATGCCGGTGCAGTGCAGTGTGGATTTTGTACACCTGGAATGATCATGCGTGCAAAAGCACTGCTGGATCACAATCCGGATCCGACAGAGGAGGAAATACGTGAAGCGTTACAAGATCATGTCTGTCGATGCGGAGGATATCAGAAAATCGTAGAGGCCATTCAGCTTGCGGCCAGAAGGATGCAGGAGGTAGAAGATGGAAGAAAATAAATTTGAAGTAATCGGACAGAGAATACCAATCCGGGATGCAGCTGCCAAGGTGACTGGAACAAAAATATATGTTGGAGATATGAAATTACCTGGAATGCTTTATGCAAAAGTGCTTCACAGTCCGAAAGCACATGCAAAAATTATAAGCATCGATACAACTGAAGCTGAAAATTATCCTGGGGTTCGTGCGGTAGCAACTTACAAGAATACACCTCAGGTCAAATATAACAGTGCATTACGATTTATAGAACATCAGATTCCGAATACGGAGAGAATTTTTGATGATACCGTTCGTTTTGTAGGAGACCGAGTTGCAGCTGTTGCAGCAGATACATTAGAGGCAGCAGAGGCAGCAGTTAAATTAATAAAAGTAGAATATGAAGATCTGCCGGTTATGCTTACGATTGAGGATGCACTCAAGGAGGGAGCATACCCGATTCATGGTGACAGTAATATTGTAGGACAGGCACATGTAGATGCCGGTAATGTAGACGAGGTCTGGGATCAGTGTGATTATGTCATAGAAGATTCTTTTACGACTCAGCCAATTCATCATGCAGCAGTAGAACCGCATGTTGCTATTGCAAACTGGGAGTACGGAGATAAATTGACCGTATATACATCTTGTCAGAATATATTTGGATTCCGTGTTATTTTAAGTCAGTTATTTGGTTTGCCTTATAATAAAATCCGTGTTGTGACACCGGCAATTGGCGGATCATTTGGCGGAAAACTTGAGATGACAATTGAACCAGTTGTGGCAGTGCTGTCTAAGATGACAAGAAGACCAGTGCGTTTGGAGTATACAAGAAAAGAATGTATTTCATCTACAAGAGTCAGACATGCTTCAAAAGCACGGGTCAAGACAGGGTTTATGAAAGATGGAACAATTAAAGCCATGGATTTGAAACTGTATACCAATACAGGTGCATATGCAACAAGTGCACTGAATGTTGCAGGAGCTATGTCACACAAAGTGTTTAAAGCATACAAAATTGATCATATGCGTTTCCATGTAAATCCGGTATATACGAACACCATTATAGCCGGAGCCATGAGAGGATATGGCTCTCCGCAGGCATATTTTGGAATGGAACGTCAGTTCAATAAGATTGCGAATTTCCTGCATATGGATCCGGCTGAATTGCAGATGAAAAATATGGTAGATCCAGATAGTCTGGATCCGTGTTTCCACAAGCCGCATGGAAATCCGAGACCAAAAGACTGCCTGAGACGGGCAATGGAACTGATTGATTATAAGAAAATCTGTAAAGAACAGGAAGAGACGAAAAATGACCGTTATCGAATCGGGGTCGGAGTCGCACTTGGAGTTCATGGAAATAACTGTTTTGGAGCACATCGGGATGTTACGACCCTGATGTTGAAGATGAATGAAGATGGAAGCTGTATTTTATATACAGGTTCTCATGATATGGGAAATGACAATGTTGGTATGCAAAAACAGATTGTCTCAGAAGTTCTCGGCATTCCGATTGCCAAGATCGATACGGTAGAAGCAGATACAGATGCATGTATGTGGCATCTGGGAGATTATGCCAGCCGCGGAACATATGTAGTGGGAATGGCTGCGAAGAAAGTAGCCGAGGAAATGAAAAAAGAATTGCAGAAGGAAGCTTCGGATTTATTGAAGGTAGATCCTGACCAGATTATTTTAAAAGATGATTATGCATGGGACAGTAATGACGAGACCAATAAGGTGTCTATTGCGGAAGTAATGCTGCACTGTCAGAAAGACAGTATGAGAGAGTTGAACTGCTATGTTACACATCCGGCTCCAAGAGGCCCAAGTTCTTATGGCGTCCACATTGCAAAGGTACGTGTAGATATGGAGACCGGGGAGACAAAAGTACTGGAATATGCAGCTGTTCAGGATGTCGGACGCGTGATCAATCCGCTGGCATTGGAAGGTCAGCTTGCCGGTGCAATTCACATGGGACTTGGAATGGGACTGTGCGAAAACATTACCTATGATGAAAATGGAACACCAAGGGAAACGGGATTGAAGAAATATCAAGTGCTGCGTGCATCTGAAATGCCAAAATTATATCTGGATTTTGTTGCAGAAGGAGAAGGGGAACCTGGAGGTCCGTATGGTGCCAAGAGCCTTGGAGAGTGCCCGGTCGTACCGGCAGCACCTGCAGTAGTGAATGCAATCTGTAATGCAATCGGGGCAGAAATCAATGACCTTCCGGCAAATCCGAAGAGAGTGAAAGAGGCAATTGAAAGAAAATATAATGAAAAATAACAGGAGGGGTCCGTATGAGTGAACAGAAAGTTAAAATTTTAGGAATCTGTGGAAGTCCGAGAAAAAAATCATCCTACACTGCATTGCAGGCTGCACTTGAAGCTGCCAGACAGCAGGGAGGAGTAGAGACAGAAATTGTAGAACTTCGTGCAAGAAAGATGAATCCTTGTATTCATTGTAATAAATGCCTGAGAGATGAATCTGACCGATGTACGGTATTCCAGGATGATATGACGGAACTGTATGATAAATTCTATGAAGCAGATGGAGTCATCATTGCATCACCGGTATATGAGATGAGTGTCACTGCTCAATTGTCAACATTTTTCAGCCGGTTCCGTTCTGCATGGATGATTAGTGTTAAGGATCCTTATTTCTTTACAAAGAAAGTGGGAGGAGCAATCACAGTCGGTGGAACAAGAAACGGAGGTCAGGAGTTTGCACTTCAGACGATTATTAATTTCTATAATACACAGGGAATGACAATCTGTAATGGCGGTTCGGGAATATATGCCGGAGCAGCGTTGTGGGCACCTGGAGATGGCTCCACACCGATGGATGATGAAATAGGAATGAAAAATGTTAAAATATTGGGCGAAAAAATGGCTGTCATGACAAAGATTATGAAAAACGCTGAAATATAAAAGAAAAGTTGCTCAGACTTCACTGTCTGGGCAATTTTTTTGGTATAATAAATTGCAATTAAGGCAGACAGCGAGAGGAATGGTAAAGTGTGTACAGACTAGAGATTGAAGTATTTGGCAGCCCGAAAGCAATATTTGATGGAAAAGTTATTCATTTCCCGTACAAAAAAGCGGAGGCATTATTTTTTCTCATTGCAGTCAAAAAAAGTATGAATCGCAGCCAGGCAATCGAACTTTTATGGGCCGAGAAGGAAGACAAAACTGCACGAAAAGACTTAAGAAATGCTATTTATGTGGTGAACAAAAGATTTGACTTCCCAGTCATACAAGCGAAGGGCAGAGAATGTCTGGAATTTTCTGACGAGTGCGAGATAGAAAATACATATACGCAATTTGTAGAAGAAGGAAAGATAGAAGTATATCATGATAAATTTTTACAAAATTTATATGTCAAAGATGCCAGAGAGTTTGAAGAATGGGTAGAAGAACAACAGGAATCTTTGCAGAGAGCGTATCTGGCAAAACTGAATCAGAAATTAAGAGAATGTACTTATGAAGATATCTATGAAATGGAGGACATTGCAGAAAAATATTTAAGACAGAACCCGCTGGATGAAGAAGTATATTATCAGTTGATCCAAGCGTACGCGAACAATGGAATGTATTATAAAAGTACACAACTGTATAAAAAATTGGAACGGTTATTTAATGAGGAACTTGGAATATCACCAAGTAAAGAAACTGTCAGATTATATCGTGATATTTCAAATCAATGGATTGATGAATCTTCAGAAGAATCAAATGAAAAAGAGTGGGAATCGAAATTTGTACACCAATATCAGGCGAAAGAATTGCAACAATTATATTATTTATATGATACATTTCTTGATGACATGCCGGTCAATATTCTGATTACCGGGATGAAAGACGTTGGTAAGGAATCTTTGTTGAAACAGTTTTTAGTAGATACAAAAGATGAAAAACGGTTTGTCTTCCAAACCAATTGTCTGAATGTGGAAAAGAACTTTATGTTACAGCCATGGAGTGTAATTGTACAGCAGATTATCAGGTGCACCGAGGAGCAAAATATCCATTTGCCGGAGAGATACCGGGATTCAGTGGAACAGATTTTTGAAATCTTTCAGTCAAGTACAGGCACCTTTCCGGAATTATTTGAAGAAATGTTTGAAAGTAAGATTTTTCATAATTTTCAAAAAGGACTGTGCGAAGTTTTCATGAACCTTTCTGGTGAGCAGCACATTGTAATAGCAATTACCAATATACAGAATGCAGATCCGCTGAGCTTCCGGGTTATTATGTATATATTAAGAATGGCAATTCCAAATGTTTATCTGATTATGACGGTATCGGATGATTTGGATATTGAACGGAAAGATATTATACAGGAATTTGTCTGGCAGGGTAATTTAAAAGAAATTGAGGTCAGGCCTTTGTCGAGAAACCGGCTGAAAGAGTACATACATGAACTGGAAAAAGAAAGTGGCAGAGAATTTCCGGAACAATTAAAGGAAGAACTGTACCGCTATTCCAGAGGCAGTTTGAGGGCGATAAAGGAAATCATAACACAGTATGAAAAAAAAGGATCTAATTTTGAAATTTTATTTTCTGAAAAGATGATGGAAATGAAATGGAAGGAATTGGATAATGCCCAGAAACATTTCCTGAGCATGCTGTCGGTTATGGAAGTAGGAATGGGAATTGACCTGATGAGCAAAGTATATGATAAAGATTTTGTAGATTTTTTTGATACTTTATGTCAGTTAAAAAATCAGGGGATGATTGAAGAAATCATTTATAATAACCATACATATTTTCAATTTGAGAATTCTTATTTTAAAGAATATGTATATAAAATAACTGAAAAATCAAAGAAGAAAATTTATCACAACAGAATTGCGCTTGCGCTGGAGGAATTGATCGAAAACCAGCTGTCGGGGAATCGATACAGACGCATGGTGCATCATTTTGAGTGTGCGGGAAATGAGCAAAAGGTATTCTACTATGAATTAAGAAGTCTGGAGCATCTGATTGATCAGATGTATGATGTTTATCCGGTTTTTATTCAGCGAATCGATATGTCAGAGAATATAAACGATGATCCGGTTACAAAGAAATTGGATCGTATTGGCACGTGGATAAAAGAAAATCATTTGCTGCGGGGTGAGACTGCCTGTGAGATGGAGGCCAGATATTTTTATAGTAAAGCCTGTTATTGCATTTCGCGAGGGGATTATGAGTCTGGAACCCGGTATATTTTTTCCGGTTTTGAAAATAGCTGGGTGGACGGGAATTCCGAGTATAAAATTAAGTTTGATCGTCTGATGGTATTTTATGGAATTCAGACGAATCAGATGGATAGGATAAAAGAGTATTTGTATCGTGGATTACGTCTGATCGAAGAAGAAAACCTGATTTACCAGAAGTGTGTATTTTTACGGATGGAAGGTTTGTATAGGATGATGCTGGGCGAGTACGAAAAAAGTCTGGACATTTTAAATCATGTGAAAGAACAGCTGGCTCAGATGAATTTGGACAGACAGACAAAAGGAATGAATCTCGCTGCTATTTATAATTATATAGGGGAAGCATGGAGACGTCAAAAAGCCTATAGAAAGTCTATCCCTAATTATGTCCGTGCACTGCAGATAAGCAGTGAACATGGGTGCCCGCAGAATGCGATCTTTTACATGAACCTTGCGACGGCTTATTTGGGAATCGGAGAAGAAGAACAGGCATTTCATGCATTTTGTCAGGCGGACAATCTGTATGATGCTTCCCTGTTGTTGAAAGGCAGAGTAATTGCAAAAAGTTATCTTGCTTTGATTTATTCCAAAAAAGGAAATCAGGAAAAAACAATAAAATATTTGAAAGAAGCAAACCGATTCACCAATTATTTAAAGTCACCAGGAGAAAATGGAATATTTTACCGGATATTAGGGGAAATTAAAGAAGCATATCCAAAGTGGCTGGAGACAGAGTTTGGGGAAAGCAGTAAAGTATATGAAAAAATGGGAGAAGAGCTTCTGGAAAATGTGGAAGGATTCTATGAAAAGGAGACTTTGAATTTGGCATTGGAGAGCTAGAGTCAAAAAATAAATATAGCATTAGACGTTTTTTAGACGGCACGCTGTTAAACTTGCTGTTATCAATTACGAAGGTGTGATGAGAAATCCAAAAGATTTCTGATTGCACCTTTTTTATTGACTGTAACAGGATGTTTTTAAAT
>ERZ808240.711-NODE-711-length-42806-cov-8.661879_pt1 | contig 42806 bp, 51 predicted proteins | sample MGYA00521084_ERZ808240 | MGnify/ENA primary metagenome ERZ808240 (study PRJEB31516, sample SAMN03275571) | gut metagenome | biome: mammalia-associated habitat; material: feces | host: Papio cynocephalus | place: Kenya | collected 2012-08-06 ...
TGATGGATGTTTCTGTGATAGATGCATCCGATATCACATACGATGTAGACCCGGATGGAATAGTGAACGGTTCCAGCCATGTACCTGCTGCTGTATTAACCTCATTGATAGCACCAACTATATCCTTACTCGTAGTGTTGAGCAAATTATCTTCTTTAGACTGGAAATAATCTGCGCCATGTCCCTCCAGACTTTTTGCATTATCAACTACTCCATCATTGTCAGTGTCGTATACCATCTTCATCATATCCCCATTACCTGTCTGAATAATGTAGTCAGTTATTGCCTTGCATGTGGGTATCTCGTCTTCGGAATTTGTTATGGAATTTTTTACGGCTCCATTCAACATTTCTACAAGTGCATTAAATTTAGGAATAACCACGTCAAGATGCAACTCATCAAACACTCTTTTCAAATCAGTGGCAGACATCTCTGGATTGTTGTCCAATAGACGCACTCCTTTTTGCGAATAATCTTTTTCCGTTATATTCTCAAACTGTAACATAGTCTATTACCCCTTATAATTACCTTTCTCTACAAATTCAAATGCAAGGTCGTATATTCCAAAAGGTTCATTAAATATTTCATTTGTGAGTCGAAACCTCGCCTTATCCACTTTTTTAATTCTTATTTTTCCTGTAATTAGTCTCTGCGACCTGTCACATGAAAATGTAAAATTTGAAAAATCAATTTGATTAAAAGTGAAGTATCTTGCCTTTTTGCTATCTTCCTTTATTTTGTTCCACGCACCATCCTTTAATGCCAGCACTGAAAGTGATGTAGAAACAGCAGTATTAAGTCTCACAGCCATATAACGAAAAGTCTTATTCTTGTAAAAAACTTTTCCGTCAAGGTCGGGAGTCTCCCACACTGCCTTTATAGGATCGCCATCATCATTGTAAGAAGAAAGATTTTCAGAGTTTGAATACATCTCACAAATTCGTCCGTCATATGTGCCAAAGTATAATTCACCGCCATCTGTCCACATGCAGTTTGCCGGAAGATTAGTCCTGTAAAATCCAACATACTGCCGTGTTGCATACGGCATATTATCCGTAGGCGGTAACGGCTGCAGCCCATCCAGAATGTAGGCAACCCCGTTAAGGCACAACCAGTAGAAATCCTTATATACAAAAGCGAAAGCTTTTTCCAGATTTGCTTCTTTCAGTAATTTTCCATTCAGATAAAAGCTTCGGTTCTGTGAATACTTTTCGCCGGTTACATCCTGTGCCGTGATTGCATATACTCCAATTCGGGTAAGAAACAACGGCTCCGTACATAGGTAACAAAATGTGTCCTTTGCTATTGCCCCAACTCCCTGCAAAGTGTTAATGATGCGGAAAGTAGGTTCTCCGTCCGTTAGTGTTCCTTCACGGATAAGGATTGACTGGTGCAGTTCGTTTTCATCTTTATGCGCCGCAAGATAACCGCTGATAATGGAATACCCCATCACCGCACTGTTGGTAGTACCCAAAACACTGTATGCCGTATCGGGATAATAGGTTGGGTCGTACTGCTGACTATACCAGTCATAATTTTTGAAGTCCGGGTTTCCACTTATGAAAAGCCTATCGGCGGCGCCGTTTACACCATACAGAATACCAAAGGTACACTTGTTCACTCTGTCTGCATACCCATCCACTGTCCTATATGCGGTGATAACCACGTTGTCCTCACCTGTTACTGGGCTTTTTCCGGGCGCAGTCGTAAACGTGACAATTCCTGTGGTTCTGTCCACCGTGAAATCCGTGTTCTCCGCCTTTTCCACGAAGTCACCGTTCTCATCCATGATTTTGACTACTACGGTCGTTGTGTCCAGATTTCCGAATGTAAGCTGATATTCCTTATCTTTCTCTGTGCCCTGAAACTTTTCAGTGAAGCCGGACTGAATAAGGTTAAGCGCTTCATACTGGGTACCACCGCCGGAAGGTGCCTTTGCAATCGTAAGTGTAGGAATATATGCCACACTGGATGCCGGGCTAAGTGTTTCACCGTCATACACAAGCATTTTCTTGCCGTCAATGATATACATTTTGTTGTTAAGCTGAAAACTCTTGCTTCGCTCGTCCGCCGCGCCCTCATAAACAACCTCATTGTTGACATACATTTTCGTGCCAGAATGCACTACCGGATATTCCTCTCCCTGTAACTGATGATAGCCGTTAATCTTCTGCGGATATGTTTCTAATGTTCGATACCCCATACATTTTCGGACTTTCCCCGGGACATCACGTATCATGTTTATGCAATTCGGTGACATTGACTCTGCAACCGCAGTCGGGCTATTAGTAAAATCACACCCCAAGAAGTCACTTATATTACAAAGGCTTCTTGCCGGTGAAGATGGTACCTTAAATGTCGTAGCCATTAAATCCACCCACTTTCACTCTGCACATACTCGTATTCTGATGTAGTTGCCGGGTTCTGTAAAAGTTCCCTTGCTACTTCAAACTCGTTTCTGTATGTGGTCGCAATACCAATATCATCATCCTTGTAAATCTGACTTGCCATGTATAACGGCAGTAAAGCAGCAACTTCCGGGTCAAGCGGCAATTCGTAAAAATCGTCTGTATCCGCGGTGATTTCCACAGGATATGCCTTGTAGTAAATCGTGTAATTGCCGGACTTCTCACGGTCAAGCACAAGAATGTGTCCGGCTTCAAGTCCAAAGTTGAGAAATCTCTGGTATCTTTCATCCGGTCCGGTTCCTTCGAAGTAAACTTCGCTTCCGTCAATCATATAGAAATCGTCCGCCAGCTCCTTAAGGTCATACTTTACTGTTTCCGTATAGGGGATAATATCTTCTGCAGTATCGAAGTTATCGCGGTACAACGCAACATTCTTAAACTGCATGGTCGTTTCCGTGCTTACCGTCATTACAACCTTTTTACCGGCATTGGCAATAAGGTTCTTATATGCCGTGTAATTCTTCTTACTGTCCACGGAAATCTCTTCCACGGTCTTATCCTCAATGGTAATCGTGATTTTTCCTTTGCCGACACACTCAATGTAATATGCATGAACTCCATCACCTTCAAATTCCATGCTTAAACAGTCTACATTAAGTGTCTGTATTCTCTCCGCACTGTCACTTGAAAGCACGTTCTTCACAGGGATTTGTGCGATTTCCAAAGGCTTTACTATGAATTTGTTCGCAGTAGACAGTATCTGCAGTGCTTCATTGGCTGCCTGCGGCATAGCTGCAAGGTAGTCTTTTGTTGAAGAGTCAGTGGGATAATCGTTCCCGTCTGCGGACTGCATTTTCTGTAATGTTGCTATCTTAATTTCTTTCCATGTCATAGCTATACCTCACAAATAAAAGGGGGCAGACCGCCCCCTCTATTTATTTACGTGCTTTTCCATTGGTTTCCGTATTTTCCTCGGCTTTGGTTTCCGTGAAATTTCTGGTAGAAGTGTATGTACCGTCAGCATTAACGGCAAGTACCTTATATCTGAAACCGCCATCCTCGAAAATATCTCCAACTTTAAGACCTGCTTTTACCATGTTAATCCCTCCTTTATGATAAGGTTGTGCCTGTTGACGCACCGCCCATAATAATATGTCTCCAATCGTTGAAGCCTGCGCTCATACGACCGTAACCATTCCATTCAAGGTTTCTGCTGTGGATTTCTACCTGGTTCTGAACATCCAGAGGAATACGGTCATAGAACATATTACCTCTTGCTGCCTTGTTACCCTTTGAGGACATGATAATATAAGGCTGTTCATTCCCTTCAACCTGCCACATAGGGTCTACCACAAGGTTCCATAAGCCCTTCTGGGTGTTGACATCATTGTTAGAAGAACCAACAATCAGGTCTGAGCGGATAATTCGCGTAATGGTATCTTCCAAATCAGGCACATTGCTCGGAATGATAATGGTATCGAAAACGAAACCAGTTACATTGCCGGACTGATTAAGGAAGTTTCTACCAATATTTGCAAGTCTTTTCAGCATAGTCGCATCAGAGCCGAATGCATTTGTAAATACATTTGACTGTGCTTTTACACCAGCTCTTACTCCTGGATGGTCTGTTGCAAACAGAGCCTTTCCGTCGCCGGTTGTTCTATCCACCTTCTGCTTGCCGAAGAGGAAGGAAGCTGCTTCGGTGGAAATTGCATCAGAAGCTAACTGTGCACGGGTTCTCTTATATACATTAACAAACTCGGAAGCCATAGTCTTCATGATGTCAATATCGCCGTCGTCTTTCATCTCTCTGGAGCAAACGAAAGATTTTGAGAATGCGCTGTGTACGATTAACTTTGAGAAGCCTTCCTGAATGTCGTCAAGAGGAGCCTTTTCACCTTCTGATACAATATCGAAGTTGCCTAATGAAGTGATGGAACCAAGCTTTTCAGCATACTTCTTTGAAGTTTTGACGTTGAAAACCTTGTTTACAAAATCGTCATAGCCGTTCTGTTCTTTGTCAGTGTCAGACATTACTGCCTGTAACACCTGCGCTTCTACTTTCCAGAAGTCGTCATTTAAGCCACTGTTCTTTGAAAAAATAATAGCCATAGCTTTAATACCTCGCTTTCTTATCGTTAAAATTTGACTACTACGGTGCTGCCAACGGTCTGGCCGGAAATACTAACGATTTCAGCAACACCACCAGTTTTAGTTGCAGTTACCTGTGCGCCGTCAGTGTGAATGGTTACCTTGTCGCCTACTGCAAGGGTGGCGCTGGACTCCGGTGCTACCGCAAGTTCGGTTTCCCATTCCTGCGTTTCATACACGGGATAGACGGCAATATCTTCCATGCCGGTAGCGGGAGCTGTGTATTTAGCCGCGCAGATAAACTCTGGCTTTGTGGTACCAGTTGCCTTAACCAGCGCGCCGCTTGCAAGGGCAAGAGCATCGCCAACTGCATAAGCCGTAGATGCGGTAGTCGGCATCATCTTGATTGCCGGCATATTGGAATTTGCGTTGTTTCGTAAAAACTTGAACATTTCTTATACCTCCTGTCTAAGGGTTCTGTTATACTTCTCTCTGAGTTCTTCCATACTGGCTTCCGGGAAAGCTTCTCTCCAAGTGGGTAATTCGCTCTGCGGGATTTCCAACAAATCTTTGGTGTTGTTCAGTCCGGCGGCGGTAGGTTCCATATGGTTCTTTCCTCTTGCCTGATTGATTGCTGCCTGCTTCGCTGCATCCGCTCTCTGGGTTGTCAGCTTGTCAAAATTCACAAGTCTGTAAATGTCGTACAGACTTTCCGTGAAGTTTGATTTCTGCCACCGCTCATAAACGGCTAAAAAGCTTTCATCCTTTGAAAGGTCACCGATATTCTTGATTGCAGGGTTCAACTTACCAATTTCCTTAATGTCATTGGCAATCTGTCTGTCCATTTCTTCCTGCTTCTGTCTTTCCATGACCTGCTGTGCCTGCATAACAACGGGATTTCTGCTGATGGCTTCTTCAAGAAACTGCGGGTCAACTCCGCTATCTCTCAATTTCTGTTCTGCATTCATCCGTTCCTGTGCATCCAGCGCTTCAAGGTACTCATCCACGGTATGTATTGCCTGTCCGGTTATGGGGTTCTTGAAGTCCTTGCACATGCGTGCAATTCTTTCATCCCTCCGGTGCATTTCCGCTTCTGCTTTTCTTCTTGCTGCAGCAAACTGTGAATTTACATCCAGTGTCTGCTGTGCGGCAGGTTCGGCGGGCTCCTGCACTTCTTCGCCTAAATCATCATCAGTTCCACCTTCTGTGGGGTTTTCGGGTTCCTGTACCGGTTCAGCGGGCTCCGGTGTGTTTGCGCTTGTGGGTTCCTCTCCTTCTGCGAAAAACTGCAGATTGAAAGGAAGTAAAGTATTGTTTTTCATGCTTTTTCCTCCGGATTTTTGCGCTATTCCTGCGAATTTGGGTATTAAAAAAGGACTTTTTCAGTCCTTAGTTAATTCAAGCGGTGTTTTTACCGTTGTTACGACCTTGCCGTGATTGGCACACTGCGCATTTCTGCACACAAGGTCCTGCTCAATATAAAGTTTTGTGTCTGTGTCCGGCGAGTCGTCTCCGGCAGTACGGTATCTGTGTCCGGAGATTGCCATTTCCACGTTACATAACGGGCATTTCACTGTTTTCACCACCTTCCTGCGGTTGTGCCATCATCTGCTACTGCATCATCATCTGTTGCTGCTGTTCCTGGTAGCGGCTTTCCACACTTCTCTTGATTTCTGCAGCATTGGGATAATCGTTTTTCTCCATAAATTCCCAATATAAAAGCAAGGTCTGTAAATCACCTTGCTGTCCGAATGCACCACTCTGTAATTTGTAATCAGCCTGTTGCCACATGGCTTCACGGTTCATCATGATTGTGGATGTAGGGTCTGTTTCAATGATAAATTCATCATCCCAGTACCATTCACCGGCGGCATCCTGCTTCAAAAAATCATATCTGTTAAAATGACTAAAGGAAAATGTGCCCTTCGTATTCTTATTAGAAAGCGGCACCGGCTGGTCTGCATACGCAAGCATGAATTTGAACATCATTTCATAAAGCTTTGCGAAAGCCGTGTTTTTCATGACACGTTTGCTTTCCAATCGACCGGCAGCCTGATTGATTGCGTACTGTTTCGCAGTACCGCTTCGTGCTGAACTGTCGTATTTACCCTGAAATGAGTCCGTAATTCCTAATGAGCTTCGTGCCCAGTCGTAATTCTGCTCCAAAAGCCTTAAATCACCGCTCACATCAGCCTGCAGATTAAGTGTCTGTATCTGGCTAAGTTCTGCCGGATTGTTTACACGGACAATTCTGTATTCCTCATCCGTTAAGGTGATATTAAGCCCTCTCGGAAGTGTGATGAGGGAGCCGCCACCCAAGATTTTCTCCTGTATCTTGGAACCTAATTTCTTAACGGCATCCTGCTGGTCTGCAACTACCTGCACATCAGAAAAGCCTAAAAGTTTTCCGCTTCTTGATACGTTTCTACGAAGTACAAAAGGGAAACAATTCGGCTTGTAATACGGAATTTTGGTTCTTACACTTACTTCTTCCATAACCGGTGTTCCGTTATCACCCAAAATGCCGTTCCCCTCTTCATCAAGTACAAACTGCATCTCCGTTCCAGCAACGGAAGGAATGACATTGCCGTCATACTGTTTAATATCCTCTGTGAGTTCTTCGTAATCGTCCGCCTTGGTTTCAAAACTCTTGCTGCCGCACTCACAAACATCACCGTTTTTCACTCTGCCACACTTCTTGCAGACTTCTAACCGCCGTGCCTGGTAGTCTTTCATATCTTCAAGGATAAAATCATCACACCACGTAAAAAGACCGATTGTACCGTCCTCGTTTTTGTAATACTGCTTAATAACAGATACCACATCTTCCGTGGTTTCCGTATTTTCCCTTGTTTCGCTTTCTGTTTCGGATGCACCTTTAACATCAACACCGTATCTCCGCTTTACGGCATCTCTTGTCATGGGAATAACCACAAAAATGTAGTCCATATCCTCAATCTCTGAAATGCCCGGCTGCGGAATAACTGTTCTCGGATGCCTGTCAGAAACGGACAGACCGCCAATATTGCAGTGAAAGCCCTTTTTGTTATCCCATTCAACCTGAAAGAAGCTGCCGCCCTGAATAGGTACGGTTCTTTCCTGCTTATCGTTAAGGACATTGAAGTGAAGCAGGCGGATTTCATTCTGCAGCATATCTTCAATGATTTTTGCCCTTTCCGCATCCTCTTCATGGATAGGAGTTACCTTTGGCATGGGAATAGATGAGTCCGTCTGGCTTTCAATCAGTTCGTAAGCAATGTTTCTGACATTGATAGAAAGCTTTTTAGCGCTTTTTGACGGCTTATTCGGATTGCCCTTAACTTCTCTTGACCCGTTGTATAAAGCTTCGTTCTTGGTCATTTTAGAGAGTTCTCCGCTATATGCACTTTTAGCCGTTTCATACTGCCGTCTGGCTTTATCAATTTTCGCCGCTTCTTCCGGCTTAAGTATTTTCTTCATAAAATGCTGCACCTTCCTCAACTTCATGTCTTAGGCTCTCCATATTTCTGTATAAGGTACTGTTTGCCCTGCTCATCTGCATTCTCGTAATCTTCCCACATGTCACTTGTCCATGTTTTCTTATTGCTATTCGATATTGCATCCGCAATGACTGTCCAGTACACACAAAAATACCGCAGACTATCTACATCATGTGTCAAGTCGTGCGGTTCTTTCGCATACACATTTGGTCTTTTTTTGTCCTTTTGGATTTTCTGCAAGCACTTAAGAAGATTGGGTGCGCATCCGTCCAAAATTGTCAGCCGGGATTTCTGATTTTCTCTTGGACGCAAGTATTCTTTCATGTTTGCGCATCCGGCGGGGAAATCATTACTTACTTTGGTAAGGGTTAAGCCGTTATCCGCAAAAAGCTGTGCCCGGCTCTTGCCGCTTTCCTGTGAACGGTTCCAAAGGTCCGGCGGTGCAAGGTAAAGAATTACTTCCTCGTCAGCAGACCGCCTTAATATCACATCCGCTGCTTCACCGATTGTCAGATTAGGCTTGTCATATTCTCTGTAAACCTGTGTTTCACCGGCGCTGTTAATCTGATACCAGTGGACAGATAACATATCAAGTCCATAGTCCAATGAACAATATCTTATAAGGTTTCCTTTTAACGGTTCCTTGGAAACCGTGTTTCTCTCGTTTACTTCTGGGAAATAAGACCCGCCCGGTACTGTAAGAGCTTCTTCAATCGTTGCAGGATATTCCTGTGTGATTGCATCTCCCATTGCTTTCTTGGTATCTTCATACCACTTTTCATCTCTTCTTGGGTCTGCATACCACGGAATAAAGATTTTATTGAAGCCGTTGTCACGGTTCGTAAATACCTCTTCAAAGAATGAACCTCTCTCAATGGTTGACAATCCTATAACCTGTCCACCAGTGGGACGGTTGATTGTAGGAAAGCCAGATTTCCATATTTCCTCTGCAAACGGCTGGAAACCCCATTCATCAAAAATAATAAGGTTAGCAGTAAATGAACGACCAGAACCCGGGGAGCTCGGCATACCGGTAAATTTGCTTTCCATTCCGTCTGGGAACTTGAACCGCAATTCCATTGCCAAACGTGTATATGTAATGCCGTTCCAACCGGCAGGCTGCTTTCCTTCCTCTCTGAACAGGTCAGGTGCATTAGAGCAGATGACTTCCATTCTTCGTACAAGTTCCTTTGCGTCATCTTCTTTCTGGGAAAGACCGATAACTGTACGACCGGGGCAAAGCATAACCCACGTAGCATAATGCAGTACAAGCCATGAGAAACCTAACTGTCGTGCTTTCAGAATAACATTAAACTTGTTTTCTGCTATGCTGCGCAGCGCTTCTCTCTGCTTTTCCCACATCTGAAACTGCTGAATGATATTTGTCGGATTATCCTTATCCTCTATATGACCGTAATTGTCAATGAAGTATTCCAGATTGTCCCGGCAATATTCAATTTCCGCTTGTCTAATCTCATTGATACTTGCCACGGCTACTTATTCACCTACAATATCAATTCCATACTGTACTGCGCATTCATGCTCAATCTTGCATCCCCTGTAATCTTTCCAGCCTTCTGCAAAATACGCGCAATCTGCACCTGCCAGCAGTTCCAAAGACTTTCCAAGAAACCAAAGTGGCTTTGCATCATGCGGGGCGGCTTCAAAGAAACTGTCTATTACTTCCACTTCTCCGAATTTTTCTGCAACCGTCTTTACAATCTTTTCTCTTTCAGCCTTGATTTCTTCATCCGTCTTATCTCTCATTGGCTGACTGATAAATAACTTTTTCATAGTGATGCTCCTTTCTTTTTATGAAAAAGGGAAACCCGGAGTCGAACCGGGAACAGTGGGCGCGACCCACCGCATCTACCGTTGATGCTATTTCCCTAAACGCAGACGGTAGGATTTGAACCCACAAGCCGTTTCCGGCCAGCAATTTTCAAGACTGCCGCATTACCCGTTCTGCCACGTCTGCAAATTGTGATGCCACATAGAATGGTTGCCGAACACACTTTAAGGGACTTCTTTCTGTGCATCACTTTCCTGCTTTCATTGCGCTTATTACTCACAGGTTTTTTCCGTGTGTTACTTTTTCCGCACGCATGCGGTTCCCTACTTGCCTATATGGATTGGTTGAACTGACCCGTTCTCCATACCATATATCAAGACCCAATTAAATCATCTCATTATTTTTTAGGGGATTGCCGCCTATAACGGCTGCTTTCGCAGGATGATTTTCACGTAATGGAAAAATAGTGGACTGTCCGCGCAGACGGTAAACCCGCCCACGCAAAAGGCCCATAGACTTTTGACGGTCTATGAGCCTAAAGGAAGAAATCTTATGTCAGAAATAAAACCCTTGCGAGCCGTGCGAGGGCTCTTAACAGCATTCCGCTACAAGGTGAAAGGATTGTCGTAAAACGACCAAGAATGGCAAACCAAACTATGGTAAACCAAAAACGGCACAAGGAGTCGAACCTTGTTTCGCCAGCACCGCTAATTGTAAATATTCTGCCCTTTGATTACCCTGTCTTTGTAGTGGTTCATCTGGCAGTCAATCATCTCTCCGACATTTTCTCTTTCTGAAATACCTATGCCGTGACCTTTCCTCATCAAGTCACACTGCAGTATGTTTTCACAGTACGAACATTCGTCCGTAATCTCTTTCCCGTATATCTTCATTTCTGCCTACTTTCTATTTCACCTATCATGGCTTCCGCCAGCTTTACCGCAAATTTATTTCTGCCGTATCTCTGCAGCACCTTCTCCGTCTCACCTATTAGCCTTTCCCACTCCGCATCACTCTGCGTGTTGTAGTATGCTTTATGCAGTTTCCATATTTCCGTGTATATCTCTCTGACCTCGGAATTCATTTTTTTATAAAATTTTCTGATGGGTATATGGTACCTACTATGAGGGGCGGGGGTACTGGTCCCCCTGGGGTATAGGGTGCACGCATACAGGCCGCAGCAGCCGCCCGGGAAAAGGTTGCAGTAAAAAGAAAAGAGGTGTATCATTCTAATATAGCCGGGAAGTAAAAGGTGTTTGGGCCCTTCGGATTTCCGGCTATGAATTGTCTAATTGTTTGAAACAATACAATCTATTCTGTTGTTATTCCGGCAACTATGCGTTAAATGTTTATTTTGCGCATAGTTGAAACATACCTAAATCCCGGAAAGCCTTGTATTTACTACATTTTTTAATTGTCTGAATTGAAACACAATTCAAAGATTAACATACATCAATACACAAGGCCGTTTATTCCGGTTTTGTGTCCTCCGCCGGAGCAATTCCGGAAAGCCGTTTATTTACCCTGTTTACCAGTTCCATGTCTTCGGGGCTGACTGTAGTTTCTACCTGCATCACGTCTGCGGGTTTTTCGCCTATGCTATCCCGCACATATACGGCGGCTTTGACGTTCCCCGCCTGTGCCTGCAGATACATGGCTGCGTTTAACACGTCTTTCTGTGTCGCTCCCTCTCCCAGCTGCGCCAATATATCAGGCGGCAGGCATTCCGTTGCCGTTGCCGTTGCGGGCAAATTTCCTATAAAATCAAGGATTTCTTTGGTCGTCTTCCTCTTCTTCTGTATCTCCCTTCCGGCTGCTGCTCCTTTCCGTCTAATCTCTTTGGCTTCTTCCGGTGGTCGTTTGTCTATCGGGTCTACCAGATTTAGCCATCCCCTCTCGCTGCCTACCGGTTCAACCAGTCCTGCTCTCACCAGCTCAAACCGTGACATCTGCGAAGGGTCTTTTTTCGTGGCACCGTTCCCGGTGTTCTTCTTATTGTCTTCTGCCATCTCCGGCACCTCCTGCCTTTGCATCAAAAAAGCGGCTCAGGTATTTAGCCTTGCCGCTTTTTGCTATCATATATATATCATTCTTTCCACCGGACATTTAAGGGCATTTTGTCACCAATCGCCACCGCTCCGGCTTCTCTCTTTTGTATTTCTCTCTTTATAGGTTACTGGTTACCCGGTAGTTTTTTTATATATCCCTAAAATATCTTTTCTCTTTCTATCTCTTCTGTGTATTCTTCGTCCTGTCGCTGCATCTTCTCCGCTATCGCCTGCCGGATATATTCATCTTCCGTACATCCAGCGCTTCTGGCATATGCTGGCAGGTCCTTTATGTCTGCGTATGTTCCGCCGTTCAGCGCCGTTTTTATAGCATCAACTAAATATGTGTTTAATGACTTTCCCGCGTTGGTTGCTGCTTTTTCTATGTCTTCCTTCGCCGGTCTGTCCTCTTTTTTCATTCTAATATTCAACTGGTAGTATGTCTTTTTGTTATACCTATCTTTGACGACTGACGACGTCGCCCCGCCGTTTTTATTCCTCATTCTTTTACTCCTCCGTATGGTGCTATCAGTATATTTATAGTATTATATCATGCGGCGCATCTGTTAGCACTATGCAGATTGCACAAAATACGGATTTTACATTTGTTAATTTTGCCTATTGCATACTGATAGCAGTATGCACTATGATAAGGGCACAACGAAACAAGAACACGGCAACACCGAAAGGAGCAAACGAACATGAAAGCATACAAGATTTTTGTAGACGGTCTTTACATTGGCACAGAGGATTTCACACCGGCAGAGGTTGAGAGCATCCAGAGAGATGCAGATATTACACTGGTAAGAGCATAAGGAGGACAAAAAGATGATTATAGGAACTTTAAGCGACGGCAAGCATTGTGTATATGATTTACCTTCTAACATTAAGACGGCGGAGCAGATGGAAAGCCTTATATACGGCTACAACAACGGACCGGAAGCTGAAAGCCACCGGGAAGAGCTTTATAATCAGCCTAAGTTATTAGGCCTTAACGGTCCCATGTGGAACGGATACGGAAAACTTAAGAGCACCGGCGAAACGGTCGCAATCATCCGTTACGAACTTTAATAAGGAGGGCAAAGAGATGATTAACACAATATATGGAACATTCAAAGATGCGCAGGACCTTAGAGAATACGCAAAGCAAGCAAAGATTTCCGAATATCGGAAAATGTCTAAGGTCTTCGCAGAACACCCATCAATGGAGCTTAGTTCCCAGATGTCGGATGTAGCGCTTGTGCTTCACGACAGTTACAACCTTAGTTGGGAAGATATAGAAGCCTTAGAATACTAGCCGAAATGCCCTTCGGGGCATCAGCCGCGGGATGGTCTCCCGGCTCTGATGATGGCAGACCAGAAAGGGAAAACATGATAAACATTGAAAACTTATACCAGCTTAAGGACGTCATTAAAGAACAGGGAGACACCAACGGCGATTACCTTGCCTTCTGCGAAAGTGGGAACACCTACGACTGCGAATACTCCGGCAAATTCAAGGCAATGTTTTTTACAATTCCGGAAAGTGAAAAAATTCTTGGTTATGGAAAAATAATTGCAAGGCATTAGTCGAAACCGCTCCGGCGGTCTGCAGGAACTGCCCCACCTGCACTGATGAGACAGGGCGAACATTGAAAGGATGGTAGATTATTATGAAAATTTTACTTGAAAAGCTGCAGGAGTTGGAACGTTTGGAAGAAATCACAAGCCGGATTGAAGAAGATTATGACAGAGAACCGGAAAACGTAGAATTTGAAAAGGCTTTTGATGCTGCGTATAAAGAAGAATTTAACGCATATGTCGGCGCAGCTAAATATATCGAACACATCACAGCCGGTCGTATTGATTTTCTTACGGCCAAGGCAATGATACAGACAAAACGTGAAGAGCTTAAACAGATTTTAGCAATATAGATAGTCAATAGGCTTCCGGGGTTTCCCCGGAGCCGGGAGAAAGGACACACAATGAACCAGTTAGAAGAGATTAAAAAAAACTTTAAGAAATCTTGCCTGCACAAGGCACTAATTTACCAAGACAGAGAGATGTTGCGCTTTGGTTTAGATAGCTTTTTAGAATATTACAGACAGTACTTAGCCGGGGTTTTCCTGTTTACCGACGAATTTACCCCCGATAGTTACAAGGACGAAGTAACAAAAGCCGGCGACTTTGTAAAAAAAGTACTTCGCTGCTGGGAGAGCGCACCGGAAGAACTGGATGCCATGCTTGAAAGTCTGGCGGATTGATTAAATTTTAGTGAATTGCAATTTTTCCCTTGACATTTCTGTTTGCATGGTATATTTTATATTTATACCATTCACGGGATAAATTCAAAATATTTTTTGAAAGAAAGAGGTTGTTAAGATGATTAAAGGATTGAAAAAGGCAGTCGGTGATTTTAAACGCTACAATGCAGGGGGGCCGTATTCGGATAGATACGGGATTTTATATTTCAACATCCCCGAGCGGGAAGTATTTGCAGGCGAATATATCGGCTTCGGCCGTGGCAATTCGATATGGCCCAATGATAACATTGCCGTTATATCTAAAATGATGAAAGAAGAAAACCCGTACCTTGAAGAGTCAAAAATCACAATGTCCGAAGTTGAAAAATTTATTGAAGAACACTTTCCCGTGGAATAAAAGAGAGGAGATTTTACTATGTACCCTATGACAGACGAGCAACTATATAAATTAGCGCAAATTTACACCAACCTTGTGCACATTGTTTCACCAGTTGGACATGACCCTTTCCCTACATCCTATATATTCCCGTTTAAGGCCTTTGTTATGATTTTACCGCGGGCCATGAGCATAGGAATACCCAAAAAGGTTAATGATGCGATAGGCGAATTTATGGATACATTGGATGAAGATGATGTAGACAAGCTGATGGATACTCCGGTCCCCTCGAGTATGCAACAGTACATTACCTTTGGGAGTAGAAAATATGAGAATTTAACACGCGTTCATCCTATCGCGACTATACGAAAAGAGAAAGGACTTACACAGTCTGAACTTGCGGAAAAAATCGGGGTAAATCAAAAAGATATTTCCAGATGGGAAAATTTCCGTTGCTCTCCCACCGTTGAAAACTTAAAAAAAATAGCTGATGCTCTTGACTGCAAAATTGATGATATTGCATAAGGCATCAAAAAAGGCATCCTTTACTGGGTGCCTTTTCCTATATGTCTAATTCGTCTATAGCATGATTTATAGAGCGCCGGATGCTTCTTTCGTCCTTGTCGCAGGCTTCGGCAATTTTCGCCGGTGAAAGTCCATTGACAAAACGCATCTGTAGAAGTGCCTTGTATCTTCTTTTTGGGGCTTTTTCACAGGCTTTTACTACCATACCCCTTACATTCTCCGCCGTTCTTATTTCGGCTTGGATTTGGGCTAATAACGCGGTTATATTAACCGCTCCTGTCTCTGCCTTGCTGCTGCCGCTTCCACCGCCGGAGCCGCCCAGATTGTATGCCTGATTTACCTTTGTAGCAAGGCAACCCCATTTTTCCATCTCTGCCGTTAGTCCGGCAATTTTCCTTTGTGCTTCCTGGTACTGGTTCAGATACATTTTTTTTCGTTCAAATTCGCTTACTTCTCCCATCTTCGTTTATCCCCTTTCGTTGCTGCTTTAATGGTTATATATCAAATATAACGGATGCTTTTTAGGGTGTCAAGATTAGGTCGAATATTTGTTCGGTATTTTTAGGCAAAAAAATAACCCGGTTTCCCGGATTACCCTTTTGGCATATTTGCAGAAACTCCTTTCTGCTTTTGAGTTTTGATTGACTTTTTGATTGGTTTCAATCAAAGGCTTTCAAAAAATGCCGTATTTTCAACGAAAATTAGAGCTGCTGACGGGAATCGGACCCGTGACCTCCGCACTACCAATGCGACGCTCTACCGACTGAGCCACAGCAGCGGATTTTTGGAAGTTTGTCTCCCGTAATCACCGAAAGTTAATATACCATAAGGGTATGCAGATTGTCAATTACTTTTTTTATTTTTTTTGACTTTCTTCATACCCCTCCAAAAAGCCTATGCTTTTGTCTCATCTCCGGGGTATTTGGAGTATAAGAATTTCAACAGAATAGGGGTGGAAATGCTGGACACGATAATCAGCAGGATAACGGCGGTAAAGTAAACATCCGTCAAAAGTCCTACGGAAAGTCCCTTCTGGGCAACAATCAGCGCCACTTCTCCACGGGTCATCATACCGATACCGATTTTTAAGCAGTCATGGTTCTTAAACCGGCACAGCTTCGCCATCAGTCCACAGCCGATAATCTTGGCAACCAGACCTACAATCACAAAGCATATGGAAAACAGAAGGATTTCACCGGTCACACCGCTGATATTGGTCTTTAAGCCGATGCTGGCAAAAAATACGGGGCCGAAAAGCATATAGGAATTGATGTCCATCTTTTCCGCAATGTAACCGGAGTCCTGAATGGAGCAAAGGATAATACCTGCCACATACGCGCCGGTGATGTCGGCAATACCGAAATATTTTTCCGCAATATAGGCAAAGCCCAGGCACAAGGCAAGACCGATAATCGGAATACGTCTTGTATGCGGATATTTTTTATCCACAATCTTAAATACCTTATAAATAATATAGCCAACCACAATGGCAAAAACAAAGAACAGAACCGTGCTTAAAACGACTTTTCCGGGATTGGACTCCGGATTCTTAAAGCCGATAACGAAAGTCAGCACGATAATACCGATAACATCATCGATAATGGCGGCGCTTAAAATGGTAGTACCTACCGTACCCTTTAATTTTCCCATTTCCTTTAAGGTCTGTACGGTAATGCTTACCGAGGTAGCCGTCAGAATGGTACCGATAAAGACCGCCTCGTAAAACTCATTAGTTCCCCACGGTGCAAATCCGTAAAATCCCATATAAAGCAGGGCGCCTAAAACCAAAGGTACAAACACACCTGCCGTTGCAATCAAAAATGCTTTGGGGCCGGTTTTTAATAATTCTTTTAAATCGGTTCCCAGACCTGCGGAAAACATCAGAAGAACAACACCGATTTCCGCCATCTGTACGATAAAGTCCGTCTGCTGCACCAGTCCCAGTATGCTGGGACCGATTAACAGTCCCGCAATAATTTCACCTACTACCTGCGGTGCTTTCAGCTTTCTTGCAAGCAGTCCGAAAAACTTTGCAAAAATAATGATAATTGCTAAATCCTTAAAAATACTGTACGCTTCCATAATTTTTCCATTCTCCCTCATTTAATCAGAAAAAGCAGTCCTTGGATTTGCTCATAAGAAACCGGATTTTATCCTCATATTTCTTAGCTAATTCGTTGATCAGTTCTTCTGCTTCATCCTTAGAATTCTCATTCACGCAAAATACACAGACATTTTTGCTGTTCCAGAAAAAGCCTTGTTTATACCATTTTATGTAATAAGAAATTCTGTTTTCCAGAAGAGTCTTTTCAATCCGGCTCTTGACTTCCATATCCGCCGTCTCGCAAAGCTCCACCTCGTTATGAACCTTTACCTTTGTGTAAATCGTCTGCATACCCGTTCACCTCTTTCCAATTTTACTATAAGTTCTAAAAAAATCAACTGTAAATTATTTTCTTTATTTTGGTTTTTATGCGCTGCAGTGCATTGTCCGTGGATTTTTCGTCTTTTCCCAGAACATGTGCTATCTGCACATAGGTCATGCCGGTCATATACAAATCCAGCACCTCATTTTCAAAGGGACTCAGCTCGTTTTCGATTTTTTTCTCCAGATTTTCCAGATTTTCCCGGTCAATCACAAGCTGTTCCGGATTCTGTCCGTCATCCACAAGCTGGGCAAGCCATTTCTGCTGCTCCTCCTCGTCCCCTTCTTTGTTTTCTCCGGAAAGAGAAATGTACGAATTGAGCGGTATATGTTTTTTCCTGCCCGCAGCCTGTATCGCCGCATACATCTGCCTGCTCACGCACAAATCCGCGAAAGTATAAAATCCGGCATCCCTTCCACTGTCATAATCCCGGACTGCCTTAAACAGTCCAATCATGCCTTCCTGGATTAAGTCCTCTCTATCGGCTCCCAGGATATACATAGACTCTGCTTTTTTACGGACTAAATTTTTATACTTTTCCATGATGTAGTCTGTAACCGGCACTTCCCCATCACGGAGTTTTATAATCAACTCTTCATCTGTAAATTGTCTATAGTCCTGCATAATAGCCCCTTCTTTTAAGAAGACATTTTGCTGCCTAAGCCTGCAGGCGTTGTCTTACAATCTCATAAGCAAGCACACCTGCCGCTACGGAAGCATTCAGGGAGTCAATATCCCCCTTCATGGGAATGGATGCCACCATGTCGCACTTTTCCTTCACCAGTCTGCCTACACCTTCCCCTTCGTTGCCGATTACCACACCGATGGGGCCTTTCAGGTTCAAATCGTACATCACCGTGCCGTCCATATCGGCACATACAAACCACAAGCCTTCCTTTTTCAGGTCTTCAATGGTCTGCGCCAGATTGGTAACCTTTGCCACGGGCGTATAATTTAACGCACCGGCGGATGTTCTGGCAACGGTAGCCGTAAGACCTGCCGCCCGGTTCTTGGGAATAATCACGCCGTGTGCTCCCGCTAAGTTTGCGGTACGGATAATGGCTCCCAGATTATGCGGGTCTTCTATGTTGTCCAGAAGGAAAATAAAAGGAGGCTCTCCCTTCTTCCGGGCATTCTCTAAAATATCCTCCACCTCCGCATAGGAATAGGCTGCCGCATAGGCAATAACCCCCTGATGCTTGCCGGTTTCCGACATCTGGTCGAGTCTTTCCTTTGTCACAAACTTGACGAGAGTTCCCGCTTTTTTTGCTTCCCGTTTGATGGTCATGACCGGTCCGTCCGTACAGCCGTCCAGGATGAAAAGCTTATCTATGGTTTTGCCGGCACGGTAGGATTCAATGACAGCGTTCCGTCCTTCTATGGTAAATTCTTCGTATCCCATTTCTTCTATCCTCTGTCCAACAATGTATACTCAGTATACATTGTTTACTCCATGTTGACTTCTCTGTTACTTCCTTATTATATATGCAGTCTTTGCATACCTTCCTTGATAAGCTCCAATATTCTGTCCATTTTATTCTGTAAATAAAGGTAGCCCACCAAAGCTTCCAATCCCGTTGCTTTCCGGTAGTCTGCCACACTGGCATTCTTTGCCGTGGTGTAAGCCTTGGCATTCCGACCTCTTTTGTAAACCGCCTCTTCCTCTTCCGTAAGTACATCCCCAAGCGCCTCTATCATGGCTGCCTGGGTCTGTGCTTTCACGTAACGGCTGGAAATCAGATGCAGGTCATGCGCAGAACGGTTTGCTTTTTCCACAACCATTGTTCTTATGATAATGTCATATACATCATCCCCGATATAGGCAAGCGCCAACGGGGAATAGCTTCTTACATCCACTTCGGGTAATGCAAATGTTTCACGGATTTGTGAAACCAGACTTACGCCTTCTTCCATTTTACGCCCTCTCTGGTATCTTCAATCACAATGCCCTTTTCCAAAAGTTCCGCACGGATGGCATCCGCCTTTGCGAAATCCTTTTCCTTCTTGGCTGCTTTTCTTTCTTCAATCTTGGAAAGCACATAAGCCTTTAATTCTTCGTCCACGGACTCCTCTGTACTGTCTGCAGCCTTGCCGGACAGTAAATCCAGGGAAAGCACTTCATCAAAGCTCTTTACCAGTTCTCTCTTGGTCTTGTCGTTCATGTCTGCCTTTAACATCTCATACAGAACGGTAATCGCCATGGAGGAATTTAAGTCATCGCAGAGTGCATCTTCAAAACGGGTTTTGTACTCTGCAAATTTCTCTTTGTCCACTTCTCCTTCCTCGGACAAATCGGCAATTCTCTTTAAGAGCTTATTGTAAGCAGTCGTCATGTTGTCCAGTACTTCATAGGAGAACTCCAGCGGCTTACGGTAATGGGACTGTAAGCAGAACAGTCTGTATACAAGGGGATTGTATCCTTTTTCTTCCAGTAAGGAAACGGTCAGGAAATCGCCCTTGGATTTGCTCATCTTGCCGCTCTTATCATTTAAGTGATGCACATGGAACCAGTAATTGCACCATTTATGACCGAGATAGGACTCACTCTGCGCAATTTCATTGGTATGGTGCGGGAAAATATTGTCCACGCCGCCGCAGTGGATATCCATGTATTCGCCCAGATGTTTCATGCTGATGCAGGAGCATTCAATGTGCCAGCCGGGATATCCCAGTCCCCAGGGGCTTTCCCATTTTAATTCCTGGTCATCAAATTTGGACTTGGTAAACCAGAGCACGAAATCACTCTTGTTCTTCTTGTTGGTATCCTCTTCCACATCATCCCGGACGCCTACCAAAAGCTCATCCTCGGTCTGTCCTGAGAATACGTGGTAATTCTGCAATTTGGAAGTATCAAAATAAATGTTGCCGCCCATTTCGTAAGCGAAGCCTTTTTCCAGCAGCACCTCAATCATATGGATGAATTCGGGAATGCAGTTGGTTGCCGGTTCTACCACATCCGGACGCTTGATGTTTAACTTTTTGCAGTCGGAAAAGAAGGCATCCGTATAGAACTTTGCCACTTCCATAACGGTCTTGTGCTCTCTCTTTGCTCCCTTTAACATCTTATCCTCGCCGGTATCCGCATCGCTGGAAAGATGGCCTACATCCGTAATATTCATGACACGCTTTACATCATATCCCAGGTAGCGGAGTGTTTTTTCCAAAAGGTCCTCCATGATGTAACTTCTTAAGTTGCCGATATGGGCAAAATGATATACGGTAGGACCGCAGGTATACATTGCCACCTTGCCGTCCGTATTGGGTACAAACAATTCTTCCTTTTTGGTAAGGGTATTGTAAATGTGCAATTTGTTTTCCATTTTCACACAGCCTCCGATTGTCGATTTCCTATACTGTTTTTGATAAGAAACCGTTTTTCTATAGGTATACTTTGACATGTATAGTATACATTAAGTAGAATAAGCAAAAAAGTGCCGTTTGTCAAGAAACAAAGCGCTTCCGCCGCCTCTTTATTCCCGTATTCCGGCAGAAAAAAACGCAGCCCGCTGTGAGCTGCGCCTTGTCTTATAAATTTTTCGGGCATCCCGTGCAGCCTGCGCACCCGGACACCGTTCTGCTCTTTTCCAAAAGCTCCACATCCTGGGCGTACAGCTCTCTCGGGCTGTTTAACATGCAGATAGCCTGGGCGGATATTCCTTCCTTATTGCCGGTAAAGCCAAGCCCCTCTTCCGTGGTGGCTTTTACGTTTACCTGGGAAAGGGTAATTCCCAGCCGTCCTGCGATGTTTTTCCGCATTTCATCAATATAGGGGCGCATCTTGGGCGCCTGCGCTATAATGGTGGCATCGATATTTTCCACGAAGAAACAGTTTTCTTCCAGTAAATCTCTCACTTTTTCCAAAAGCACCAGCGAAGAAATGCCTTCGTAAGCGGCATCGGTATCCGGAAAATGTTTGCCGATATCGCCCAGTGCCGCCGCTCCCAGCAGCGCATCCATAACGGCATGCAGCAGTACGTCCGCATCCGAATGTCCCAAAAGACCTTTTTCATACGGGATTTCCACCCCGCCGATAATCATCTTTCTGTCTTCCGCCAGTCTGTGTACATCATATCCCATTCCAATTCTCATATGTTACCTCCGTTGGTATCTCCACCGGTATTACCGTTTCTGTTTTTAAGCCCGCCGCGGCTATGCGGTTTTTAGGTCCGCCACGTGCTGTGCAATCAAATCTTTTGCTTCTTCCATACTGATACCCGCTTCCGCAAGCATCTTGGTAATGGCCTCCGCTTCCCTGTTTCTTTTTTCCGTAATCAGGTCATTCAGTTCTCTTTCCTCCGACTGGATACGCACCTTTAATGCCCCAATCAGCTCTTCCTTTTCCCTGATTTTTTCGTCTATGGATTTTCTCTGTCCTCTTGCCATACGCTAACCTCACATTCCGCCCCTCGGGGCTTTTTTACCAGTATATGGACAAGATGGGAAAATTATACCTCGGAATCCATTTTTTTGTAAATCCAGCCGCGGTCCGCGTAGCAGGCATTGCAAACCCGGAACTCATAACCGAAGGGCAATGTCTTTCCGCAGTATTTACAGGTGTTGATATATTCTTTTTTATTCTTGGCAAGAGCCTGCATGATGCTTAACTCCGTCTTTTCCCTTGCCGCATCCAGACGCCTTATATCGATTTCCTTGCCCAGTCTGTTGGAAAACTGGTGGTATAAATCCAGCATCTTATAGTATGTTTCGTACCGCATCAGACCCTTGTCGTTGCAAATACCGAGCGTGGGGAAAAACAACGTCACATCCGCCGTATAGGTCTTGCAGTATTCCAGCCACAGGGACACAATATCCCTGTTTTTGACGTCGATGGAACAGGTTAACATCCGGTAAAGCACATGCTTGTCCTCAAAGCCGTCGATGTCCTTCCGCTCCCGGTAAGCCTTTTCATAGAGGAAAAGCATATCCTCAATACTGATTTTTTCAAAGGGTTCGTCCGGCTCCACGCTTTTCCATACCGTTAAAATCCGGTCAAGGGGCTCGTCCATGTTAAGAAGCACCGTCGGGAAACCCAGACTTACCTTTTCAATCGGAAGTTCTTCCTTATTATAACGTTCTTTGATATACTCCCATTCCTCGTCACCGCAGGCATTCACATAACCGGTATCGTACATGCCGAACCGTCCCGCTCTTCCCGCTATCTGGCGGATTTCCGGCACGGTAAGCTTTCTTTTTTCCCTGCCGTCAAATTTTTCCGCCTGTAAAAATACAATTCTTCGTACCGGCAGGTTTAATCCCATACCGATGGCATCCGTGGAAACCACCACCTTTGTTTCCTTTCCGGCAAACAGATGAATCTGTCTGCGGCGGATTTCCGGCGGCAGGCTGCCGTAAACCACACTGGTCTTGATGCCTTCCCGCTCAAGGCGTCCGGCAATATCTAAAACCGCCCTCTTGGTAAATACAATCAGGGCATCGCCGTCCCTTACATCATCCGGGAACACAAAGGGCTTGTCCTCATAAACAAGCGGCGTCTTTCTTTCATAGTGATGCTCTTCAAACGTATCGCCGCACATATTGATTAAGTGCTTGATAACCTTTTCTCCGGCAGGACTCATGCAGATGTGGATTTCTTTTGCCTGTACGCCAAGCACGGCTCTCGTCCAGGAGTGCCCCCTGTCGGAGTCCACTATCATCTGCGCCTCGTCAATAACCGCAATATCATAGACCTGTTCCGTATCCATCATTTCTATGGTGGAAGAAATGACCCGGCTGTTTTCCTGATAAATGCATTCCTCACCGGTCAGCATGGTACAGGTTACCCCTTCGTCCGTCATCTTTTCATACACTTCCAGCGCCAGCAGACGCAAAGGACCTAAGTACGCTCCGTTTTCCGCTTCCTTTAAGCGGGTCAGGGCATGGTAGGTCTTTCCGCAGTTGGTCGGACCGATGTGCAGGATAAAATGTCTCTGCATGGCACGTGCTTTGGGAAATTCCGTTTCCGGCTTCAAGGGTACCAAATCAATAATCTGCTCCCGGATGCCGTATTCCGCATAGGAAACCGTAAGGTCCTTTAAGGTTCTGACACAGAGTTCCCCGTTCATCTCATTCCGCAGATAATCTAAAAATCTCTCCGTGACAATTTCCTGTTCCGAAGGCTTCATGGCTGCCAAGTCCAGCCGCACCAGCTCCGGCAGAAGGAAATCCCGGATTTGCATAATGGCTACCTGGTTATTCTGCTTAAAGGCAAAGTAGCAAAGATTTCTCACCTGTCTGTGATAGTCCTCCAGCTTTGCTTCTTTCACATGACCGGACTTTATCCTCTGCAGTTCTATGGACAGGCTTTTGGCTCTTTTTGCATACCCCGCCTTACCGTCCTGATTCTTTTTTCGGTACCGGGCTGTACCCTCCCGGTATTGTGTAAAATAAAATTGTGACAGTTTTTCCTTCTTTACCATGCTCCTGTTTCTCTCCCATCTTTTCCAGTATACACTAACCGTCACAAATACACCACTAAAAAATGCAGGGAAATCCGGCACTTTGTGCCCGCGTACAAATTTCTTCAAAAAATTTCAAAAAATCTATTGACAAAGTGCCATTATATAGGCTACAATAGCCAAGTCGGTTGCGACAAGGGGTCTTAGCTCAGCTGGGAGAGCATCTGCCTTACAAGCAGAGGGTCATAGGTTCGAGCCCTATAGGCCCCACTCCGAAAATTCTTTCGGAACAAAATTTTATATGTTTTTATTCCTTATGGCGAGATAGCTCAGTTGGCTAGAGCATACGGTTCATACCCGTAGTGTCGAGGGTTCGAATCCCCCTCTCGCTATTTTTTATTGTTTAAAATTTCTTTTACCATAAGAAAGAATCCTGCTTTGCAGGATTCTCCGCCTGCAGCGGGTCGCTTCAGCGACATATTTCCGCTCCGCCGCAGTGCGCTCCTGCCCAGAGGACCTTATTACTGACATCTATCCCGTAATCATTGTTAAGCTTTGCAGCATATGCTGCCGTTCCCACTAACTCATTTAAGCGCTGTCTACTCATAATAAGTTCTTCTGTCTCCACACCATCACTAATCCGACACCCTTGCTTTAAATTTTAACCTGCTCTCTTCTCCCTTAATAAAAAGTCTAATATTTCCTTCACTATTTCCGCCAGTTTTGCCTAAGCTTTATCCTGTGTAACTAAATCGACCATGCCCCGCATTTTTCCATGTCTCTAAAAGCTGGCTGTATATTCTCCAGTACCCTTCCTCCATGCAGTTTCAATTGATACTCGTAGTATATCGTATTATGTCGTGTTTGCCATTGAAGGATAACTAAGAATTATCCCTTACCGGAAAGTGTGCTTTTTATCAGTTTGTACTTGTAATTATTTTTCAATGGCATTTGATTGTCTATAAATTACATTATATTGCAACAGTGCTAATTGTGCAATCATTTTCTTTGCAATCATGTTTGTCTTATTATATCTATTTATTAAAAGTATTGATTTTATAAAATATGCAAGGGGCTGTTACAAGAACATGTAACACCCCCTTACATACAAATATAGTCACCAATTCACCCAACTATAAGGTAATTATCTCTGCCTTCTATTCTGATAAATCCGTAATTTTCCGACATATTTTCTCTTCGTCATACTCAGGATAAAATTCTTCCGCAGCCTCACAAATAGGTGCAGTGGTTGCCACATCCTCTTCTAATTCGTCTGCTATCTGTTCTATAGTTTTTCCTTTGCGGAGTTTCTTAACTGTCTGGGAAATCAACGTCTGCAGCTGCCCATTCTTTTCTCCACGTGCCATACCTCTGGTTTCACCACGAGCTTCTCCATCCGCAAACCCATCCTGATAATACTCCATCTTCATCAATTCAATCTGTCTTTCAAAAGTAAAATCAAGTGCCATAATCCTTCTCACCTCATTCTGATATGTCCGAAAGAAATCTGCAAATTATTATCAGTTATTAGCCAAAACTTTCTCTTTTAACTTATCAAATATTTTTCCTTCATCATATTCCGGAGCAAATTCTTCCGCTACTTTGCAGATAGGCGCAATCGTTGCGGTATCTTCTTCCAATTCGTCCGCAATCTGTTCTACACTTTTTCCTTTCCGGAGCTTCCGGACTGTCAGGGAAATCATATTCTGCAACTGCCCATTCTTTTCACCTCGTTCCATCCCCTTGGCCTCTCCACGAGCTTCTCCCTCTGCCTTGCCAGCAGCAAATCCATCCTGATAATACTCCATCTTCGTTAATTCAATCTGTCTTTCAAAGGTAAAATCAAGTGCCATAATCCTTCTCACCTCATTCTTATACGTCCGAAAGAAATCCTGTAAAATATTTTCTCTCGTACATGTGTCAATGGCTTCATCAATCGCCTGTTCCAGTTCCATCCCGTTTTCTTTATTGGCATTCACCCTGTTTATAAAGAAGGTATAGCCATATAAAACTTCCGACTTTTCCAGAAGTTCCTTATTTTCCGGTGCATTTAAGTTATACACCGTACAGGAAAGCTCCAAATCCGGATTTTTCTTTTCTCCCATATATGCTGAAGAAAGATACATTTTCTCCACTGCCGGGCGCTTTTCCCGTCCGTTGTAAAATACCACAAACCGGGGCGTGGGTATCTTAATCTGCTTGTGTCCGTACAGGTTCTCATTCTTCTCTTTAATGCGCCTGTCTATGGCATCCGTACAGTAAATCAGGCTGCGCATGGGCATATTGGGATTGTAGGAGGACTGGTGTTCATAAAAATTCATGTCCGTTCCAATAATAAAAGATGCATCGTTTCGGACAGACAAGGAAATTCCGCCATCCGTTGTAATAATTTCCACATCTTCCGGATTGTCAAAATGGCTGTTCCCCAGCACATTATAAACATTCAGTGCTTTTACTTTGTCCTGCATCATTAGGGAAAACACACTGCTTTTAAAATTACGGTTACGGTTCATCTTACCTCTTTTCCGGCAGAATGATGTTTTTCTGCCTGTATTGCGGCAGTAACCGTACTTCTGCATCCTTTTGCTTGCTGCACAAGGTTCCCGGCTTCCTGCCTGATTGATAGTTGAGAATAAAGCAGGAATTTCCGACCTGTGCGGAACCATTGAAGAATTAAGGTTCCTCACAAAAAGATTTGCACTTAGAATGTTATTTCGACAAAAGAAAATCTGCTTTGCAATCATGATAACACAGACTGCAAAGCAGATGCAAGAGTTTATTCGTAATTTAATATTTTTTTAATTTATTTGACGTTTTATCGATAAAAAATCCAAATATTAATTTGTGTCCAAAATTAATGATGTTACCGCTTACAAGATTAGTATCTGTCGGCATATCATTATTGTCATTTACATCATTATTACTCACATCCTGATTGCCAGAGTAATTCCCACCGGTAACATCATTGTTGGAGACATCTCCACCGGATACTGTTTCCTGAACAGGAACTACTGTTGACTCGCCATTTTCTGCAGCATAAACTGATGACGGTATTAATTCCAGCATCATACATATGCATAAAATAAATGCTAAAATTCTCTTTTTCAGCTGCTTTCTCCTTTTTTCATGGAAAACGCAAAGAAAGCACACTATTCCATGCACTTTCTTGCTTTTTTATCATAAAAATCCTTTATGACACCCCTTATTTTCTTGTTAATACAAAACCGGTTCCATTATTGTCAAAATTAAACGTCTTGCTATTGTAAGATACGATTGTATAATAGTCCGTGGAAAAGTCCTCAAAACGAAATCCTCTTTGCACTTTCGGAATATCTTCGGCAAAATTACTTAGTATGTAAACTGACTTATCAATCTCGTAAAGGCAATGAAGAAGAAGTAATTCCTTGTATTTTTATATGATAATGTAAAAAGCTCAAATCCTACTTTCATAAGATTTGAGCTTTTATTCACAATTCTGTTTTGGACCCTATTCTTCAATATGGTCAAGACCCTGGCTTAAGATGGTCACGATGTGTGCATCCGCAAGGGAATAGAAAATGGTCTTGCCATCCCTTCTGTTTTTCACCAGATCCATCTGTTTTAAGACACGGAGCTGGTGGGAAATTGCCGACTGGGACATGCCTAAAAGCTGGGCAATATCGAGAACGCACATTTCCGAAAATTTCAGTGCATAGAGGATTTTTAATCTGGTGGCGTCTCCGAAGATGCGGAAGAAATCCGCTAAGTCGTTCATTTCTTCTTCGGGTGGCATTGTTTCGGTAATTTCCTTCTCTGCGCTCTCGGAAAGCTGCAGAAACCCATTTTGTATCTGTTCCATATTTGCCCTTTCTTTTATCCGTTTCCGCCGGGAAACGTGCTTTACTCCCGTTATTCCTTGATAATGCTTACATATTTCACCGGTGTACGATAGGTGTAATTGGATATCTTGATGCCGGTCTTGGGGCTGGATGCATGAATAACCTTGCCGCCGCCGATATACATTGCCACATGATTGATGGAGCCTGAGCTTCCACCGTAGAAAATCAGGTCACCGGGCTGTAAATCCGATGCCGTAATCTTCTTTCCTTCGTTCGCCTGTGCTCTGGAAGAATGGGACAGGCTGATGCCGAAGTGCTTGTATACTGACATGGTAAAGCCGGAGCAGTCCGTTCCTTTGGTAAGGCTGCTGCCGCCATACACATACTTATTACCCAAAAACTGTTTTGCATACTCTACGATATCTACACGTAAATCGGATACGCCCTGACCATACAGAAGTTCGCTCATGGTTACGGCTGTATCCAGCTTTTCTTCTACTGTAACATAATCGTAGGAAACGTAAGCATCCTCTCCGTCGATGGATACTTTTACCCAGCCGTCCAACTGCTCAACGACTTCCAGTTCCTCTCCCTTAGGTACGGAGGTCAGAACCGTGGCATCCATGCTTGCCTGCTCTCTTACTTTCAGGGCATCCGCATTTACCACTGCTACCGTCTGTACCAGTTCCAAGGCTCTCATGCCGGCATCGGCGCCGGTATACAGATATTCGGTGCTTACATAGCCGTCCACATCACCGGACTTAATATGGGCCCAGGTGCCGTCCTCGTTCATCTCCACCACTTCGCATGCAGAGCCTTTCGGCATCTTTCCCACTAATTTACCGTCTGTGGCAGGAACGGCTCTGACATTTAAGTTGCCGGTTTCTACATCGGCAATTCCTAAATGGTTATAGCCCCAGTACATGCCTTCCGTGGTTGCCTCCGCTGCTTTTAAGCAGGAATCCTCGTCCAGCTTCAAATCAAAAATACCGCCCGCTGTGGGCATAATATCATTTATGGCTACCGTTCCCGCTGCCTTACTTTCCATCGGGTTGGAAAGAGAAGCAGCTGCTAAAAATCCTACGGCGCCGATTATAGCTAATTTGTTTATTTTTCTATTGTAGTTCATCTAATTTAACCTGTAAGTCCCTTCGTAAAACCGGGCATAACCTCTTGGTTGTTACATCCCGGTTGCCATATCCGTGTTAATTGTTACATCTTTGTTACGGATTTATTATAGCAATCCCTTTTTCCCGCGTCAACCGTCTGGACATAAAGAAACTTATTAATTTTTTCCAATTTTATTTTTCCTTCGCATATTCTCTGCCGGCGGCAATGTCTTTCTGCATCTGTTCTTTCAGTGCCTCAATGCCGGCAAATTTCTGCTCGGGGCGGCGGAATTCGTAAAGATATACGGAAATATCCTCGCCGTAAATATCCTCGTCAAAGTCATACACATAGGTTTCCGCACACATCACCGGCTTGTCCTGCTCGATGGTGGGCTTGTACCCGATATTGGTAATGGAACTGTAGTAGCGGTTCCGTATCATAACACCGGAGTAATAAACGCCTCTCGGCGGCAGCATTTTGCTCTCATCCGGAATCAGGTTTAAGGTCGGCATCCCCAGAGTACGTCCAAGCTGTCTGCCGTGTGTAACCTTGCCGCAGATAAAATAGGCTTCGCCAAGCAGTATCTCCGTCAGGCGCATATCACCCTTTTCCAGTGTTTCCCGCACATAGGTGGAGCTGATTTCCCTGCCTTCATACAAAAGCTTGTCAATAATTTTCACCGTCATACCGCATTCCGGTGCCAGAATCCTTAAAAGTGCTGCATTGCCTTCTCCTCTTCGTCCGAAAGAAAGGTCACTGCCCGCCGCCACATAAACGGCATTGATGCGGTTGCAAAGCACATTTACCACAAAATCCCGGGGCGCCATATCCGCCACCTTACGGTTTAAGGGATATTCCACTAAAATATCTATTCCCAGACGTTCAAAGATTTCTCTCTTTTCCTCTCTGGTGGTGAGCTGTTTTTCCTTACCGTCACCGAAGAAAACAGCCGGTGAAGGGTCGAAGGTAAAGACGCATGCTTTTTTGCCGTTCTCCTTCTGCTTCAGGATTTCGTCAAGAAGCGCCCGGTGCCCGATGTGCACACCGTCAAATTTTCCGATTGCCACTGCTGTCTCATCATTAATATAAAAATCCGCTGTACCGGTAATGATTTCCATTGCTGTATTTCTCCATCCAAATCTTCAGATTGCTTTCACACTTGCTGTGTCCGCATCCGTTACTTCAGTTCGTTTTCCAGAAACATCTTTTTCGGTACGAAACGGCCTTCCTGCCGTTTCATAGTATAGACGCCGTAAAATCTGCCTGCCTCATCATAGACACGCACCTCTTCGCCGTCTCCGAACATTCTCCGCTCCTTTATCTGCTGCGGATAAAAGGAATTGCCGTTTTTGATATACTTTATAAATTCGTCCGGGATATGCACCGGCACCAGTTCCTCAAAAAAATGGTCCACGTGCACCACAACCTCGCCGACTCTTTCTTCATCCCGCAATTTTTCCAGTTCTGCCAGGGTGATAGCGCTCTCTTCCCTAAATACTCCCGCCTTGATGCGCTTTAAGCTTTTCATGGCGGCAAGGCATCCGCATTTTACGCCGATGTCATAACAGAGTGTCCGGATATAAGTACCCTTGGAACAGGATACCCGGAAGGTCACTTCCGGCAGTTTCATATCCAAAATGGTTATATCGTAAATGGTAACCGGTCTGGGCTGACGCTCCACTTCCTTGCCGGCTCTCGCCAGTTCGTAAAGCTTTTTGCCGTTGACCTTTAGTGCGGAATACATGGGTGGAATCTGGTCATAGTCCCCGATAAAAGAAAGAATGGCATTTCGTACTTCTTCTTCCGTTACCGTGACGGGACACTCCTTTAGCACCTCTCCCGACAAATCCTGGGTATCCGTGGAAATGCCAAGCTGCATTACCGCTTCGTATTCCTTATCCCGGTCCGTCAGCATGTCGCAGAGTTTGGTCGCGCTGCCTAAGCACACCGGCAGTACACCGGTGGCATCCGGGTCAAGGGTGCCGGTATGTCCGATTTTTTTCTGTCTGAGTATTCCCCGCATCTTGGCTACCACATCATGGGAGGTAAAGCCTTTTTCCTTATAAATATTGATAATGCCGTTGTACATTGCTTTTCCCTCCCTTTCCTGTCCTGTTTTTACCCGCACTACTGTTCCAACTGCAACGCAATCTGCCCGGACAGGTTGTTAATCACGTCATGCATGGTGCCGCGGATGGTGCAGCCCGCCGCCCGGACATGTCCGCCGCCGCCGAAGAAGGATGCTACCTTTGCTACATCCACATATTCATCGGAGCGCATGCTGACCTTGTATACCATGTGTTCTTTTTCGTAAATAAAAATCGCACAGTGCACGCCGGCAATGTTTCTGAGCTGGTTGACAATGCCGTCCAAATCAGAGGGTCTTGCTCCGTAAAATGCCATTTTTTCCTGATCCACGCAACTGAAAATACACTGTCCGTCCATAAAACGGATGCTTTCAATCAGGGCTCTTCCCAGTACCTGGGTCTGCAGATAAGTCTTCTGGTAAAAGCTTTCCTCTATAATTTGTGCAAAAGGAAAGCCGTAGCCAATCAGTTCTGCGCCGATTTGCATGGTCTTAGGGGAAGTGTTGGTGTACTGGAACACACCGGTGTCGTGAATAATGCCGGTATAGAGCGCCGTAGCGATTTCCACATCCATATCCTCTTTGGGAATTAAGCCGTAAAGCACCTCTGCCGTCGAGCTGGCGTCGGGCACTACTAAATTCACGTCCCCGCAGCCGGGCACATTGCTGATATGATGGTCAATATGCACTTTTTTTGCCGCACATTTGAAAAATTCTTCCGCTCCGCCCAGTCTCTCCGCATTGGTATCCAGTGCAAAGAATACGTCAAAATGCTCTTCTTTCCGGTATTCCGTATCCGCTTCGGACAAATGGGTAAGATGGGTAAATCCATCGGGTATGCTCTCTAAATACCAGTGAATTTTTGCTCCCGGCATTTTCTTTTTCAAAAACAGATACAATGCCATGCCGGAGCCTATGGCATCTCCATCCGGTCTAACATGGGCACTGATACCGATGACCTTTGCCCCACTGCACTCCTGTAAAATATCCATAGCCTTATGCCTTCCCGTTCTGTTCTTCCATGACTTCATCAATCTTCCTGGACATATTGACACCGTACTCAATGGACTGGTCCATGATAAATGTAATTTCCGGTGTATTGCGCAGATTGATGGTCTTGGCAAGGCGGTTACGGATGTAACCTTCTGCGCTCTTTAAGCCTTTATAGGTGTTTTCTCTCGCCTCTTCATCCCCAAGGACACTAATCCATGCCTTGCAGGTTTTAAGGTCGGGAGCCACTTCTACCGCAACGACACTTGTAAGCGGACAAATCCGGGGATCTTTGATTTCTCCCCGGATAACTTCCGCCAAAACGCGCTGCACTTCCCCGTTAATACGGGTATTCTTCACGTTGTTTTTTCTCATAATTAACCTCACACTACTGTCTGGGTACTTCAACCATGATGTAAGCTTCTACGATATCAAGCTCCTGCATCTTGTCGAAGCCGTCAAATACCAGACCACACTCGTAGCCTGCTTTTACTTCCTTTACATCATCCTTGAATCTCTTTAAGGATGCTAACTCGCCTTCGTAAATCTGCTCGCCGGCTCTGAAAATACGAACTTTGCAGCCTCTCTGGAAGACACCGTCCTGCACATAGGAACCGGCAATGTTGCCCACTGCGGATGCCTTGAAAATCTGACGAACTTCCGCATGGCCGATAACCTTTTCCTCAAATACGGGGTCAAGCATACCCTTCATGGCTGCTTCGATATCCTCAATAGCCTGATAAATGACCTTGTACAGACGGATATCCACGCCTTCTCTTTCGGCGGTTGCCTTTGCGGTTGCGTCAGGACGTACGTTGAAGCCGATGATAATTGCGGAGGATGCGCTTGCCAGCATAACGTCGGATTCGTTGATGGCACCTACACCGCCATGGATGCATTTTACCACAACTTCTTCGTTGGAAAGCTTAAGCAGACTCTGCTTAACAGCCTCCACACTACCCTGAACGTCAGCCTTTACAATCAGGTTCAGTTCCTTTAAGCTGCCTTCCTGAATCTGGGAGAACAAATCATCCAGAGACATCTTGCTCTTGGTTTCTTCCAGCTTCTTCTCCTTGTTCTGCTCAAGATAGGTATCGGCAAAGGATTTCGCTGTTTTATCATTGTCATGTGCCAGGAATACTTCACCAGCACTGGGTACATCGTTAAGACCTAAGATTTCCACAGGAGTGGAAGGTCCTGCTTCTTTTACTCTTCTGCCCTTGTCGTCAATCATGGCACGTACTTTACCGTGGCTTGCGCCTGCGGAAATAAAGTCACCCACATGCAGGGTACCCTTCTGTACCAGAATGGTGGCAACGGGACCGCGTCCCTTATCCAACTCAGCCTCGATAACAAGACCTCTTGCCTTTCTGTTAGGATTTGCTTTTAATTCCAGAATATCCGCGGTAAGCAGAATGGTTTCCAGCAAATCTTCGATACCTTCACCGGATTTTGCGGATACGGGTACAAATTCTGTGGTTCCGCCCCAGTCTACCGGAATCAGTTCGTATTCGGTAAGTTCCTGCTTTACACGGTCCACATTGGCATTGGGCTTATCAATCTTGTTGACAGCCACGATGATTTCAATGCCGGCTGCCTTGGCATGGTTAATTGCCTCCACTGTCTGGGGCATAACGCCATCGTCGGCTGCTACTACCAGAATGGCAATATCCGTTGCATTGGCACCACGCATACGCATGGCGGTAAATGCTTCGTGTCCGGGTGTATCGAGGAAGGTAATCTTTCTGTCGTTGATGGATACGGTGTAAGCACCGATATGCTGGGTAATACCGCCTGCTTCCCTGTCGGTGACGTTGGTCTTACGGATGGCATCCAGAAGGGATGTTTTACCGTGGTCAACGTGACCCATAACGCAGATAACGGGAGGACGGGAAACCAGATTTTCATCGTCTTCATCATCCTCTTTTAAGAGTTCTTCGATAACATCGACCTTGACTTCCTTTTCACAGAGAATGTCGTATTCCATGGCGATGTTTTCGGCTTCTTCATAGGAGATTTCCTGGTTTACGGTAACCATTTTGCCCTCTAAGAAGAGCTTCTTGATAATAGCGGAAGACTGCACCTTCATCTTGTCTGCCAGGTCCTTGATGGTGATGGTTTCGGGCAGTACGATAACCTTGATGACTTCTTCGGCTGCTTCTTCCTTCTTCTTTTCCGGTTTGATAAATCTGCCGGGCTTGTTCTTTAACTGTTCCTCTTCTTCATACATGAAGTCCTTGCGGGAACGTTTATCCTTCTCCTGGCTGATACGGCGCTTTTCTTCGTCTCTGTGCTTCTCAGCATCCTTAGCGGTTGTTTCGGGAGCAAAGCCCTTGCTGCCGCTCTGGCCGGGTTTGCGGAATCCGCCGTCTCTTCCGGCACCGTTACGGTTGTCACGATTGCCGTAGGAAGGTCTGTCACCGCCCTGGCCGTTTCGGTTGTCTCTGTTTCCGTAGGGTCTGTCGCCGCCCTGACCATTTCGGTTATCACGGTTTCCGTAGCCGCCTTGGCCGTTTCGGTTGTCTCTGTTTCCGTAGGGTCTGTCGCCGCCCTGACCATTACGATTGTCGCGGTTTCCGTAGCCGCCCTGACCGTTTCGGTTATCTCTGTTTCCGTAGGGTCTGTCGCCGCCCTGACCGTTACGATTGTCGCGGTTTCCGTAAGGTCTGTCGCCGTTCTGACCGTTTCGGTTGTCACGGTTTCCGTAACCGCCCTGGCCGTTTCGGTTGTCTTTGTTTCCGTAAGGTCTGTCGCCATTCTGACCGTTTCGGTTATCACGGTTTCCGTAAGGTCTGTCTGCCGCATTTGCCTGTGCGGGTCTTTCCGCCTGACGCTCTGCAGCCGGTCTTTCCGCTGCGGGTCTTTCTGCAGCAGGCTTAGGAGCAGCGGTGTTTGCTGCAGCCGTATTGTTAGTCTGGCTCTGAAGCTTCTCTTCCTTTGCGGGCTCTGCCTTGGGAGCTGCCTTCTGGGGCTGACGGGACGGTACCATCTGCACACTGGGTGTGGGAGAAGGAGGTGTCAGCGGTTTAATGGGACGAACCGGTGCCGGCTGTCCGGAACGGACATTCTGGTTGTTTCTCTGGTTCTGACCCTGATTACCGTTCATACCGCCGCGGTTTCCCTGACCCTGATTGTTTCTGCCGGAGGACTGACCGGGCACACGGGAATTCTGCGGATTGCTGACGAAGATAATGGTCTTTTTCTTCTTGGGTGCTTCCGCATTTTCCTTTCCTGCTTCCTTGTTCTCCGCTGCCTTTACGGTTTCTTTGTTTTCCACGGGCTTACCTGCTTCCTTTGTATCTGTTTTGGCTGCTTCTTTCGTTTCTGCCGGTTTGGTGTTTTCCTTTGCTTCGGCTGCCTTAACCTCTGCTTTGGACGCCGCCTTGCTTTCTTTTTCCTCTGCCGCGGGCTTGGGTTCTCCGCTGCCGAAGTGTTTTCTTACAAGGTCGGCTGCATCGTCCTCTACCGCACTCTGTGCCGCTTTGGCTTCGATGCCTTTACTCTGCAAAAAAGCAATGACCTCTTTGCTTTGTACACCAAATTCCTTTGCAAGTTCATGTATCTTAATTTTTGCCATGCAATTATTACCTCCTAATTTTCGGATGCGTTCAGATATTGAATCAATTTTTCTGCAAGACCTTCGTCCACGACGGCAAGGGCGGCTCTTTCGTCCTTTCCGATACAATGTCCCAGTTCCGCTTTCATGCCGTAGTCAAAAACGGACACTTCATAGAACGAACATTTGTCATGGAATAGTTTCCGGGTATTGTCTGATGCATCCTTCGCTACAATAACCAGCACAGCAGAACCGTTTTTCACTGCATTTTCCGTTGCGAACTCGCCGCTTACCACATTTCTGCCGCGTGCTGCGAGCCCCAGCAGTCCATATATTTTATTCTGCATTTGTCTCACTAAACTCCTTCTCCAGTTCCTCATATACCGCATCCGGTATGCTCATTTTGAACGAACGCTCGATGCCTTTGTTTTTGCGGGCTTTTTTTAAGCATTCACCGCTCTTACAAAGGTATGCGCCTCTTCCGTTCTTTTTACCTGTTAAATCCAGTACGATGGTGTCCTCCGGTGTCTTTAAGACTCTCATCATTTCTTTTTTATTCTTCATTTCACCGCAGCCCACGCACTGTCTTAAGGGAATTTTTTTATTCATTGTCGGTATCAGCACCTTCCTCTTCGGCCTCTCTTACCTCTTCCTCGTACTCCTCTGCTTCGTATTCGTCATCGTCGTACTCATCCATATAATCTTCGTAACGGAAGCCCGGTGCATCCTTCGCCTGGGTCTCGGACTTGATGTCAATCTTGTAACCGGTCAGTCTTGCTGCCAGCCTTGCGTTCTGACCTTCCTTACCGATGGCAAGAGATAACTGGTAATCGGGTACGACTACCTTTGCGGTCTTTTCGTCCGGGTCTGCAAATACGGCTACAATCTTGGCGGGAGAAAGGGCATTCTGAATCAGATTGCCGGGGTTCTCATCCCAGTTTACAATGTCAATCTTTTCTCCGCGGAGCTCTTCTACAATGGCATTTACTCTGGCGCCGTTCATACCGACACAGGCACCTACGGCATCCACGTTGGGGTTGTTGCTCCATACGGCAATCTTGGTACGGCTTCCGGCTTCACGGGCAATGCTCTTGATTTCCACGGTGCCGTCCTTGATTTCCATAACTTCGGACTCAAACAGTCTCTTTACCAGTTCCGGATGTGTTCTGCTGACATTGATGCGGGGTCCCTTCGGTGTGTTCTTCACTTCCAGAATATAAACCTTAATTCTCTCGGTGGGCTTGAATACTTCGCCCTTTACCTGTTCGCTTTCATTTAACATGGCATCGGCTTTTCCTAAGTTGATGCTGATGTTTTTGCCTACATAACGCTGTACCACACCGGTAACCACGTCATGCTCTTTTTCATAATACTGGTTGAAGATAACGCTTCTTTCCTCTTCGCGGATTTTCTGTAAAATCACGTTCTTGGCATTCATGGTGGCAATACGTCCGAATTCCTTGGACTTAATTTCCACATGCAGGATGTCTCCCACCTTTGCCTTCTTGGAAATTTCCTTTGCGTCATCCAGTGCAATCTGCAGGCAGTCGTCTTCCACATCTTCCTTTGTGGGTACGACTTCCTTTTCTGCATAGCAGAGGAAATCGCAGGTATCCCTGTCAATTTCTACCTTAATATTATCTGCTTTTCCGAAGTGGTTCTTGCATGCTGTCATAAGAGAATTTTCAATCGCATCGAACAGTGTTTCTTTGCTGATTTCTTTCTCCTTCTCCAGTACATCAAGTGCCTCCATTAATTCTTTATTCATCTTCCCAAATCCTCCTTGTTTTTGCGGAGCAAAAATCCGAGTCTCCATGACGAGGAGAGGATTTATCCTCCTGTGTTCTATATTCTATATATCCGCTAAAAATCCAGTGCCAGCCTGATGAGCGCCACATCGCTTCTTTCAAAGGTCTGCTCACCGTTTTCTGTTTCAATGGTAATGTTCTTGTCATCGAAGCTCTTTAAGATGCCCGCAAATTCCTTGCATTTCTCAATGGGCTTGTAGGTCTTTATTTCCACTTCCTGACCTATGCTCTTCTGAAGGTGCTTATCTTTTTTCAGGGTTCTGCCCAGTCCCGGACTGGATACCTCTAAAATGTACGCATCTTCGATAAAGTCCTCTTTGTCCAGTGCATCCGACAATGCCCTGCTCACCGTTTCGCAGTCATTGATGTTTACACCTTCCGGCTTGTCAATGTAGGCGCGCAGATAATAATCCGCTCCCTCTTTGACGTATTCCACATCATAGATTTCCACCCCGCAGCTTTCTGCAATGGGTAAAAGCAGGTTTTCTGTTCTGCTTTCGTAGTCTTTTCTTGACATGTCTTTTTCCTTTCTCAATATGAAGTTGTAGTGATTGGAACATATGCCCTAAGCATTAAGAAAGAGTGGTACGCGACCACTCTTACCTTATGTTCCATATTTAACTGTTTTCAGTGTATACCTTTAAGGAAGAAAAGTCAATGGTGAAAATGAAAAAATTGTGCTAAATCTTCCAGCCTTCGGGTTTCCGGGGCGGATGTTTTCGAGTAATAAGCAGCGGAGCAGGGGGCTGTCTGCTCCGTTTCGTCGCACATGCTCCAATCAGACAACAACTTACCAGTACTGATAGGGACAGCTTCCCGTCCGGACAGCCGCCCGCAGCTCCACATAACAGCCGCAGCTTAAGCAGGTGCCCTGCACCAGTTTTTCGCACTGTCCGCACACCTGCAGTCGCTTTTCATACAGTTCCGGCGGCACCTTTTCCTTATCATTCATCAGCTTAAGCACCCGCTCTATTTTTTCCTTATAGTCCGTTTCGTCGTATTCCCGCAGTAAGCACCGCTTGCAAATCCGTTTCTGTTCCATGGAGTTCTCCCTCCGTTCTGTCCCTGCCGGATAGTCCTTTTATGTCATTCTACCACTACCTCTTCCAAATCCGACCAGACTTCATACCAGTCTATCCCCTGCTCTTCAGCTTTTCTCTGCATCTCGCTGTTAATTTTCAGATGTTTAGTTCCTTCTATCCCTATATATGTTTGCGGGTCCCTAAGACTCTCCTCTGCCGTCTTCTCAGGATATGATATTGATAATACATAGAAACCTTCATAATCTGACTGTTCTGAATTATCGTTTGAATAATTCTTCAGATTAACCACGCTTTCTAATCCATGCGCAAATTTTGCCTCCACATAAACAGCTATTTTTTTCTCTTCCTTTTGTCCAAGAATGTTTAAAACTTTTGTAAAACGATTAATGGTATCCTTATCACACTTTTCTATTATATAATAATATTTCTTCTCCCCTGACCGTCCCTTTTCTTTGTGATAATACCAAATGTCATCCCCCATTTCTTTATATATAGCATATGAAAATCTATCATTTGGTATTTTATGATGCGGTAAGTTATTTCCAAACGTATTTACCCGTGATAAGAAATATAGAATAAAGGCAATAATAATACTCACGCCCATAATTTTTTTAATTTTTGACATTTAGCCCCACACCTTTCCGTAATCCACTTATATTGGTCTTCCACATAAATTGTATGTTTTCTATACAAACAGGTTAAGGGGGCTCTTCACAGCACCCTATCCACTACTGCCTCTTCCAAATCCGTTCAGACCTCATACCAGTCTATTCCCTGCTCTTTAGCTCTTTTTTGCTTTTTTTTTTACTAAATGACCAATTTCTGAATTCCTTCTATTTTATATGTTTATATGTGTTTCAGGATTTTGCATGACTTCTTCATTAATTCTATTGGGATAGCATATTTTTATTGTATAAAAGCCTTCAAAACCGGAATTCTCCAAAGCTTCTTCAGTGTAATTTCTTAAGATGAAAGCACATTCAAAAGGCAAAAAACTATGACTATCTACTTAATCCATCTATTTTATCATCTTATTCTCCTACCGATAATATATTGGTTACATAGCTTAGCTTTTGAGCATATTCATCATAATTTACATAATATACATCCCCCCAACTGACTACTTTTAGTATGTAGTGATAATCCATACTTGTTTCGTCTATATATTTTTGATAACCTACGATGGTCATATAATGGGACTTTACCGTCTTATAATTCTCCTCATTCATAGCTTTTGCAGATTTGATATTCTGATACAAATGAAGAGATTTACTCTCCTTAAAAGTATAATAGGAGAACACAACCGGTATATTCTTATCTATCATATCTTCTATTGTCAAAGCAGTTTGATTTTTAGTATAACGGAATATCTCTGAATAAGGCGCCCAATTTACATTAGAATACGGATGCTTATTGGTAAGAAGATAATATGTAAGCCCCGCCTCCATGCTGCCCGGTAAAACTCCTATTAGTTTATTTACATAATTTCCCCCTAAATAGTATATATTGTCCCTATTATATTCTGCATATTTCATATAATCATCATTGGAAATAATGCCAGTTTCCTTATCGTACGCAATGTCTTGTAAGGGAGCCTTATATCCATCATTCTGCTGTGTTAAGAACAACTCCATATCCGTCATTGCAACAACTCCACACCCTAATCTCCACATGCGGTATTCGGGAATTTCCATAATACTCTTAAAATCTTCTATACCTTTCTTTTTTTCTAAGTTAAATTTCATCTGCCACCAGTCCTGATTTCCCCCGCTAAGGCAATCTACACTGTCGTACTTTTGTACTCTCACAAATTTTTTTGCTTCAAAATTTGAAGTTTTAAAATATCTATTTGTTATATGTCCTTCCATATAGTCTACAAACCACGATGCCATATCCTCCTTGTCCTCAATGCCGTCTCCATCCGAATCTTTTTCAGCAGGGTTGCTGCGCAGTATAAAATACTGCACCCTTTTTGTAGTATCATTACCTATATAGCGGTCATCTACATTATAAATAATTCCCGTTTCCTCCAAATCCGTCAGACCATCACCATCTGTATCCGGCTTTGTAGGGTCCGTTTTTATAATTTCACCGTTAGGAAGTTTAATACCTATTGTTTCATAAACATCATATAATCCATCTCCGTCCGCATCCGTAGGGTCAATTCTTCCGACGGTAACATCCTGAATTTGTCCAAATATTTTACCCAATTCATTACTGTCCCCATAAAAATACTGTCCATTGGTCTGGCTTGCCATTTTTTGAAGGTCTTGGTGAGCTGAATTGCTCTCCACATTAACCGCATAAATTTGTATACCAAATTCCTTATATCTGTCTATTGTTCTCTGGTTATAGTTTACATCACCGTCACAGAGCAATACAACAATTTTCTTTCTGTCATTTTCTCTTTCTTCAAAAATGTCCAATGCCATGACAAGCCCACTATTTACATTGGTACCTCCCTCTGCCTGCAGAGAATCAATACTATTTGAAACAGGTACTCTGCTGGATGTAAAATTATTTAGCAGAAATGCTTTTTGATTAAAGGAAATTAAAGCTGCCTCATCATTATCTTGCAAAGAATCTAAAAAACTATTCAGTGCTGTTTTAGCATTTCCGATATTATTCCCCCTCATACTGCCCGATGCATCAACTACAAAAGCAATATCAAAATAATGTGCTGTTTCCTTTTCCTCACTACTGTTTCTATAGTCAATATTTTCTCTCCATGCATTATACCATGCCTGTGAATCTACTAACATATAAGTGGAAAAATGTGTTACCATTCAGTTTTCGACATTATACGTCTTCTTCTGTTAACAGTCGTTTTCTTCACCTGATGTTTTATCTCCTTCCCTCCTTTTCTTCCACATTCCACAAATAATATTAACTATATTTATCTTCGTTTGTAATTTGTTAATATATTGCTTATCATACAATATCATACTTTGTTATATTTTGTCACTATATTTTTGCATTTAAATCAAAAAAGAGGCCTGTTACGGCCTCTTTTCCAAACTATCTTACACACCTCGGACTATTTTACACTCTTCGGTTTGTACTTGAAGGTAAAGCTCTTGGACATGCCTCCTCTTACCAATACCGCCTTACCGTTCAAGCCGTTTACGGATACATTCTGTATCCGTAAGCCCAAAGTATACTTCCTATCATTATCCATGGTATACGTGTTTTTCCCTATCTTGTAAGTAATTTTTGCGTTTTTCAAAATGTCCCACGTTGAAATTGTCCCGTAATCCAGAGAGCTGTCGAAGGTCACATTCATCTTATTAAGAGCTACCGGCAATATAGTAGTCCCCCCCTGTACCTGTTGCTCCTGTATAATCTCCCATTCCTACCAGTCTATGCATAAAGAAGCTGTCCCCGTTTACTATCTCTTCTTCCGTAAAATATGGAGCTGTACACAACGGGTTGCCATGTCCATTGAAAACAATCCATTTTTACTGATTATTATGAACACATAATTTACGAGCTTCATCCACGTCCTGCTGTCACCGAAAATGTCGACAAGATGATTCATTGTGGTGGCCCTTCTTATGGGGGAACCATGTACGGCTGTTCCCATTGCGGTAACCTCAAGTTTGTTCCTTTTCGTTGCCGCAGCCGTTTCTGTCCTACCTGCGGCAACAAGTATAATCAGCTTCGCTCCTTCCATATGTCCTGTAAGCTCGTCTCCTGTGTCCACAGGCACTGCGTCTTCACCATTCCTGAAGAATTACGCATCTTTTTCCTTCAGGACCGCAGACGCCTCAGTCTTCTTTTTTCTTCTGTCCGCGATGTCGTTCTGCGCATGTTTGCCAAAATCAATAAAGCCGAAAATTTTACACCCGGACTTATCTGCGTCCTTCATACCTTTGGACAGGACCTGAAATGGAAGGGCAACAGCAAGAGCTTACCGCCTCTCGCAGCCATCAAAACCCCGCTTCGTGACGGCGACATCGAACGCCCGGATGATCCCGCCTATGCCAATGCCTATTTCATCAATGCCAACTCCGCTACCGCTCCCGGTATCGTGGACGCTGACCGCAATCCTGTACTGACCCGCTCCGAGGTCTACTCCGGCGTGTACGGTCGTGCAAGCATCAACCTGTACGCTTTCAACAGCAACGGCAACAAGGGCATCGCCTGTGGTCTGAACAACCTGTAGCTCATCCGTGCTGGAGAGCCGCTCGGCGGTAAGGCAAGCGCAGAGTCCGACTTTGCGTCCGATGACGATGATGATTTTCTGTCCTAAGGAGGTGCGACCATGACTGAATTTCAGGAACTGATGCTTTATACCTGCTTCGGAGCCATGACCGGCGTGTTCATCGCTGAAATCATCGTCATCATCGCATTGCGGTGAGTTGGGTGAAGGATAAAATCCGTAAGCGCAAGGAAGCCAAGAAAGCCAAGGAATCCGCCACAAAGGTGGACTAACGCACCAACGGGGCGGCGGAGCAATCTGCCGCCCTGTTGGGGTACGCGAAAGGAACGGTGACCATGAAAACTCTCTCAATCGATATTGAGACCTATAGTGATCAGCCGCTTGCGAAAACCGGCGTCTATCGTTATGTGGAGTCTCCCGTATTTGAAATCCTGCTCTTTGCCTATAGCA
>ERZ808240.712-NODE-712-length-42798-cov-12.197623_pt1 | contig 42798 bp, 41 predicted proteins | sample MGYA00521084_ERZ808240 | MGnify/ENA primary metagenome ERZ808240 (study PRJEB31516, sample SAMN03275571) | gut metagenome | biome: mammalia-associated habitat; material: feces | host: Papio cynocephalus | place: Kenya | collected 2012-08-06 ...
GGCATTTTAATCTTGTTTTCTTCGGCAATCGATTTAACCATGAAGTTGGGGGCATTGCCGATATACGTATTAGCACCCATAAATACAGCACCGGCTGAAATAGCTTCCAGCATAATCTGCGATACCGTGCCGACAGACGTTGCAATACCCTGAGTGGCTCCCAGTGCTCCGGCTGTCTGCAGGAATACGAGATACGTCGGCGTGTTGTCCAGGAAGGACGACAAAGCGCCTGTTGCCCAAAACATTTCCCAAGGCTGGGAAAGACCTAATTCCGCGCCGTGTGTTTTTAAAATAATTAAAGCCGGAATCATCGTAATAAAAATACCGATAAAGAGTTTGGCAACTTCTGCAATTGGTGCATAGGAAAATTCGTTAATCGCGCGAATCGATTGTTTTGTCGTTTTCAGCGATAAATAAGCTGCGGCTAACAACAGCACAATTTCTACGAGCGTTGCATACGGAAAGACGATTTCATCATAAATGGGAATACCGGCACCGTCAGCGAAAAACGCAAATTCTTTTGGCAAGACGCCGTTAGCGACAACACCCAGGACAATGAGGGCAATGAAAAAGATGTTGTGAATGCCTTCGACGTGAAGAGGTTCTTTTTCACCAGCTTGTGTATCTTGAGGAGAACGGCCGGCAGCCAGTTCTTTTTTATAAAGATGATGGTCGATGGCGAAGAAAACAGCAAACAAAATAATCAGGTTTAAAATCAAAATAGGAAGTAAATGGAATGTCCATGTAAAGGGAACGCCGCGCTGGAAGCCCATAAACAGCGGGGGATCACCGAGCGGAGTCAAACAGCCGCCAATGTTGGCAACGAGAAAAATAAAGAAGACAATGACATGAACTTTGCGCTGCCGCCAGGCGTTGGCTTTGATGACCGGGCGAATCATCAGCATAGCGGCACCGGTCGTGCCAATCCAGCTGGCAAGAAAGGCACCGATGAAAAGAAGCAGTGCATTGATTTTGGGGGTACCGGCCAGCGTGCCTTTGACGGCAATACCGCCGGCAACGACAAACAGCGCAAACAACAGCACAATAAATGGTACATAATCCAATAATACCGATTCCAGCAAACGGAACAATGCTTCATTTACGCCGTAGGCTGCTGAAAACGGAACGAGAAAAAGAATAGACCAGCCAATCGCTGCGCCCAGCATATTTTTTTCCCACCAATGAGGTTTAATTAAAGGAATAATAGCAATAGACAACAGCATGCCGACAAAAGGAATAATACTCCATGTGGGCAGCGTTGCGCCTACAGCAGCGTGCGCACCGCCTTCATTGGCAAATACAGCAGGTGCCATAAGCAGGAAAAGAGCCAATGTACAATACAATGGCCGAATCATGTGTTTCATAATATACCGCCTTTCTTTTAATTGCATAGTATCCTTTGCGGATAATTACAAACATTATACCATAGCTGTCTTTCATATTATACTGTTTTTTGAAAAAATATAGTGCTTTTATATATTATACTGTTATAAAAACTTAATAGTATGCAAATTGAACGAGAAAAAGAAAAAATTACGGAAAAAAGAAGGAATTGGACGCAGCATAGAGAATATATACTATAAAGGTACCGTGAAAGTTAGGAGGGATTCATATGAAAAAATATAATAATATTATCGTGCCAACCGATGGTTCCGTCAATTCCAAACGGGCATTGGAACATGCTGTTGTTATTGCTTCTTCGTTGGGGGCTACAATTACTTTGGTTTACGTAGCCAATATCGTTTCGGTTATTTCCAATTTTGATCAGATTCCGAATGCCAGCGGCTATGTTACGGAACAAGTTGCATTGGACATGGAAGAAGAAGGGAAAGGTGTACTGGATGATTTTGCCAAGGCCATTCCGCAAAATATCGAAGTCAAAAGTGTCTTTGAAGTCGGTTCCCCGGGTCCGGCTGTATTGTCTGTTGCCAAAAAATACAATGCCGATCTCATCGTAATGGGCAGCCGCGGCTTAGGACCGTTAAAAGGATTATTTATGGGTTCTGTCAGCAGCTATGTCGTTACGCATTCCGAATGCCCGGTATTAATCGTAAAATAAATACGATTAGAATAATAGGGACTTTACCCTGAAAAAATGGGTAAAGTCTTTTTTTTGTGTATGGGAAACGCGTATTTTGTGATATACTGATGGTGCGTATACATTACGATACATAATCTTGCCTGGGAGGCAGTAGACGATGATAAAAAATAGTAAGAAATGGCTGGAACGCGAAACAAAAGAATGGGTATCCAAAGGATGGATTTCTGCAGAAGCCGAAAAGCATATATGTCAGGCATACAGGCCTTCGCATGATACGAGTATGGGCATATCGATATACAGCATATTAGCTGTCGTAGGATTTTCTATCATTGGCATGGCGCTGATTTGGGGAGCTGCGCATGTTTGGTATCAAATTTCCACAGTAATCCGAACGATACTTGCCGTGCTGCTGCTCATACTTTCACAGCTTGGCGTAGGCATGGCTATGTTTCAGGAACGGCAGGGAACGCTTCTCGGTGAAGCAGTAGCCGTCGTTCACAGCATGATTGTTTTTGTTGTCATGGCGATGGCAGAACAGACTTTTTATATTGGCTGGGATACAGCCGATTATATTGCCGCCAGTGCTGTGCTTACTTTACCGGCAGTATATTTGCTGCGGTCTGTAGGCGGGCTGGCAGTTTACTGCCTGTCTGTGCTGGTTTGGGCTGCTGTGGGCGGGCCGCTGAATGCTGCAGGCGGCACGGCTTTTTTATGGCTGATGATTATACTGCCCCTTCCTTTTTATCTTGTTCTTGACCAGAATCATGATGAACTCCGTCTCTCTATTTTTTCTTGGATGATGACGGTGACTGTGTTTGCGGCTTTTGGCCTGGCTGCGCGGGATACGGACTATATCCCCTTTCTCATGATGGCCGCCTTAGCTGTTGTCATTATGCTCAGTGGATATACAATCGATATCCGGAAAGCCTGGGGGGTTCCGTTCCGCTGGTTTGGCCGCTTTGTAGCAGCTGGCTCTCTGTTAATTTCCTGCATGCCTTTCTCTTGGCACGGCGTGGCAGATATTCAGGGATTTCATTGGACAACGACGCTTATCACGATCGTGTTGTTTGTGGCGATTGCCGCTTTGCTGGCCAAAGGCGTAAAAAAGCGTCTGTGGGGGCCTGTCGTATATACAGGTATTCCTGTTGTTTTGGCTTGTGAAACGATATTGGTACGCAATGGCCTGTATTCTTCCGTGCCGTTGATTGTATCGTCACTGTACATGCTGTTTTTAGGATTTTATGAAACGCTGCAGGGCTTTAATACGCACCGCATGAATCATACTAAATTTGGGATTCTTATTTTGGCCAGCTTGGTAGTATCCTTTTTAATTGGCACCAGCTTTTCACCGCTAGTGCCTGTTGTGGCTATTGTTGTTTTGGTATTAGTGATTGTGCAGCTGCGGCGTACTTCTTCAAGCCGCAAAGCAGCAGCACTGCGTTCTGAACGGCGCAGTCATCTAAAACATACTTCCGCTACGGTGCGGGGAGACAGACAGAAGCAGCGTTCTGAAGATACAGCACCGTATGTGCCGCTGGATGAATCTCCGCTGGAAACGAAAGATGCGGCAGAAGATGCCGATACGCTGGCAGAATGGATGAAACAGATTCATATGCCGAAACCGGATACGGTTTCCTATACACCGCCGCAGCATACGGATACGGTTATACCAAAAGAAAAACCGCAGTCTTTATTTGTTGCGCCGGTATTTCATGATCCCGATGAGATGGCGCTGCCGACGGCACCGCAGCCCCGCATGCAGACTAGAAAAATACCTGACGCACCGAAAGAAGCCAAGCCCATGACTTCTCCTTGGCAGTCTGACAAGCAGGCTCCGGTCAAACCCAAACGTCATTTTAGCCGCTCACCATGGGCTAAGGAAGGAGAAACGCGTAAATGAAAGCAATAAAATTTAAATTTTCTCCTGACGGCAGAAATAAATGGATGATTTTTTTACTTGTCGTCGTTATTCAGCTGGGAGTATTTGGCTATATTGGCTGGCGCTGGCATAACATCAGCGTGGACGGCATACCGTATCAGTGGCAGTGTCTGCCGAGATTGGAAGTATCTGCATTTGGAACGGACTATGTGCGGATTGTTTTTCCGGAAGATACGACGAAATGGCTGGATGAAACAGCCCCGGAAGAAGGACAGCTTATTTATGTGCAAATTTCCCGCAATGCAGATGGATTGATACAAATTGAAGGAGCTTCTGCCGATAAACCGGGACGGGGCAGTGACTATATGAAAGCGAAAGTAGTCGCGTTTCATGACGGCATGGTTCAGTTTAAAGTCGGCTTTGACCGGTATCGCATCGCACCGGAACATACAGATGGCATTTATGATATTACCAACAAGGACAGCGTCATCGCCAGCATACGAATCAAAAAAGGAGACGGTGTCATTGAAGGTATTTTTATCAACGGCGTTCCGTTGGAATCCTGCAGTAACGGTGCAGCTATCGAAGCGACGAGGGAACAGCAAAAGGGCTCAACGAAAAAGGGCAGCACGGGAAAAGCCTTTGACAAACCCCGTATTGTAGAACCCGGCATGGTACCGCCGAAAGAAGAATAACCCCGTATACTAAGAAAGAGAGGCTATCATGAAATCGTATCTAAAAGTAGGCTTGACAGTTGTCTTGATGGCGGCTTTGCTGCTGCTTTCCGGGTTTCGGGCCCAAACTATTATTCATGATGATGGCAGTGAAACCCAGGATGTCCTGAAAGTATCCGATACAGCACAAGGACAGAAAAAACTCCGCGCAGATGCAGACGATTTTCAAAAGCGAAATTATACTATTATGGATTACAGCAACAATAATGGCGAGGGATTTCGTGCCATGAAAACGATTACGAAAGACGGAGCCAATAAGAGTTCTGTAGACCGTATCGTTCATAAGACGCACGACGGATTGATTTGTTCGACCTATTATATTGACTACAGCTATACAGGCGACAGCATTCAGGCACTGCGGCTGGGCATGCCCATAGAAGAAAACGGCGCGGATTTGGAATATATCGTATCCTTTCCTTCGGGTACGCAGGTCACCAGCAACAGTACCAAAGCAGATACACCGGGCAGTACATACATGTGGAGCCTGAACAATGACAACCCTTCCCAAATTCAGCTCCAAGCGACTGTTTGGCATAAATTATTCATTTACATCGCATTGTTTCTCATCGTGGCGATTGTCGTGATTGTCCTGATTATGGAACGCCGGCGCCGCAACGTGATCAGTTGGAAACGGGCTGCTCATATGCGCAAGGTAGAAATCCTGCTTCTGTGCATTCCAATTGTTATTCTCGGCTATATGGGATATGAATACTATGTGGGAACGCATGTTACGGCAGATTCTCTGGCTAAGGTTTCAGAACAGCAGCAGGAAGAACTGCTGGAAAGCCGTGAAGAAGATAAAAAGATGCATGATGCCGATGCGGCTAAACAGCGGAGCGGAGAAATCGCAGCGTCCCGTATTCGCAGCAAAACGATGGAAATTTCCAGTTCCCTGCGGGAATTAAACCGGGATTATCAGTCCGGCAGTATCAGCAAGGGAGAAGCAAGATCACAGGCTAGATCGCTGGCAGCACAGGCGCAGGAATTATTGTCCAGCGGCAAAGATTTGTCAGAAGCCGATAAAGATGTACTGCAGCAGCTCGTAGACCGGTTGGTGGACGAAGCCGATTCGATTGGCAGCGGACCGAGTGCATCTGAAACAGTGAGCCGCAGTGCGGCAGAAGAACCGCGCCGTGCAGAGTCAAATACAGCAGAAACGGCACGCGATTCATCCGCTTCACGAATGAACAGTGAAAGTGCATCGAGCAATGCAGCTGGCAGTGATACGAAAAGCAGCACGTCTAAGGCACAGTCCGGCGGCAAGGATAATGGAAAAGTTACAAAACAATAAAGATTTTTCATTGCTATCTATTTTAAATTGTGGAAAAACATGATATGATAGGGTAAGTAAATATAAATCGATGATTGTTTTTTATAAGGAGGTTTATTATTCATGTATTGTGTAGAAGAAATTAAAAATGGCATTTATTGGATGGGATGCAATGATTTCGGAACGGAATTATTTGAACGTATCTTCCCAATTCCTGAAGGCGTTACGTACAATTCTTATTTTATTGACGATGAAAAGACATGTGTTGTCGATGCCATGGATAAAAGCTGCCGTGACGAATTTCTTGAAGATGTAGAACATCTGCTTCATGGCCGCAAACTGGATTATTTTATCCTTCAACATATGGAACCGGATCATGCCAGCTCTGCAGTAGCACTGCTTGAAAAACATCCGGAAGCAAAAATCATTGCACAGCCGCAGACATTTAAGCTGTTTGAACAATTTTTCCGCACGCCCATGCCGGAACGGTATATCAATGTAAAAGAAGGCGATCAGCTTGCTTTAGGCAAACATACTCTTCAGTTTGTCAAGGCCCCGATGGTTCACTGGCCGGAAGTCATTATGTCATATGATTTAACGGACAAAGTATTATTTAGTGCAGATGCTTTCGGTATGTTTGGCACGACGGGCAATGTCTATGCAGACCAGGTAGATTATGAAGAAAACTATTTGGATTCTGCACGCCGGTATTATGTCAACATTGTTGGCAAATTTGGCCCGCAGGTTGTTAATGTATTGAAAAAGGCTTCCGGTCTTCCGATTGATTACATTTGCCCTCTTCACGGCCTTGTATTCCGTACGCCGGAAACGATTGGCTATATCATTGACAAATATCTCCATTGGGCAAAATATGTACCGGAAAAGAAAGGCGTTGTTATTGCGTTTGCATCCATTTACGGCAACACGCAGCGCGCAGCCTGTGTATTGGCGCATAAGCTGAGCGAACAAGGTATCAAAGACGTTCGCCTTTATGACGTATCCAAAACCCATTCTTCCTATGTGACGGCTAAAGCATGGGAATACAGCCATCTCGTATTGGCAGCGCCTACGTACAACTTAAATCTGTTCCTGCCGATGGAAAACTTCCTGCATGATTTGAAGACGCTGATGTATCAAAACCGCAAAGTGGCTGTTATCGGCAACCACAGCTGGGCATCTGCTGCATATAAGACAATGGTAGATTACGTTCAGAATCAATTTAAAAAGTGTGAACTTCTTGAACCGTCTTTGGATTTTAAATCTTCTCTGCAGGATGACCAGGAAGCTGCTATTGACGAAATCGCTAAGAAAATTGCCGATGATGTCAAAGCATATCCAGATCCCAAAACATTACTTTAAGTATGGCATGCATGCTGCCAGCTAAGCATGAGAACCACAAAGGACTGCTGCTTCGCGCAGCAGTCTTTTTTATAAGGAAATACCAAGAAAAATATGATATAATTAATATATACAGCCAAAGGAGGACAGATAGATGATTATTCGTGATGATAGTGCCAAAAGCGGCGATCCGCATACACAAAACAAAGCCAAGAGCAAGGGAGAAGAACTGCATATTGATTTGGGCCGTACCATGACGGAAGAAGAAGAAAAAATCTTTGCAAAACTCAAAGAAGGACTGCACTTATAATTCGATATGCAGGCGGTAACAGAGAAGGTTTTATTTTTTAGTCCGTATAACAGCATATATACGAAACAATGTCGTAAAGGAAGCTGTCGTGTCATGTGACAGTTTCTTTTTTTTGCAGAATATAAAGAACATACGTTTGAAATATAGCAGGCAGTATGGTATGATAAGAAGAAAAAAAGGGGGAATTCGCTTGGATTGGGATAGGATAATGAAAAAATTAACCATTTTGAGTGATGCTGCAAAATACGATGTATCCTGTTCATCGAGCGGCAGCAGGCGGGCCAATGAAAAAGGCGGCATTGGCAATGGTGCGTATAGTGGTATTTGCCATACCTGGTCGGCAGATGGCCGCTGCGTATCGTTGTTAAAAATCTTAATGACTAATTATTGTATATATGATTGTGCCTACTGTGTAAATCGCTGCAGTCATGACACTCCCAGAGCCATGATGTCTCCGGAAGAGATAGCTGATTTGACGATCGCGTTTTATCGGAGAAATTATATCGAAGGGTTGTTTTTAAGCTCCGGTGTATTCCGCAGTCCTGATGAAACGACGGAACTGCTGATTCGGACAGCAAAAATTTTACGAGAAGAAAAGAAATTTAACGGCTATATTCATATGAAGGGAATTCCCGGTACGGACAGCAGACTCATCCAAGAATTAGGACGGTACGTGGACCGGATGAGTGTCAATATTGAACTGCCGTCTTCGCAAAGTTTAAAACTATTGGCACCGCAGAAAACAAAAGAAACGATACTCCTGCCTATGCGGGAAATTCGCAGCGGTATTGCCGAACGGCGGGAAAACCGTAGAAAAAGCAAAAAAGCACCGTCATTTGTTCCGGCCGGACAGACAACACAGCTGATTATTGGCGCTACGCCGGACAGCGACCGGACGATACTGCATTTAAGTGAAGCCTTGTATCATCATGTTAATCTGAAGCGGGTGTATTATTCGGCTTATGTGCCCGTACTGACGGGAAAAAATCTGCCTGCCCTTGCCAAGCCGCCGTTACTGCGGGAACATCGCTTATATCAAGCAGACTGGCTGCTGCGGTTTTATCAATTTTCAGCAGATGAAATCTTGACGGACGCGGCACCGGATTTTGATCTGCAGCTAGATCCCAAAGCATGTTGGGCACTGCGTCATCTTGAATTATTTCCCGTTGAAGTCAACCGGGCATCGTATCATATGCTGCTGCGTGTTCCCGGCATTGGCGTTACGTCTGCAAAGCGTATTTGCGCAGCCCGCAGGCAGGCTTTTTTATCGTATGACAGCCTGCGCCGGCTGGGGATTGTGATGAAGCGTGCGAAATATTTTATTACCTGTAAGGGAAAATTTTATGGAGAATCCATGCGTCCGGAAGACATTCGCAGCCGGTTAGCAGCTAAAGAAGCGCAGCGTGCCTATGAAATGACGAGCTTGTTTGATACAGGGGGACAGTTATGATTTATACATACGATGCCACTTTTTTTGGCTTTTTATCCGCTGTGTTTGATGGTTGGCATGACGGCATAACGCAAATAGAAGATATACGCGCAGTATCTGCGCCGTCTTTATTTGGCGGTGAACAGCTTGTACAGACAGAAGAAAAAAAGGCCCGCCGGATTTTGGACAGTCTGCAGGAACAATGCGGTGCTAAAACGGCTCACTTTTTGTACTATGCGTTTTTAGCGGAACAGCCGCAGCGGGAAATGAAAATGCTGCAGTATTTGCGGCAAGCATTTCGGCTGCGGCGTGATTTTTTGTATCACCTGCATGAACCGGCTCTTTGGGAAATACGGCAGTGGGCTAGAAAGAGCAGCAATGAACGGCACAAATTGCTGGGGCTGGTGCGGTTTCGTGAATTATCGGACGGCATGTTGTATTGTCCGATTGCGCCGACGTGCTGTGTGGTTCCCGTTATGGCACCCCATTTTGCCAAACGGCTATCCCATGAACGATGGGTCATTCATGATACCAAGCGGCATATGGGTGTATATTATGACAGACATATTTTGACAATGGTGGAAATTCCCAAAACAAAGCAGCCAATTCACACCTCGGATGATGAAGCGGGGTTTGCCGCATTGTGGCAGCGGTATTATCAGACCATCGCGATTGCAGAACGGCGAAATGAAACTGTGCGCCGTTCTTTCATGCCAAAAAAATATTGGTCCTCATTAATTGAAATGAAAAATGGCGGAGATAAGCTGTAAATCGCCAAATAAACTATTTCTTTTTCTTGGCACTTGTTATATAATAGCACTATTGGATTATTGATAGGAAAGGTTGGAAGCCATTGAAACCTGTCTTAGTAAAAGTAGAAAGTGTCCAACGGAACGAAGAGGGACAAGAACTAAAAGTGGAACTTGTTTCTGAAGGAAAATTTTATATCAAAGAACAGACGCAGTATATTGTGTACGAAGAAAGTGAATTGACAGATATGAAGGGCGTGACGACCGTCATCAAAATATTGCCGGACGGAGCAGTCATGCTGCTGCGGTTGGGAAAAATGCATCAGCGGCAGGAATATCGCCAAGGAAAGGTTTCTCGCTCAAAATATACGACAGCTATGGGAGAATTTATCGTTACGATCAAGACCTATGAATGCAGTGTACAGCTTGAAGACGGCATCGGTACAATTCGGCTTGGCTATGATGTGAATCTGGAAGATATTGGTTCCAATTATACACAATTGACGATAACAGTGCAGGAGGATCACGCGAATGGAAATGAAAGAATTATTGAAACAGGGCATTGCTGAAGCTTTGGAAAAAGCTGTAAAAGCAGGAGCTCTTCCAGAAGGCAGTTATCCGCAGATTAATCTGGAAGTACCGCCTCAAAAAGAATTTGGTGATTTTGCAAGCAATATTGCGATGCAGTCAGCTCGTGTAGCCCATAAAGCCCCCAAATTGATTGCTCAGGCGATTGTGGATCAGATGCAGTATACATGGCTGGATCGTGCAGAAATTGCCGGTGCCGGGTTCATTAATTTTTTCTTGAAGCACGACGTGATTTACGATACACTGAAAAATATTTTGGCAGCAGGTGCTGATTACGGTAAGGTGCCGTGCCGTCAGGATGATACTGTACAGGTCGAATATGTCAGCGCTAATCCGACAGGTCCGCTGCACGTTGGCCATGGGCGGGGAGCTGCTTACGGCAGTGCTCTTGTCAATCTGCTTCGTGCTGCCGGCTATCATGTACAGGCTGAATATTACATCAATGATGCAGGCAACCAAATGAATAATTTGGCGATTTCCGTCAATGCCCGCTATTTGGAACTGCTTGGCAAACCGTCGGAAATTCCGGAAAACGGCTATCATGGACATGATATTATCGAAACGGCTCAGGCTATTATTGACCAAGACGGGGATAAATACCTCGACATGCCGGAAAAAGAACGGCTGGAAATTTTTAAAGACCGTGCATATGCAGAAAAATTAAAGGCACTGAAACGGGATTTGGCTCATTTCAATGTACATTATGATAATTGGTTCAGTGAACGAACGCTTCATCCGGATGCAGTACAAGCTGCCTGCAAAGTACTGCAGGAACGCGGTAAAATCTATGAAAAAGACGGTGCCTTGTGGTTGAAATCGACAGACTATGGCGATGATAAAGACCGCGTGGTTATTCGTGACAACGGCGTACCGACCTATTTGGCTGCCGATATTGCTTACCATAAAAATAAATACGACCGCGGCTTTAAATCGTTAATCAATATTTGGGGTGCCGACCATCACGGATACGTTGCGCGCGTTAAAGCTGCGATTGCGGCTCTTGGGTATGATCCCAAGCAATTAGAAGTATTGCTGCTGCAGATGGTCAGCCTGTTTCGCGACGGCAAGCCTGTTAAAATGTCCAAACGGACAGGTCAGGCGATTACGCTGAATGAATTGATTGAAGAAGTCGGTACTGATGCAGCCCGGTATTTCTTTATTATGCGGTCTTTAGATACGCAGCTGGATTTTGATTTGGATTTGGCTAAATCGCACAGCAATGAAAATCCGGTATATTATATTCAATATGCTCATGCCCGTATTTACAGCATTTACCGCCAGGCGAAAGAAGCCGGTGTCCATCTCGATATGGACTGGTCCGATGTAAAATGGGATACATTGAAAGATGAACAAGAATTGGAATTAATTAAGAAAATGGCAGATTTCCCGGAAGAAATTCAGCGGGCTGCCCGTGAACGGGCTCCGCACCGCATTGCACATTATGTGTATGAATTGGCAGGACTCTTCCATACATTTTATAATCACTGCCGTATTATCCAGGAAGATAAAGAACTGGAAAAAGCTCGCTTGGCATTGGTTACGGCTGTCCGCATTACGATTGCCAACAGTTTGGCAATTTTAGGGGTTTCTGCTCCTGAAAAAATGTAATATAATAACAATAAGCTTACTATAGAATCAATTATAATTGAATGACATGAGCAGAGGCTCAGCAGGGAGGAATTATGGCTAAATACATATTTGTTACAGGCGGGGTTGTGTCTTCTTTAGGTAAAGGTATTACAGCAGCAGCATTGGGCCGCTTGCTGAAAAATCGCGGGTTTAAAGTTACGATTCAAAAATTTGACCCATACATCAACGTAGACCCTGGTACGATGAGTCCGTATCAGCACGGCGAAGTATTTGTTACTGACGACGGTACAGAAACAGATTTGGATTTAGGTCATTATGAACGTTTTATTGATATTAACTTAGGGAAAAACTCCAACGTTACTACTGGTAAAATTTACTGGTCCGTCTTGCAGAAAGAACGCCGCGGCGATTATCTGGGACATACGGTACAGGTTATTCCCCATATTACCAATGAAATCAAGAACCGTGTCTATCGTGTAGGCGATGATGACAATGCCGATGTTGTCATTACGGAAATCGGCGGCACCGTTGGTGACATTGAAAGCCTGCCGTTCTTGGAAGCCATTCGCCAGATTAAAAAAGAAGTCGGCCGCAATGATGTATTGTATATTCACGTTACGCTCGTACCGTATATCGGCGCAGCTGGTGAATTGAAAACAAAACCGACGCAGCACAGTGTCAAAGAACTGCGCAGCATTGGTATCCAGCCGGATATTATCGTTTGCCGTACCGAACGTCCTCTTTCCGATGAAATGAAAGAAAAATTGGCTTTGTTCTGCGATATTGATAAAGAAGCTGTTATTGAAAACAAAACGTTAAACAGTATTTATGAAGTACCACTTCTCCTTTCCGAAGAAGGCATGGATAAAATCGTTTTGGACAAATTAGCGTTGCCGGATAAACCTTGCGATATGGAAGACTGGAAAAAGATGGTAGACGATATTTACCATACAGAAAATGATTTGGACATTGCCCTTGTCGGCAAATATGTTGCACTCCATGATGCATACCTCAGCGTTGCAGAAGCATTGAATCATGCTGGTATTGCGTATAAAACAAAAGTACATATCCATTGGATTGATTCAGAAACGCTGGAAGATCCGGCTGTTTCCATGGACGAAGTTTTCAAGGGAATTGACGGAATTGTAGTTCCGGGCGGTTTTGGCAACCGCGGTGTCGAAGGCAAAATTCGCGCTGTACAGTATGCCCGTGAACACAAAGTACCGTACCTTGGCTTGTGCTTAGGGATGCAGTGCGCCGTTATGGAATTTGCCCGCCACGTCGTTGGCTTGGAAGGCGCTACGTCTTCTGAATTTAATGAAGATGCCAAATTCCCTGTTATCGATTTGATGCCAGATCAAGTTGACGTATCCGATAAAGGCGGCACGATGCGTTTGGGACTGTATCCGTGCAAGCTGGTAGAAGATACCAAAGCGCATGAAGTATACGGCACCAACCTTATTTATGAACGCCATCGTCATCGTTGGGAATTCAACAATAAATACCGCACGGAAATGGTCAATGCCGGTCTCGTTCTTTCTGGCACATCACCAGATGATCGTTTGGTAGAAATCGTTGAATTAAAAGATCATCCGTGGTTTGTCGGCTGCCAGTTCCATCCGGAATTTAAATCTCGTCCGACCAAAGCCCATCCGCTCTTTAAAGGATTGATTAAGACGGCTTTAGATTTAAAGAAAAATAAGTAATACTAAACGAGTAGAATAAGAGAAGGGGTCATGATGTGTTTCGCCATCATGTGTCCTTACACCAAAACGGGGTGCCGCTTCGTGCAGCATCCCGTTTTGTTATGCACAAAATGCAAAGAGAATATGTGATAAACAGTACATGTTTCCTGATGATTTTAGTGAAAAAACAGAGATGCGATGTATGTAAAAATGATATAAATATTTTTTTTATACATAAAACGATAAACGAAGCAAAAAACACCTCTTTGGTAGAAATTTTGTAAATCAGATAAGTATGCTGTTTTGAATATTTATTGAGTTTTTTTTATTCTTTTAGCCGTGTACAATATGCATAAGACCTACTAAAAAATCAGATATATTGCCGTTATTGCTATAATTTTCACATTGAATATTATCATACTTGATGATATAATATAGGCGATTGAAAGTAAGCTTCGGCAACGAAAATAATCTTTCATTCGCAAGTTTTATCATGCAGTCGGCTCATGTGAATTTTGGCTTTATACCGAATAAAAGGATGGGCCGGCTGCATCGCATGCTTTTTTGTGTGTGCAAAGAGCATGAAAAAGGGGCATACTCCTTGGAGAAACGATGTGGTGTAGTCGGAATCAAAAGTGTATGCGTCTGCAATATTTTGTTTTTATTAAAAAACGGCTGTGGGCTGGTAATATGGCAGACAGGTGCACTTTTAGTATCGTATCTTTCAATTAGTTGCTTCATGTTTTTATTATTTTTCATTATATATTAATGAGGTGATTTTTGATGTTGAATACCTTTAAAAGAGGTGGGGTCCATCCTGACGATGGTAAAATCTATGCTAAAGACAAGGCGATAGAAACCCCGGCAGTACCGGCACAAGTAGTCATCCCGATGAGTCAGCATTTTGGTGCTCCTTGTACTCCGACCGTCAAGGTAGGCGATTTGGTAAAAAAAGGCCAGCTGATTGGGACCAGCGATGCGTTTTTGCATGCTGACATTCATGCATCTACTTCCGGTAAGGTCATCAAAGTGGCTCCGATGCCGCACAACATGATGGTCAAATGCATGGCTGTTGTCATCCAGGCTGATGGCAAAGACGAATGGGCTGAAGGAATTCCAGAAGAACATGACTGGAAACAGCTCGATAGCAAAGCAATCATTGAATTGATTAAAAAAGCTGGCGTAGTTGGCTGCGGCGGTGCTACATTCCCGGCTCATGTAAAATTGGCTCCGAACAAACCTGTTGATTCTTTTATTGTCAATGGTGCTGAATGCGAACCGTATTTGACATGCGATTATCGTTCCATGGTTGAAAAAGAAACGACAGAAAAACTCGTTACAGGTGTTCAGATTTGCATGAAAGCCTTAGGCGTTCAAAAAGGCTATATCGGTGTAGAAGACAACAAACCGGAAGCCATTAAGAACTTAACCGAAGCTTTCAAAGATATTCCGGGCGTAACCGTTGTTACGTGCAAGACAAAATATCCGCAAGGCGCTGAAAAAATGATGATTGAAGCCTGCACAGGCCGTCAGGTTGAACCGGGCGGACTTCCTATGGACGTAGGCTGCGTTGTCAGCAACGTAGGTACGGTTATTGCTATTACTGATGCTGTCTGCCATGGTATCCCGTTCATTGAACGTCTTACTACTGTTACAGGCGACTGCATCAAAGAACCGAAAAACTTACGCCTTCGTATTGGCACGACATTCCAGGAAGCTATTGATTACTGCGGCGGCTTTACAACACAGCCGGATCGCGTAATCGGCGGCGGCCCGATGATGGGTCTTGCACAATACCAGCTCGATGTTCCTGTTACGAAAGGTGCTTCCGGTATTTTGGCATTATCTCCGGAAAAATGCCAGGTTGGCGTAGAAGAACCGTGTATTCGCTGCGGACGCTGCGTAGAAGCATGTCCAATGGGATTGGTTCCAAGCCAGCTTAGTATTTTCTCGTCCTGCCAAGCATGGGATAAATGCATGGAATATGGTGTCATGAACTGCGTAGAATGCGGCAGCTGTGTATACACCTGCCCGGCAAAACGCAATATTGTCCAGTATATCCGTAACGCAAAAGCACAGGTTAAAGCCATGCAGAAGGCTGCACAAGCAAAAGCTGCTGCTAAAAAAGCGTAAGAACTAATGGAAGAAGGGATATCATGAGTCCAGAAGCTAAAGGACAAACTATAGGAAAGGATGCTAACAACATGCAGGAATTAAAACTTACTGTATCATCTTCACCGCATGTTCGCTGTAATGAAACAATTCCTAAAATCATGTGGAGTGTTGTTGCAGCGCTCGTACCTGCTGCAGTGTTTGGCGTATATTACTTCGGTATGAATGGGCTTGCCAATATCGTTGTAGCCATTGTTTCTGCAGTCGTTTTCGAATTTTTATGGGAAAAATTGATGCACAAAAAAATCACCATCAAAGATGGTTCTGCCGTCATCACAGGCCTTTTAATGGCTATGTGCTGCCCGCCGACCCTTCCGTGGTGGATGAGCATCGTTGGTTCCTTCTTGGCAATCGTCGTCTGTAAACAAGCTATGGGCGGTTTGGGTGCCAACCTCTTTAACCCGGCTCACGTTGGCCGTGCTGGCTTGATGGTTTCCTGGCCGGTTGCTATGACGACTTGGACACAGCTCAACGGTACTGTTGTTGATGGCGTTGCCGGTGCTACACCGCTGAACGTTTTCAAACACGGCGGTACAGATGCCTTGTTCCAGCTCTTCGGCACAACAGACTGGGGTACGATTTACCAGAACCTTTTCATCGGTACACGTAATGGTTCTTTAGGTGAAACCTCTACGGTGCTTTTGGTTCTCGGCGGCTTATACCTCATTTATAAGGGCTATGTACATTGGCAGGTTCCTGTTATCATGATTGCTACTGTTGGTGTCCTCATGGGCATTGGCTATGGCCCGAACGTTGCTTTGTTTGAAATGATGGCCGGCGGCTTAATCATCGGTGCATTCTTCATGGCAACAGATATGGTTACTGCTCCGATTACCTTAAAAGGCCAGATGATTTTTGCTTTAGGTTGCGGCATTATTACCGTATTGATTCGTGTTCTTGGCGGCTATCCGGAAGGCGTCTGCTATTCCATCTTGCTCATGAACGCATTGACACCGCTCATTGACCGTGCAGTTAAACCTAAAGTCTTTGGTGAAGTAAAGACAAAGGGGGCTAAATAAAATGGCAGAAAAACATGAAGGCGGCATCGTTCATGTCGCAATGAACCTTGTCCTTACTTGTCTTGTTTCTGGCTGTATTATTGGTGCCGTTGCTTTTATTACAGTCCCGACAGCCCATCAAAAAGCAGAACAAATGAAACAAGAATCTATGAAGACATTGGTTCCAGATGCTGATAAATTCGTAGAAGTTCAAGGCGAAAAAGATACATTCATCGCTGAAAAAGGCGGTCAAAAAATTGCCTACATTATCCCAACGGCTCCGAAAGGCTATGGCGGACCAATTAAGCTGCTGACAGCTGTATCGACTGACGGCACTGTATTGGACTACACCGTATTGGAAGCCAACGAAACACCGGGCCTTGGTGATAAAGGCGCTAAATCTCCGTTTAAAGATCAGTTCAAAGGCAAAAAAATTGAAAACTTGGAAGTTACTAAAGAACATGGCGTAAAAGATAAGATTCAAGCCATGACCGGTGCTACGATTTCTTCTCGTGCCTTTACCGCTGGTGTTAAAGAAGCTGTTGAAAAAGCAGCACAGATGGGGGGTAAATAATAATGAGTCTTTGGAAAGTATTTACTAGAGGCATTATTGAAGAAAACCCATACTTCGTCTTAGCATTGAGCTTATGCCCAGGCCTTGCTGTTACAACAAGTGTTGTCAATGGGTTGACCATGGGGTTGACTGTATGGTTCGTTATTACCTCAAACAACGTAGTTGTTTCTATTATTCGTAAATTAATCAACAAAAAAGTACGTGTACCTGTATATATTACATGTATTGCTACTATCGTAACATGCGTACAGCTGTTCTTACAGGCATATGCACCGGACTTATATAAAGCCCTCGGCGTATACCTCGACTTGGTCGTTGTATTTGCTATCATCTTAGCGCGTGCTGAATCTGTTGCCTCCAAGAATGGCATTGTCGTATCCTTCCTCGATGGCATGGGCATGGGCATTGGCTTTACCATTGCCATGATTGTTATTTCCGTTATTCGTGAAATCTTGGGCAATGGTACACTCCTTGGTGTTTCTCTCTTTGGACCTTCCTTCCAGCCGGCTCTTATCATGGCATTGCCGCCAGGAGCATTTATGCTTATCGGTTTCTTAATGGCTGGTCTGAAAATGTGGAATGAATCTCGTGAAAAAGCCAAACAACTGAAAGGAAGTGAAGGATAATGGAATACTTTACGCTGTTCGTCGGGGCAGTACTCGTTAACAACTTCGTATTGACTAAGTTCCTCGGCTTGTGTATCTTCTTTGGTGTATCCAAAAACCTGAACGCTTCTATCGGGATGGGCTTTGCTGTAACTTCTGTCCTCACAATGAGTACTGTACTGGCATGGTTGCTGTACAACTTTGTATTAGTACCTCTTGATTTGACATTCCTCCGTACGATTTCTTTCGTTGTCTTGATCGCAAGTTTCGTACAGTTGTTGGAAATTATCATTAAGAAAATGTCTCCGACATTGTACAATATGTGGGGCATTTACCTGATGCTTATCGCTACGAACTGTATCGTATTGTCCGTACCGGTCATCAGTATTACAAACAATTATAATTTCCTTGAAAACCTTGTATTTGCCGTTGGTTCCGGCTTGGGGTTTGCATTAGCTTTGATTGTCATGGCAAGCTGCCGTGAAAAATTGGATTATGCTGATGTTCCTCATGCTTTGAAAGGAACACCGATTGCCTTTATCGTTGCCGGCATGTTGGCTTTGGCATTCCTTGGTTTCTCCGGTATGATATAACGTAAAGGAGTTGGAAGTAATATCATGGATATGAATATGACGCAAATCGCAATCTCTGTTATTGCAGTCATGGTCGGCATCGGTATCGTCTTCGGCTTTATTCTTGCTTTTGCTAATAAAAAATTTGCAATGGAAGAAAATCCGCTTATCGGTGAAGTTGAAGAAGCATTGCCGAAAGGCCAGTGCGGTGCCTGTGGGTTTGCCGGCTGTGCTAAATATGCAGAAGCAGTTGTTCTTGACCCGGAAGTTCCGCCTAACCTTTGCGTACCTGGCAAAGCTGAAGTTGCTGCTGTTGTAGCAAAATTAACAGGTAAAGTTGCAGAAGAAACAGAACCGAAATATGCGCATATCCGTTGCCGCGGCGGCAATGGTATCGCTAAAATTGCTTTTGAATATAAAGGCATTCATGACTGCGCTGCTGCTAAAACGGTACAGCAAGGTCCTAAATTCTGTAAATTTGGCTGCCTTGGTTTTGGTAACTGTGTTCGTGCCTGCCCGTTTGGTGCCATGTCTATGGGAGCCAATGGCCTTCCTCATGTTGACAAAAACCTCTGCACAGGCTGCGGTAAATGCGCAAGCATTTGCCCGAACCATGTTATTGAACTCTTGCCGATTAGTGCAAAAGTTAGTGTTAGCTGCTCTTCAAAAGAAATGGGTGCTGTTGCTCGTAAAGATTGCTCGGCAGCCTGCATTGGCTGCGGTCTCTGCATGAGAAACTGCGCACACGAAGGCGGCGTTAAAGTAGTGGACCATCTTGCTGTTGTCAACCCGGCCATCTGCCATGATTGCGAAGAAGCAACCTGTGTAGCAAAATGTCCGACAAAAGCAATTGCATCGATGGTTGCAGCTGCTAAAACGGAAGAAAAAATAGGTTAATAATATGAATTGGAAAAGTAAAGCAAGGTATATCCTTGCCGCAGCTTTCCTGGTTATCATGAGTTGCTCCGGATGCGCTTTGCGTCCGGAGTCTTCTTTTGATAGAAGCGGTGTAGCGATGGATACGACTATTTCGCTGCGGGCTACGGGAAAAGAAGCAAAAGAAGCTGTAGACGAAAGTTTTCAGCGTATTGAACAATTAGATAAACTGGCTAGCGCACAAGATCCGGCCAGTGATGTAAGTAAAATCAATGCCGCTGCCGGTACAGCCTATGTGCAGGTCGATCCGGCTGTGTATGAAATGATTGATTTTGCCAAGTCCTATTCAGAAAAGACGCAAGGTGAATGGGATATATCTGTAGGCATCATGACAAACCTTTGGCAGATTGGCAATGAAGGACAGCATGTTCCTTCGGAGGAAGAAATCCAAGCGGCACTACAGCTTGTCAACTATAAAGATATCCTGCTGCGCCCGGAAGATCATAGTGTCATGCTGGCAAAAAAAGGCATGTCTATTGATTTGGGTGGTGTAGCAAAAGGATATGCTGTTGATGAAATCCGCAAGATATATGAAAAGCATCACATTGAAAACGGCTTGATTAATATGGGTTCCAGTTCAATGTATGCATTGGGAAAGAATAGTAAAGGCAAAGCGTGGAATATTGGCATGAAACATCCGCGGTCTGATAAAAACGGTGAGTATTTAGGCGTTATAGCGATTGAAAATCAATCCTTATCTACATCCGGAGACTATGAACGATACTTCATTCAAGATGGCGTTCGGTACTGCCATATCTTTGATCCGCGTACAGGCAGGCCGGCTGATTCCGGCGTGATGAGTGATTCCATTGTCATCAATCAGGATGTAGAACATGCAGGCATGCTCAGCGATATACTGACGACAGTCGTTTTTGTATTGGGACCCCAAAAAGGGTTAGCGTATATTAACAGTCTGCCAGGTATTGAATGTGAGATTACAGGTACAGACGGTGCCATATATATGACGCCGGGATTTCAGGCGCATTTTTCTGATATGAATACGGATTTCCATCTGGCTGAATAAACGATTTTATGTATAGTGCTGTAGAAATTGTAATATATAAATGGATTCTAAATTTAAATTTTCGAATCATATTTACTTTTTCTTTAGAATGTAAGATAATATATATATAAATATTTGTAGAGGATGGTATTAAAACATGGATCATATTGATGACAAAATTTTAACGATTTTAAAACGGAACGGCAAAGCCTCTGCCACTGAAATCAGTAAAGTTGTAGGGCTTTCTATACCAGCTGTAGCAGAACGTATCCGCAAAATGGAACATAGCGGGATTATTGAAGGCTATGGTGCAAAAATCAGCCGCCGCAAAACTGGCTATAACGTGACAGCTTTTATTATGGTCAACTTGGAACGCTCCGGTGATGTCGATGAATTTCGCCAACGAATCGTCCAGTTCCCGCAAGTATTGGAATGCCATCATGTCGTTGGTGCCTTTGACTACTTGCTGAAAGTACTTGTCAAAACGCCGGATGATTTGGAACAGTTTCTCATGGAAGAACTGAATGAAATCCCAACGGTTTCCTCATCACAGACATTTATGTGCTTATCGACATTAAAAGAAGAATGGAATGTATAATTGCTAAAAGGCTGTGTTTGATGTGAACATTTGAAAAAGTATGTTCATTTTGTGTTGGAATGATACAATGGATAAACGAAACATTGTAAGCAAACAGGGGCTTGCTGCTTTATGTGGCAAGCCCCTGTTGTTTATATAGATTTTGTTATAATTCATCTTCTATATACTGCACATGCTGAACGCCTTGAATGCCTAGGCCAGGTGCATTCGATACGGTAATTTCTTTTTCGTGAAATACAGCACCGCCTAGTACGGGATCTTGGGAACACAGGACTGGCCCGTCTAGATCGATGCGTGTAATGATGCTCTTGGCACACGCCAGGTGAACTGCGGCGTTGACGCTTACTTTCGCTTCCAACATGCAGCCAATCATGCATTCTACGCCGTAAGCTTCTGCTAGTGCTGCAATTTTTAAGGCATTTGTCAGACCGCCGCATTTCATCAGTTTGATATTGATTAAATCAGCAGCATGTCTCTGCAGGATTTGTAATGCATCTTCTATAGAAAAAACGCTTTCATCGGCGAGAACGGGAATATAGGAATGATCTGTCACATATTGTAGTCCATCTATATCATGTGCCGGTACAGGCTGTTCGACGAGTTCGATATCGAGACCTTTATCCTGCATTTGTTGGAGCAGCATGACGGCCTGCTTCGGTTTCCAGGCTTGGTTTGCATCGATACGGATGCGAATATGCGGGCCTACGGCCTTGCGAATCGCTTCCAGGCGCATACTATCCAATGACGGGTCGACGCCGACTTTTACTTTTAATGTATCATAGCCGCGTTGCACCGCATTTTGCGCATCTTTGGCCATTTCTTCCGGCGCGTTGACGCTAATAGTAATATCTGTAATGAGTTTGCTGCGGCTGGCACCCCACATTTTGTATACGGGAATGCCATATTTTTTACCGTATAAATCCCACAGCGCCATATCCGCCGCTGCTTTGGCAGACGTGTTTTTGACAATGCAGTGCTGTACATCCTGGGTCAGTGCTGCAAAATCATCTATATCGCGGCCGAGTAAGGTCTTGCTGATATGGTCTTGGAAGGCACCGAGAATGGCACCTGTTGTGTCACCGGTTACGGCACCTGTCGGCGGAGCTTCCCCATAACCGATGTCACCCGTATCGGTGTGAATTTCCACGATTATATCTTCGACGCTGCTGACCTGCCGCAGTGCCGTTTTGAAAGGTACCCGCAGGGGGACTGAAATGCGCCCTAGACGAATCTTCGTAATTTTCATATATATTAGCCTCCTTAGATATGTACCTTTATATCATAAACTTTTTTACAGAAGCAAAAAAGACCCAGCCATATGTAAAATAAAATTTTTTATATATGGCTGGGTTGTACGATGTCTTGTGTTAATTTTCTTTGATGTGTCCGTCAATTGTGATGGTAGTGACTTGCCAGGGAATCCATTTGCCGCTTTGCTGCAGTGCTTTCTTAGCGGTAAATTCCAAGCCGCCGCAGCAGGGAACTTCCATGCGGACAATCGTCACAGATTGAATGTCATTTTGTTTGATGATTTCTGTGAGTTTTTCAGCGTAATCTATGTTGTCTAGTTTGGGGCAGCCGATAAGTGTTACTTTATGGCGCATGAAATCTTGATGGAAGCTGGCATAGGCATAGGCCGTGCAGTCTGCCGCAATGAGAAGATGGGCACCGTTAAAATATGCGGATTTTAAAGGAGCCAGTTTGATTTGTACAGGCCATTGCCGTAGCTGGGATGGCTGTGTTTGAGAGAATCCCGATGTAGACGGAGATGCAGAGAAAATAGTTTGCGTTTGTTTTTCAGGACAGGTATGAGAAAGGGTACGGGCCTGGCTGCCGGGACAGCCGCCCTTGGTATATTTGCGGCCCTGCGCTTTCATGTTGGCTTTGACAGCTTCTTCATCATAGGCGACGGTGTCTTTTTCGATGAAAGAAATAGCATCTGTTGGGCAGTGGGGGAGGCAGTCGCCCAGACCGTCACAGTAATCGTCGCGCATCAGTTGGGCTTTGCCGTTTACCATAGCAATGGCACCTTCGTGACAAGCAGCAGCGCAGGCACCGCAGCCATTGCATTTTTCTTGATCAATATGAATAATTCTTCGAATCATAATGGGTATACCTCCGTATATTCGTCATGTAGTATAGGTCTTTTAGATTTATCTTATGTGTAAAGTATATTATAATGAGAATAGAAATGCTGTTGTTTTTGCAACAGAAATGCATCATTTTTACAAATATGCAGATAGATAGGGGGAACAAAATGAAAAAACAGTTGCTTAGTATTCGCAATTCCGAGCTTTTTAGTGGCATATCTGCTGAAGAAATCGGGATTCTCCTAGAAGAGATGCCTGTCAAAGAGCGGACATACAACAAAGGAAATTTTATTTTCTATGCCGGTGATGCCGTCCGGTATGTTCACATTGTGTTATCCGGCGTGGTGCATATTATACAGGAAGACTATTGGGGAAACCGCAATATTTTGACACAGGTTCGTCCTGGCGGTATGTTTGGAGAAGCCTTTGCTTGTCTTCCCGATGCAGTTGCAACAGTCAGCGTTATGGCTATGGAACCGACAAATGTTCTTTGTATTGATGTCAGTCAGTTTCTTTTGGCTTCCCGTGTATTGACCATGCCGCAGGGCAAATTTATGATGAATTTGCTGGCTGTTATGGCGCGGCGCAACCGGCAGCTGACTGAAAAAATACGCTATATTACGCAGCGTTCCACACGAAAGAAAATCATGTTCTATTTGTCAGATGAAGCGATTAGGCAGCATTCCCATTCATTTACAGTACCCTTTAATCGGCAGCAGCTGGCAGATTTTCTTTCTGTAGACAGAAGTGCCTTGTCAGCAGAACTGAGCAAAATGAAGCGGGATGGCTTGATTGCGTATTATAAAGACCAATTTGAATTAAAGCAGGTACATGAAAGAAAAGGGCCTGCATGAATAGCAAGCCCTTGAATTCTGAATACAAGATATACGCTGTTTTAGTGCAAATGGGGAAGAATATGGCCCATTTTATTTTTCTTGGTTTCCAAGTAAAATTCATCAAATTTTTGCGGTTTCATTTCAATAGGAACACGTTCTACGATTTCTACGCCAAAGCCTTCCAAACCATAGATTTTTTCCGGATTATTGGTCAGCAGACGGAGCTCTTTGGCACCGAGGTCTTGAAGGATTTGAGCACCAATCCAATATTCACGTAAATCTGGTGCAAAACCGAGTTTTTCATTGGCTTCGACAGTGTCGTATCCCTGTTCCTGCAGTACATAGGCTTTCAATTTATTAATTAAGCCTATGCCGCGTCCTTCTTGGCGCATATAGAGGAGAATACCGCGTCCTTCTTTGTTGATTTGTGTCATGGCAGCAGCTAGCTGTTCGCCGCAGTCGCAGCGGCGTGAGCCAAACACATCACCGGTCAGGCATTCCGAATGAACGCGGCAGAGAAGGTTTTTGCCGTCGCCAATATCGCCTTTGACGAGTGCGACGTGATGTTCGCCTGTCAAATCATTGATATACCCATAAATTTTGAATTCACCGTATTTGGTTGGCATTTTTGCGACAGCTTCGCGGACAACGTGTTTGTCATGACGGCGGCAGTAATTCTGCAGGTCATGAATCGTGATAAATTTGAGACCGTATTGGTCGGCAATGTCCCAAAGCTGCGGCGTGCGCATCATCGTGCCGTCATCAGCCATGATTTCGCAGCACAGGCCGACTTGCTTGAGACCTGCCAGACGCATGAGATCTACCGTTGCTTCTGTATGACCGTTGCGGGTCAGTACGCCGCCTCGTTTGGCAATGAGCGGGAAATTATGTCCCGGACGGCGGAAGTCTTCCGGTTTCGCAGATTCTTCTGTGCATTTGCGGGCTGTAAGCGCGCGTTCCACAGCAGAAATGCCTGTTGTGGTATCGACATGGTCGATGGAGACGGTAAATGCTGTTTCGTGGTTATCTGTATTTTCACTGACCATCGGCGGCAGGCCTAATTTATGAGCGTATTCGATGCTCATCGGCATGCAGATAAGTCCCTTGCCGTGCATTGCCATGAAATTCATATTTTCTGTCGTGCAGTACTGAGCGGCACAAATAAAATCGCCTTCATTTTCCCGGTCCGGATCGTCTGTTACGATAATAATGTGGCCGGCCTGCAGCGCTTCAATGGCTTCTTCAATGGTGTTAAATTTTCTTTTTTCGTTTTCCACTAGTAAAACCTCCTGAATATATAAAGCCCTGACCATCACAGGGAGGTCAGGGCCTTTGAGTCATATGCAATAACGCTGCTTGAACACAGCGTACCGTATCTTCTTCCATCCAGACTATACTGTCGGTTTTGGAATTGCACCAAATCCTGAGCCTATGCTCCTACGCCGAAGCGTTCGCGGACTATACCGCCGATCGGGAATTTCACCCTGCCCTGAAGATATGCTTTTTACGTACTTCATTATACACGGTCCCTGCATAGATTGCAAGAGACACAGCGAGCGAGCGTTTGCAAAAGAAAAATGCTACTCTACATCAAAAATTTTGCCTGGATTGAGAATATTATTGGGATCCAGCGCTTTTTTAATAGCTTTCATCATAGCCAGTTCGTCAGGATTTGTAAATTCTTCCATCAAGTGCTTGCGTTTAAAGCCAATGCCGTGTTCGCCGGAAAGTCGGCCGCCGTGAGCATAAATGAATGTATATAATTCCTGCTGATTGGCTTTGATGCGCTGATTCCAGTCTTCATAGGATGCATCTTCATTTTTTAAAATATTTAAATGGATGTTGCCGTCACCGGCATGGCTGGCAATACGGGTAATCAGGTTGTATTTTTTTGCCAGCCGGAGAATTTCATCGAGCAGCAGCGGTTCTTGGTCTACCGGAACGACGACATCTTCTTTGCTGACGATGAGGCTTTCGGCGCGGACGGCTTCGGCAAAAGCTTTGCGTGCCTGCCAGATTTTGTTGTGGTCAGCGACCAGTACCGATGAGGCACCGCTGGCAGTGCAAAGTTCGTCCAGCGTAACGGCTTTATCATCCAGGTCATCTTCACTGACGCCTTCGACTTCGACAATCAGATAGCAGCCTGTGTCGCTTCCTTGGAGCTTTTCTCCCAAATAGTGTTCTACCGATTTGATGGTAATGTTGTCCATGTATTCGACGCATGTCGGGATGATGCCGCTTTTAATGATTTTATGGACTGTGCCGATAGCCTGATCTGGATTTTCGTAAATTGCCAGCAAATCCAATGTATGCTGCGGCTTGGGCAGGAGTTTGACAGTTGCTTTGGTAATAATACCCAGCGTGCCTTCGGAACCGATAATCAGCTGGTCCAGGCAATACCCCGTAGACTGCTTTTGCAGACGGGCACCGAGTGTGACGATTTTCCCGATAGGATTGACGATTTCGACGGCATATACCTGATGCCGTGTCGTACCGTATTTGACAGCCCGGTTGCCGCCGGCATTGGTTGCAATATTACCGCCGATAAAACAGGAATCACCGCTGCAGGGGTCGCCGGCATAAAAAAGTCCTTTGGCTTCTGCTGCTTTTTGCAAATCTGAAGTACGTACGCCCGGTTCGACAACGGCATACAACGCTGTTTCATTGATTTCCAAAATATGGTTCATTTTTTCTGTAGATAAAACGATGCCGCCGTATACAGGCACGGCGCCGCAGGCCAAACCGGTACCGGCACCGCGGGGGACGATTGGAAAATGATAGGCATTGGCCAGTTTTACAATCGCTGCTGTTTGTGCTGCTGATTCGACAAAGACGACAGCTTCCGGTAGGTGATGATATGCCGGGTCCGTTACTTCATCATGTGAGTACGGCTGCATGAGTGCTGTATCGGTAAGAACATTTTTGTCGCCTGCGATGGCACGTAATTTGGAGAGTATTTCTTCTGAAATTTTGGTATATGACATAATGCAATCCCTCTTTTGCCAAATAAAACAAATCATAAAGTAAGAAAATTTTTATTAGTACTATTATATAGAAGTGATGTAGATTTTTAAAGGCTTATTTAGGCGTAAAATCTGAAAAAGTCTTTAACTTAAAGACAAATCAAGGTATACTATACAGTAAGACTGAAATGAAAGTACGCAAAGGAGTAAAGGTATGGCAGAAAAACGAATGACGAGCTTGGAACGAAAACGGCTGCGTCGGCGTAAAAAGGCAAAACAAAATACCTCCCTTTCTAAATATAAAATTATCGTAATCATAGTTTTGTTTTTGGGTGGGTTCTTTTTAGTGAACAGGGCCTACAATTTATATCAGATTCACGAGGAAATGCAGCATATACTGCAGCAGGAACAAGAACTGCGGAATGAAAATGAACGGCTCAGGCAGCGCAAAGACGGATTGAATGACAACGAAGAAGTGGCAAGGCAGGCGAGGGAACAGTTCGGCTTGGTAAAACCGGGTGAAGTTCCTTATAGAAAGTAAAGAAAAAGAATTGAATTTTTTATATTTTATGGGTATAATAATTTTATACGCTTCTATCAAGCAAGGAGCATACAAGGAGGAATATAAAGCAGCATGACAATCGAAGTAGGAAGTGTGTTGGAAGGTACCGTTACAGGGATTACAAAATTTGGCGCATTTGTAGAGCTTCCGGACAAGAAAGTGGGATTAGTCCATATTTCTGAAGTCGCTAACGAGTATGTAAAAGATGTACATGATTTTTTGAAAGTTCAGGACAAAGTCAACGTCAAAGTATTGTCTGTAGACGATAAAGGGAAAATTGGCTTATCCATTAAGCAGACCCAACCGGCACCGGAAAAAAAGGAATTTCGTCCCAGAACGGAATTTCGTCCGAAACATGAATTCCGGCAGCACAATGGCTTTGATTCCAATCGTCGTTCGTCTTCATCCTTATCCTTTGAAGATCGGCTCAGCAAGTTCTTGAAGGAAAGTGATGAACGCCTCATGGATTTGAAACGTAATACGGAATCAAAACGCGGCGGCCGCGGCGCACGTCATGCCGATTGATTCGTAACGAGGCAATCACAAGGCAAAGTAAAGAGTATTCCTGTGGGAATGCTCTTTTTGTGTTTTTTATAAGACTGAATTTTTGTATGTATATGAGGAGAAAGTAATGAAACATACAACCTATGCAGTTATTGATATAGGTTCCAATTCGCTGCGGCTGATGCAGGGAACCCGTCAAGATGACGGGAGCTGGCTCTTCTCGCCGAAGGAATTGGCAACGACCCGTCTGGGAAAAGATATAGAAAAAACAAATCATTTATCTGCAAAAGGAGTACGTGACTCACTGCAGGCGATGGCGGCTTGGCAGCAAAAGCTGCAGGCGCTGCCTGTATGCGCTGTGGCTACCAGTGCCGTTCGGGAAGCGGCAGATGGGCAGGCGTTTTTGGCAGAAATACGGTCGCGGTTTGGCTGGAACTGCCGTACACTGACCGGAACGGAAGAAGCGGCTTTTAGTTTTTGCGGTGCTTCTTCGACAAACAGCCAGGATGGCTGCACAGCCGTTCTTGATATTGGCGGCGGCAGCAGTGAAGTAGCTGTAGGTGCGGCCGGAACGGTACAGTGGTCTCACAGTTATCCTATAGGTGCCGTGCGGCTGACAGGCAGCCCCGTATGGACGGAAGAAGATGTGGCAGCCATTCGCACGCACTGTGAAAAACAATGGCTGCCCCTGCCGCAAAAGCCGGATATTGTTATCGGCGTAGGCGGCACGCTGACGACGCTGGCAGCGATGGAACAGAAAATGACCGTATACGACCCGGCATGTATTACGGGATATACAGTAACTCAGGACAAGCTGGCAGCACGTATGGCACGGCTGCTGCAGATGACGCCGGAGGAACGGCAGCATGTACCGGGACTGCAGCCAAAACGCAGTGACATTATTTTAGCCGGATTGGCAATTCTGCAGTCCTTTTTACAGCATTATCACATAGAATCCATACAGATGAGTGAACGGGATTTATTGGAAGGTGTCTTTTATAAAGAAGCCTTTCAAGCTGGAAAGGCAGACAGGTGCTGACCATGGATATACTGAAAAAGGTAGCGGCATTTTGTCGGGACAAAGCATTGTTTGCTGACGGGGACAAGATCGTTGTTGCCTGTTCCGGAGGGCCCGATTCACTGGCGCTGCTGGATATATTGGCAAGATTGGCTCCGGCTCATCATTTGCAGCTGCTTGTCTGTTATGTACACCATGGCATTCGCCGGGCTGCCGATGAAGAAGTAGAACGTGTGCGGCAGGAAGCGGCACGCAGGCACTGCGCGTTTGTATGCTGCCGCAGCAATGTGCCTGCCGTGGCAGCCAGGGAGCATCGATCTTTGGAAGCTGTCGGACGGGATGAACGGTACCGCCTGCTGCGGCAGGAAGCAAAAAAATGGCAGGCCCGTGCCATTGCAGTAGCCCATCACCGCAATGACCAGGCTGAAACGGTATTGCTTCATGTCCTGCGCGGCAGCGGTTTATCTGGACTCAAAGGGATGCAGCCGAAACGCGGCGATATTATTCGTCCCTTGTTGGACTTGACACGGCAGGAGATAGACGAGTATATTGAAAAGCAGCAGCTGCGGCCATGCCATGATGAAACGAATGATTCAGACGTATTTTTCAGAAACCGGATTCGTCTGCATTTACTGCCGTATTTAAAACAATATAATCCGGCTATTGTTGCTGATTTAAACCGCTTAGCACAGTTGGCGCAGGCCGACGATGATGTTTTGCAGCAGGAAACGGCACGGATATATGCGGCATTGGCTGTTTGCCAGCAGGAAACGGTCTGCGTTGACAAAAAAAAGTTTTTGGTCCAGCCGTTAGCTGTACAGCGCCGTATCATTCGGTTGTTATGTCAGGATGTGACGGGAAGTATGAAAAATATTTCCTTTCAGCATGTAGAAACAGTACGAAAATTGGCTTTTAAGGGTGCCGGCAAGCAGTTTCAAACCGGTACATGGCTGGCTTATACGACACGAACGGCGCTTTGCATGAAGCCTTGTTTGTATCGACGCTGAGACGGCTGTTGTTGTTCAAGCCGATACAGCAACACCATAATGTAAATGTATTCAGGAGGGAATATCCATGCATCAGGATGTAAAAGAAATTTTATTTACAGAAGAAATTATCAAAAAACGCGTACGTGAATTAGGTGCGCAAATTAGCAAAGATTATGCCGGTAAAACGATTCTCATGTGCGGCATTTTAAAAGGAGCGGTTACATTTTACACCGATTTGGCACGTACGATTGACACGACTGTCTTGTTTGATTTTATGAGTTGTTCCAGCTATGGTTCCGGCACAACATCTTCCGGCGCTGTAATGGTACGCAAGGATTTGGATACGGATGTGCGGGGCAAAGACGTCCTTGTCGTAGAAGATATTATTGACACGGGCATTACGCTGAGTCATTTGGTGCCGCTGCTGAAAAAACGGGGGGCAAACTCTGTCAAATTAGCTACGCTGCTCAGCAAACCGGCACGCCGCCAGGCAGACGTTCCCGTAGATTATAATGGTTTTGAAATTCCTGATGCCTTTGTTGTCGGCTATGGGCTGGATTATGACGGACGGTACCGCAACTTGCCGTATATCGGTATTTTAAAAGAAGAAATATATACCAAATAAAAAAAGAAATATGGTGCAGTATAGACTTGTTTTTATGCAAAAAGCTGTTGTTGCTTTGCTGGAAGTGTGGTAAGATAAGATTGTATTGGTTGGATAAAATCACTTAAAAATAGATTCCAATGAAAGGAGTATTATTTTGAGCAAATTTGTGCGTAATGTAAGTTTATACTTACTGATTATTATCGTTGCTGTATCTATTATTGATGCATTTACGACGAATAAATCTGACAAATCGGAAATTTCTTATACCAATTTCATGAATCAGGTTGAACAAAAGAAAGTAGATGCCGTACAGATTACAGCAGACCATGCTATTGTTGGTCAGCTGAAAGACGGCACGTCCTTTACGTCGTATGCCCCAACGGATTCAGCACTTATGCCGGCACTGCGTGATGCAGAGGTCAATGTCATTGCCAAGCCGCCGGAACAGCCTTCGTGGTGGATGAACCTGCTGAGTTCCATTTTGCCGATTTTGATTTTAATCGGTGTCTGGTTCTTTATTATGCAGCAGACCCAGGGCGGCGGCGGCCGTGTCATGAATTTCGGCAAAAGCCACGCAAAAATGCATGGTGAAGGTAAAATTAAAGTGTCCTTTAAAGACGTTGCCGGTGAAGACGAAGCGAAAGAAGAATTGGCGGAAATCGTCGAATTCCTCCGCAACCCCAGTAAATACAATAACATTGGCGCTAAGATTCCCAAAGGCGTACTGCTCTTTGGCCCTCCGGGCACAGGGAAAACGCTGTTGGCCCGTGCCGTTGCCGGAGAAGCCGGTGTTCCGTTCTTCAGTATCAGCGGCTCCGACTTTGTAGAAATGTTTGTAGGTGTCGGCGCTTCCCGTGTCCGCGACTTATTTGCCCAGGCGAAGAAAAATGCCCCATGCATTATTTTCATCGATGAAATTGATGCAGTAGGGCGTCAGCGTGGTGCCGGTCTTGGCGGGGGTCATGATGAACGTGAACAAACATTAAACCAGCTGCTTGTTGAAATGGATGGCTTTGGTTCCAATCAGGGCATTATTACGATCGCGGCAACAAACCGGCCGGATATTTTGGACCCGGCATTGCTTCGTCCCGGACGCTTTGACCGTCAGATTACTGTAGACCGTCCGGATTTGCGCGGCCGCCGTGCAATCTTGGAAGTCCATGCCAAAGGCAAACCGTTAGGCAAAGATGTAGATTTGGACATCATTGCCAAAAAGACACCGGGCTTTACCGGTGCTGACTTGGGCAATCTGCTCAATGAAGCAGCATTATTAGCTGCCCGTGCAGACAAAAAAGTCATTAACATGCCGGAATTAGAAGAAGCAAGCGAAAAAGTATGCTTTGGTCCGGAACGGCGCAGCCATGTGATTAGTGAAAAAGAAAAACGCTTGACAGCCGTTCATGAATCCGGTCATGCGTTGATTGCGTACCTGCTTCCCGATGCCGATCCGGTACATAAAGTTACGATTATTCCGCGCGGCCGGGCTGGCGGCTATACGATGATGCTGCCGGAAGAAGACCGCTCCTATGAAACCAAATCCTACTATTTGGCCCAGATTCGCGTAGCTTTGGGCGGCCGGGCTGCAGAAGAAATTGTGTTCCATGAGATCAGCAGCGGCGCATCCGGTGATTTGCAGAGCGTAACGCGTATTGTCCGTCAGATGATTACCCGTTTGGGGATGAGTACCAAATTGGGACCGATGGTTTTTGGTGAACAGCAGGAACAAGTATTCCTCGGCAAAAACTTAGGACATGACCGCAACTACGGCGAAGGCGTAGCGGAATTAATCGATAAAGAAATGCATGACATGGTTTCAGAAGCTTATGCCGATGTACTGCGCATGCTTCGTGAACATATTGATGCCTTGCAGAATATGGCAAAGGCATTGATGGAAGTCGAAACGATTAATCATCAGCAAGTAGACAATCTGATTAAGTTCGGTACGCTGGACAATCCGGAAGATAAGAAAAAAGAAGAAGAAGCTCCTGCAGCGGATGCAGAAGACAGGGCTTCAAGTGAAGAAAACAAAGAAACAACGCAGGATGCACCGGCTTCAGTGGAAATTAGTCCATGGGGCAATGCAATTCCTGACAATAAAGAAAAAGAATAAACGGAAGAATAAAAGCTGCGAGATCTTCGCAGCTTTTATTGATATCCAGACGAAAAAGATTTTAAGACTAGCTGCAAAATACAGAATATTTGTTAAAAATATTAAGATAGTATATAATAAAAAATAAATATGGAATAACAATTGCACATAATTATGGTATTGACATGCTTTGCTTTTATGCTACAATTTCATTATGCATTCAGAAACGTCTGTGTGTTAGCAAATAGTGTATATAGGTTTGAGTAGAGGTGAAACATATGAGACAGGATATCCTGGATTACTTAACAGCACATAAAGGAGAATTTGTATCTGGACAAAAAATTTCCGAATTATTTGGCATTTCTCGTACGGCTGTCTGGAAACATATTCGTATTCTCAAACAACGGGGGTACGTAATTGAATCATATACAAAGAAGGGGTACTGTCTAAAAGAAGCACCTGAACTGATTAGACCGGAACAAATTTCCGACGCACTTCACACGCAAATTATTGGCAAAAAGATAATGTATTACGAACGAGTTGACTCAACAAATACAGTAGCCAAAAAAATGGCAGACCAGGGAGCGGCTGATGGAACGGTAGTTGTTGCAGAGGAACAGACCGGCGGCCGGGGACGGCTGGAACGTTCTTTTATGTCACCGTTTGCCCAGGGATTATGGTTTTCTGTTATTGTCCGTCCCAATTTTCCTCCCATGGAAGTATCTAAAATGACATTGGTTGCAGCCGTAGCAATTACAAAAGTACTGCGCAAGATGGGATTAATTCACTGCGGCATCAAGTGGCCGAATGATATTTTGGTTCATGGCAAAAAAATGGTGGGCATTTTGACCGAACTCAATGCATCCGTTGAAAAAATTAACTACTTAGTGATGGGAATTGGCATTAATACAGCGTTGTCTAAAAAATCACTGCCGAAAGACCTGAAAAAAACGGTTACTAGTTTTGCCATAGAAGATGTGTCTGTACAGCGCAATCAGTTGCTGGCAGAAATTTTACAGCAGCTGGAACACTACTATATCGTGGCACAGGAACAGGGATTTGCGCCTATTTTGGAAGAATGGAAAGTCTTATCCTGCACATTGGGACAGGAAGTAAAGGTTATTGCCAGTGACAAAACGTTCAGCGGCAAAGCCGTCGATTTGGATGAAAACGGAAACCTGCTGGTTGATACAGGCACGGCGATAGAAAAAGTATTAGCAGGCGATGTGCATATTCGCCCGGCAGACTAAGCGCATAAATCATGAACTGCAAACTATAAATTAAAAACTGCAAACAAATGGGGCTGCCGCTTCGTGCGACAGCTCCATTTGCTGCATATATGGAACAATGCAGGAAATGAAATAAACGGCATGGATTTTCGGTAAAGACTATCCAAGAAGGAAAAACTCTGTTATTATATTAGGCGTATATTACTTCATTTACGCAGGGAGAGTAAAAATCATGTTATTAGTTATCGATGTAGGAAATACGAATATTGTGCTGGGCGTTTTCAAGGGTGAAGAATTGTTGGACCATTGGCGCGTCTCGACCAATCGGCTTCGTACGACAGACGAATACGGCGTATTGATTCGAAATTTATTTTATCTCAATGGCGTGGATGCAGAAGAAATTAAGGCGATTATTATTTCTTCTGTCGTGCCGCCGGTCATGCCGACGTTGGAACGGATGTGCCAGCGGTATTTTGGCTTAGTCCCGCTTGTTATCGGACCGGGCGTCAAAACAGGAATGGATATTAAATATGATAATCCGCGTGAAGTCGGCGCAGACCGTATCGTCAATGCTGTCGGTGCCTATGCGAAATACGGCGGACCTGTAATTATCATTGATTTTGGTACGGCAACTACATTTTGTGCAGTAGATAAAAAAGGAAACTATTTGGGCGGTTCCATCTGTCCGGGTATTGGCATTTCGACAGATGCGCTGGTACAGCGGACAGCTAAGCTGCCGCGTATCGAAATACGCCGCACGGAACGGGTCATTTGCCGCAATACGGTGGAAAGCATGCAGGCCGGTGTATATTATGGATTCGTAGGACAAATTGACGGTATTGTCAGCCGGATGCGCAAAGAACTGGGATGCAACGCCAAAGTAGTTGCAACCGGCGGTTTGGCCGTCGTCATTGCACCAGCGTCCCGTTCGATTGATGTTGTAGAACCTATGCTGACGTTAGAAGGACTGAGAATTATCTATGAACGCAACTGCTAGAAAATTTTCTATTGGTTCTGTTGAGTTGGAGCATCCCGTCATATTGGCACCGATGGCCGGTGTTTGTGACTTACCGTACCGCGTCATTGCCCGTCGCTATGGCGCGGCATTGGTGTGCGCGGAAATGATTAGTTCCCAGGGAATTCGCTACAGTAATGCGCATACGGAGGAACTGTTGCGCATTGATAAACGGGAGCACCCCTTATCGATGCAGATATTTGGTTCCGATCCGGCAGTGATGGCGCAGGCTGCAGCTGTCGTAGAAAGAGCTGGCGCAGATATTGTCGATATTAACATGGGGTGTCCTGTTAAAAAAGTAGTAAAAAACGGCGATGGTTCTGCACTGATGAAAAATTTGCCTCTAGCAGAAAAAGTGATTCAAGCAGTAGTTGATGCCGTATCGATACCTGTTACCGTCAAAATGCGGACTGGGTGGGACGACCATTCTTTTACGGCAGTAGAGCTGGCAAAACGGGCAGAGCAGGCAGGTGCAGCGGCTATTACGGTACACGGACGGACGCGGGAACAGTTTTACAGCGGGCGCGCTGATTTAAACAAGATACGGCAGGTCGTAGACGCAGTGACTATTCCTGTCATTGGCAACGGGGATATTGTTGACGGACCGTCAGCCATGCGCATGTTCACTGAAACCGGCTGTGATGCCGTCATGGTAGGCCGCGGCGCCCAGGGCAATCCCTGGATTTTTCCGCAGATTTATCATTATATGGAAACAGGAGAAGTATTGCCGCCGCCGACACCGCAGGAACGGTATGCGCAAATCTTGGAACATTTTGAAGCATTAGTGGCATATAAAGGAGAATATATCGGCATTCGGGAAATGCGTTCTCATGCTTCTTGGTATACAAAAGGTATGTATGGTTCGGCTGGACTGCGTGAACGAATTAACCGGACAAAATCAGCCGATGAGTTTAGGACGATTATCCACGAGATGATGGCAGAGATGAATTGACATACCTTGGAGATACGAATATAATTAAAGGTACGGTAAAAAAGTAATAATCCCATAGTGCCAAGGTACCTTGACACTATTTTATTTGTAATCATAACGAAAAGGAGCAGCACTATCATGACCAACGAAACGCTGATTACGCAAGAAGGTTTACAGAAGTTAAAAGACGAACTCAATGAACTGAAATCTGTCCGTCGTATTAAAGTTTCCAAACGTATTCAGGAAGCTATCGCACTGGGCGACTTGAGCGAAAACTCTGAATATGATGATGCCAAAAATGAACAGGCTTTTATTGAAGGCCGTATTGCCGAATTGGAAGGCAAAATCCGTACAGCAAAAATCATTAAGGAAGAACCGGGTGATTCTGCTAAAGTACGCCTTGGCTCCAAAGTTATATTAGAAGATGTTGAAACAGGCGACCGGTTTGACTATACGGTTGTTGGTACAGCCGAAGCCGATCCGTTCAATAATAAAATTTCCAACGAATCTCCTGTAGGTAAAGCTATTTTAGGGCAGACAATTAGTCAAAGCAACCCGACGATTGTTACGGTTAAAGCACCGGCAGGCGAACTCAAATACCGCATTTTGCCGCCAGATGCAGAATAATCTTATAGGAGGAATAACCATGTCGGATACGAAAGAAAAAGAAACTCCCGTAGTGGAAGAGGAAAAGTTAAATGACCAAATGAAGGTACGCCGCGAAAAAATGCAGGAATTTATTGATGCCGGCGTATACCCGTATGGACAAAAATTTGATTGGGATTATCATGCCCAGGATGTCAAGGCAAGAGCAGAAGGATTGGAAAAAGATAATTCTGTTGTCCGTGTAGCCGGCCGTTTGATGGCTATTCGCCGTCATGGCAAAACCGCATTCTGCGTACTGCGCGATTTGAGCGGCGAAATCCAGTTATATTTCCGTAAAGATATTTTAGGCGAAGATTCATACGCTTTGTTTAAATTATTGGATATTGGCGATATTGTCGGTGTAGAAGGCACTGTATTTACGACACATACAGGCGAAACGACAGTCCGTGTAGAAAAATGGACACTGCTGTCCAAATCCCTGCGTCCGCTGCCGGAAAAATTCCATGGCCTGACGGACAAAGAAACACGGTATCGCCAACGCTATTTGGATTTGATTGTTAATCCGGAAGTCAAAGATACATTTATCAAACGGTCTAAGATTATCAAAGGCATCCGCAAATATTTGGATGACCGCCAGTTCTTGGAAGTCGAAACACCGATGCTCCATACGATTGCCGGCGGTGCTGCAGCTCGTCCATTTAAAACCCACCACAATGCGCTGGATATCGACATGTATTTGCGTATTGCACCGGAACTTCATTTAAAACGCCTCCTTGTCGGCGGTTTGGAACGGGTCTATGAAATGAACCGCTGCTTCCGTAACGAAGGGATTGATACACGGCATAATCCGGAATTTACGACAGTCGAATTGTACCAGGCATATGGCGATTTGGAAGATGTCATCTTTATTACAGAAGACCTTGTCGCAAAATTGGCACAAGAATTGTACGGCACGACCAAATTGACATACATTGATAAAGAAATTGATTTGACACCGCCTTGGAACCGCATGACGATGATTGAAGCTGTCAAGAAATTTACAGGCAAAGATTTTGCGGAAGTCAAGACGATTGAAGAAGCACGGGCTATTGCCGATGAACTTCACGTAGAATATACGGAATTTGACGGTATTGGCAAAATCATTAATGGCTGCTTTGAAGACTATGTAGAAGAAAACTTAATTCAGCCGACGATTATTACAGGCCATCCATTGGAAATTTCGCCGCTTACGAAACAAGACAGAGAAAATCCATTGCTCACGTATCGGTTTGAAGCATTCATCTACGGCCGCGAACTGGCAAACGGTTTTTCGGAATTAAATGACCCCATTGACCAGCGCAACCGGTTTATGGAACAAATGAAAGAACGGGAACGGGGCGATGAAGAAGCCCATCAGATGGATGAAGATTACTGCTGCGCATTGGAATACGGCTTACCGCCGACAGGCGGCTTGGGCATCGGTATTGACCGTTTGGTCATGTTCTTGACCAATAGTGCGTCTATCCGCGATGTACTCTTATTCCCGACGATGAAACCGATTGAACAGTAAAAAGCCGCGTTGTATTCATAGGTACGATACATGTAGGATACGATAAGTTTTTAGCTGCATGCTAGCAGGTATGTTGTAATAAACATACCTGCTTTTGTGTATATTGTATAAAAAAGGAGTAGGTTAGGTTGAAAGCAAATAGAGTTGATGTTGTCCTGTTTATGGGACAGAGCAATATGGCTGGGCGGGGCGTAGCCGACATGGCTCCTCGTGTTCAACCCGGCATGGGCTATGAGTATCGTGCGATTACGGCCCCAGATCGGCTAGTACCGCTGCAAGAACCGTTTGGAAAAGAAGAAAATAATCCAAACGGCGTATATGAACCGGGAATGAAAACGGGCTCCTTGGTCTCGGCCTTTGTCAATGCCTGCACAGCGCGTACGGGGATTCCTATCGTCGGCGTTTCCTGTGCCAAAGGCGGCTCGGCAATTGCTGAATGGCTCCCTGGCACTGCGTATTATCAAGATGCCGTGCAGCGAACAAAGCAGTGTCGGCAGTATTTAGATCGACAGGGATACCAAGTACGGCGGCAGTATATGGTATGGTGCCAAGGATGTACTGATGGTGATTTGCATACAGATCCTCACCAATATAAAAAAGCAACAGAACTGATGATTCATCAATTTATGAAGGACGCATCCATGGAAGTTTGCTTTCTCATACAAATTGGCAATCATCGCGACGATCCGCAGTTGTATGTTCCTATTCAGCAGGCTCAGGAAGAACTGGCTGCAGAACATAAAGATATCATTATAGTCAGCCGTCAGTTTAAAACATTTGCAGCACGTCATCTGATGAAAGACGAATTCCATTATTTACAGCCTGGATATGATCTGGTAGGAGGCGAAGCCGGTGCTGTTGTAGGAGAGTATTGGATGGCTCATTCCATGAATATGTAGTCTCTTGTCCGTATGCAAAATATGATATTTGATTCTTTTTAGTATAAAAGCCATTTATGTATTGCTCCTAGAAAAATAGCATGGTATAATGCAACTATCGACGCCCTTTGAAATGTATCGAAGGGTGTTTTTTTCACTGTCTGTCAGAGGAGGAATCATGATGAAAGGAAGAGCGATGATACTGGCTGCCGGTATCGCCTTGGGAATGGCATTTTCGATACAAGCGGCTGATGCCGTGCCGCTGCAGCCGCATACAGCCTCTCAAGGCAGTATACTTGGACAGCAGAAGATTGTTTCTCCGCAGCAAAAAAAGGGCACGCGTGCACAGGCTGCAGCGGTACCCAATCAAGTATCTAAAGAGGACACAGATAAAAAAGGGGATAAAACGGCAGATACGATGCTGACGCCGGAACAGATAGCTGCGATTGAAATTCCAGATCCGGTCATACTGTCTAAAATGGATTTTCAAATAGGGACCATTCGGCGCGGCAACACGCTGAATAAAGTAAAGCGCATTTTTGGCAGTCCGACGAAATATTCACAAAGTACGCATTATACGACGATGCAGTATGACAGAGAGGATTTGAAACTGCGCGTAGTCAGCCGTAATGATATCGTGCCTGTCTTAAAAAGACAAGAAGCAGAAAGAAAATCTGTTCGGACAGGCGTCGATGCAGTATATTTGGGACATGGAGAAAATATATTGCTGAGCCGAGAACTGCATTTGAAAATGCCGACAGAAGTACTGGTGCGGCAGTTTGGCATACCGACAAACGTTTTGCGGGACGCCGATGCCAATGTATACTACATGGTGTATCAACATCCTGCAGAAAATACGGATATGATTTTTGCGATTGCCAATCGTAAAATTGAACGCGTTGCTTTGATGCAGGCCCGTCCTCCATACAGCGATGGTAATGAGCAGCTGACCCAGCAGAAACGGGCAGAACGAGATTTCACGTTGATGGGGTTTGGCTTAGATGTGCCGTTTCAAGCCAATAAATACAATATGTGGAATAATCTTGTCAAACGGGATACACATAATTTTTGGCTGTATGGGGATTATGGCATAGAAGTGGATAAGCGCAATACCGTGCGCAAGGTATTTTTATTGACCAACAATGCGTATACGGGCCGCGGGGCTACGTTGGGATACCATATCTCAACTATTTTAAAATTGTACGGACGGCCTGACCGTGTAGAAATGGGGCCTGGCGGTGAGAAATCCGTAGATGCCTATTATTATGACAGTCCATTTCAGAAAGGCGTGTCGCTGGTATTTGTCGTAAGACATGAAACACAGTATGTAGAAGATGTTATATTAACCGATTCACCGATAAAAAATTTACAAGATCCAATGACGCGTTATGGATTGAAATAATTGCTGTATGGCTCATAAAACATAGAAAAACTTGGTCTATATCTAAATAAAATACTAAAATTGCTTTACTTATATGACTGAATTCCAGTATAATAAATATAAATACTACTAGCAGATGAAGGTGATTTTCATGGTTACAGATTCAGATGTTTTAAAACGTTGGAAGTACATTGCCCAGGAAGATGAAAAGTTGTTGATTCTCATTGGGGGTCCCGGCTCCGGCAAGAGCAAACTGATTCGTGAATTGACATTCCAAGATGGATGGAAAATTTGTGAAGCAAAGGAATTGTTTGACGATGAATTTTTGGAAATTCCTCGCGCTGACCGTCCGGATAAAGCCATTTCGCTCATTTCAACGGCAATTCATCGACTCAACGCCCGCGTTGTTATGATTGATAATGTAGAATTTCTGTTTGCGCCGATTCTAAATTTAAACCCCGTGCAGATGCTGAAAGAATTGAGCCGCGAATGCCCGATTATTGTCAGCTGGCGCGGCAGCTTGGAAGGCAATACGTTGTATTTTGAACACAATGGCGATCCTAAATACGCTAAATTTACGTTGGAAAATCCCAACCATGTTATTTCATTAGATTAATGCGTATATCTGAAAAGAGTCTGCTGCATGAAGCGGCAGGCTCTTTTTCTATAGGCAAATGTATGGATTTTTTGAGATGCTGTTTATAAAATAGTTAGCTTTACCGTATATACTGAAACGTGCTGAAGTAGGTTATCGGCATGCAGGGAAACGGGAAGAAAAGACATGCCGGGCATACTTTTTTTCTGTTTCACAGTATGATATAATATGTTTTTGAGTATGAAATTTTATTGGTTGAAAAGGAGCAATGCATACAATGAGTGACTATATGATTGCAATCATATTGGGGATTGTGGAAGGGGTTACAGAATATCTGCCTGTATCTTCGACAGGCCATATGATTTTGGTCGGCGACTGGCTGGGATTTGACGGCCCGCGGGCAAGCGTGTTTGAAGTATTTATTCAGTTAGGTGCTATTTTATCGGTTCTTTTAATTTATAAAGAAAAATTTATCCGTATGCTGAAGCAGTACCGCTGCTGGAATTTGTTGAAAAAAGAAAATTGGTGCCGCAATGATACGGGGCTGACGTTAGCCCATGTAGCTGTCGGGATTGTACCGGTCATGTGCATCGGGTATTTGGCACACCATGCGATTAAGGCATATCTTTTTTCTGCAGGGACAGTTATTATTGGCTTGATTATCGGCGGTATTTTCATGCTGGCAGCTGAAAAGGCAAAGATGCGGATTGTTTGCAATGATGTAGAAAAAATGACTATTATGCAGGCTTTTCTCGTTGGTGCGTTTCAAATTTGTGCTTTGTGGCCCGGATTTTCCCGCTCTGGTTCTACGATTGCCGGCGGTCTGTTCTTGGGGCTGAGCCGTAAAGCAGCGGCGGACTTTTCTTTTATTATTGCTGTGCCGGTCATGATTATTGCTTGTTTTTACGACTTGCTGAAAAGCTTGAATGATTTAAACAGCAATGATTTGGTCATGATTGCGATTGGGTTTGTCGTAGCTTTTGTCGTAGCGTATATATCTGTATTATGGTTTTTGCGCTTCTTAAACAAATCGACATTGACCTCCTTTGCTTGTTATCGGTTCTTGGTTGCGATTATTTCATTCGCATACTTTTTCATTCTGAAATAACTATATACTGTATATAAAAATGGCTGTAACAAAATGAGAACTTTTCATCCATTTTGTTACAGCCATTTTACTATATTGTTTTACGGGTATATATATAACTGGCAGCGTGATGTTAAGCTGCATACAAAAAAACTAAAAACGTTTGCAAAAAAACAGGGCACATGACAGCCCCTTTGCTACAGCCTATCAGTGTGCAGGTGCTGACAGGTTAGCGAAAGCGGCAGAGATTTCATCAATAAACGGTTTGGGATCGGCGTCAGCAGGCAAATCACGCAGAATGCTCTGCATCATGTTGGGATAAAACAGATTTACGCCCTGCATGTAGACATAGTAATAATACTGCAGGGTATGGTCGCCATTGAGGATAAGCGGTGCCGTTTCATCGTTTACGGAAAACGCCAAGTCATAAAAATCGAGCAGTTCTTGTTTGAAACGGTTTAAATCGAGTTTGTTTTCACTGTAGTCCTGCAGCAAATTGGAACCCATTTCAGCAAGTGAATCTGAAAGGGCATTAGCTTTTTGGGGAAGAGACACGTGATTGTCTTCCATAATATGATGAAGCGTATGCAGTGAACTGATGAGAGATTCACAGAAAAAATTGAAGGTAAATAATCCTTCTGAACCTGTAAGGTTGGTAAATGTATAAGCATCCATACGTTGTTCTCCTTTTCATCGGTAAGATACTTTATTATAGCATAAATTCGTGAAAATGAATTGAGTCCTGCTGGGGAATATGGTAACATGATATAAGACTTGATATCTAGACAATACAGAAAG
>ERZ808240.713-NODE-713-length-42761-cov-29.934318_pt1 | contig 42761 bp, 42 predicted proteins | sample MGYA00521084_ERZ808240 | MGnify/ENA primary metagenome ERZ808240 (study PRJEB31516, sample SAMN03275571) | gut metagenome | biome: mammalia-associated habitat; material: feces | host: Papio cynocephalus | place: Kenya | collected 2012-08-06 ...
GGGATATTTTCCGTTTGGCAATATGCGAAACGGCAGCGGCGCATACCTGCGTCGAGTACTATAAGAGGTTTTCTAAGCCTCCGTGCCTGCTAAGACACAACCGACAGGATACGCAATAACGGCGATGTGTTCAATCAAAAAATAAAAAGGCTCGGGAAAACCGAGCCTTTTTAAACGTATGCAATTTTGGTTTACCCGAAAACATTTTTTAACATTTCTGGTTTATTCTCACAATTAAGGAAGCCATGTGAGAGGTATTAGTATGTCATATAATATTTCGTTTATTTCAGAAGAAGATCTTCAAAAAGAATGCTTTTCGTTATTCAAAAAAGTGATGGAGGCAAAAGAAAAAGCGGATAAAAATTTTAATAAAAATCGTATTGACGCATTTTCGGCATTATTTGAATGCGGAATACGAAATATTTCGCTGGAAGATTGGATTGAATCTGAAAAACAACGACAATTTCAAAAGACATTACAAAATGAAATAGGTTATTTTCACCAAAAAATTTTAGGGCATATTAACGGATGTCAAGATTTGGGTACCGGAAATTTAATTGATTTTGCTTGCCCCTCAAAAAAGATAATTGCAGAAATAAAAAACAAATATAATACGGTTAAAGGCAGTGATCAAATCGTCGTTTATGATAATCTGAAAAAATGTCTGAAAAATCCTGAATACGAAGGATATACGGGATATTACGTTACAATAATACCCAAAAATAGAGGAATATCTAACTTTACCCCATCTGACAATAGAACGCATCAAAAAAGGCCGGAGAACCCTTATATACTCGCTATTGACGGAATTAGCTTTTATGAATTATTGACAGATGACGAAGATGCATTTTTTAAAATTTATGCAGAGATTCCTAAGATTTTAAATTCTCTTAGCCCGAGTGTTTATAAACATATAGAGCAAGAAGAGTTGTTTCTGAAAAATTTTAACGCATCATATAAATAACCCTTGCATAGGGTATTGGTTATATGTACAATTCCTTAATAAAAAGAATAAGGAGTTGCTGATGTATTATACTGTCAATGAAGTTAGCAAAAAACTGAATGTTTCTATTGATACAATCAGGCGGTGGGATAAAAAAGGCCTTGTTAAATCAAAAAGAGATTCAAATAATTATAGAATTTTTAGCATTGAAGATATTGAGGATTTAATTTTTAAATTAAATAATAAAAAAAATTCAGGCTTTTATGTTCTAAAAAATGATAAAAAAACATCATTTTTTGGAATTGAACTTTTTGCGGGCGCAGGAGGAACGGCTTTAGGATTTGAAAATGCAGGATTAAATCATATATTACTTAATGAATTTGATAAAAATTGTTGCAAAACTCTTCGCAGTAATTTTTCTCCTGAAACTAATATTATTGAAGGAGATGTTCATTTAATTGATTTTTCTTCATATAAAGGTAAAGTGGATGTCGTTCAGGCAGGCTTTCCTTGCCAAGCTTTTAGTTATGCAGGAAAAAGTCTTGGTTTTGAAGATACAAGGGGAACGCTTTTTTTTGAATTTGCCCGTTGTATAAAAGAAACAAAACCTAAAATTGCAATAGGTGAAAATGTTCGAGGCCTGTTGACGCATGATAATGGAAACACATTAAAAACAATGCTCTCTGTTTTGAGAGAATTGGGATATCGGGTTTATTTTAAAGTTTTGAGGGCGCAATATCTTGATGTTCCTCAAAAAAGAGAGCGATTAATAATTGAAGCCATAAGAAATGATTTTGATTGTCCTTTTATATTTCCAAAGGAACGCAACTATACGGTTTCTCTCAGAGAAGCTTTAAAGGATTGTCCTCAATCTGAGGGGCAACAATATCCTAAAAGAAAAAAAGAAATTTTAGATATGGTTCCAGAAGGAGGATATTGGCGTGATTTGCCATTAGAAATTCAAAAAGAATATATGCGCGGTTCTTTTTATTTGGGAGGCGGTAAAACAGGGATGGCAAGGCGATTGGCTTGGGATGAGCCAAGTTTGACATTAACCTGCGCTCCTGCTCAAAAACAAACAGAACGTTGTCATCCTTCGGAAACACGGCCTTTGTCTGTTAGAGAATATGCTCGGATACAAACTTTTCCGGATACTTGGGATTTTCAAGGAACGATGACATCAAAATATAAGCAAATTGGAAATGCCGTTCCTGTAAATCTAGGGTATCATGTCGGAAATTGTGTAATTGCTATGCTTCAGAAGAACATATATCTTGAAAACGTTGAGGTTTATAAAGATCAAATCGATTTTGATCCGATGAATAAACAAATTTCATTTGATTTTTAAAGGGATGTCTTTCTTTTACGTGATTTTCAAAAAGACAGCTCAACCTTAACGATGTGGTAAGGACTCGGATAATTCCGAGTCCTTTTGTAATTATCCGAAAACCTTTTTGAAAATAAAGTCGATCTGGCGCGTGTAAAACGACGTGTCGAACAGGGATTCCAGTTCTTCTTTCGTAATCGCGGCCATCACGTCGGCGTCGGATTCCAGCAGGTCTTGGAACGAACCTTCGCCCGCCCAGACTTTCATCGCGTTGCGCTGCGCCAGTTTGTACGCGTCTTCGCGTTTCATACCCTTGTCCACCAACGCCAGCATCACGCGCTGCGAATAAATCAAGCCTTTCAGCCGGTTCAGGTTCGCCAGCATATTTTCGGGATAGACCAGCAGCTTTTCAATGATGCCCGCCAAGCGGTTCAAGCAGAAATCCAAACCTATCATCGCGTCGGGGGCGATGATGCGTTCGTTCGACGAATGGGAAATGTCGCGTTCGTGCCACAACGCGACGTTTTCCATTGCGGGAATGGAATAAGAACGCAGCAGCCGCGCCAATCCCGTCAGATTTTCGGACAAAACGGGGTTGCGTTTGTGCGGCATGGCGGACGATCCCTTTTGCCCCGCGGAAAAGTATTCTTCGGCTTCGCGGACTTCGGTGCGCTGCAAGTGGCGGATTTCAATCGCCAGCCGTTCAATCGACGACGCGACGACGCCGACGGTCGTGAACAAAACGGCGTAGCGGTCGCGGGGAATGACTTGAGTCGAAACGGGTTCGGGGGTCAAGCCCAGTTTGTCCGCAACATATTGCTCGACGCGCGGGTCAATGGTCGCGAACGTGCCGACCGCGCCCGAAATCGCGCAGGTCGAAACTTCCTTGCGCGCCAGTTCCAAGCGGTGTTTGTTACGCTCGAATTCAGCGTAAAATCCCAGCATCTTCAGCCCGAACGTTGTCGGTTCTGCGTGGATGCCGTGGCTGCGCCCGATGCACAGCGTGAATTTGTGTTCCTCGGCGCGTTTTTTCAAAGCCGCCAGCAGTCTGTCCATGTCTTTGAGCAGAATGTCCGCCGATTGGGTCAGCCGCATGTTGAACGACGTGTCCAAAACGTCCGAAGACGTCATGCCCTGATGCATATAACGCGCGCTTTCGCCGACGTTTTCGCCGACGTTGGTCAGAAAAGCGATGACGTCGTGTTTGACTTCGGCTTCGATTTCGTCAATGCGCTTGGGGTCGAATTTGCCCTTGGCGCGGATGTCGGCAACGGCTTTTTGCGGGATTTTTCCAAGCTTCGCAAGGGCTTCGCACGCGCACGCTTCGATTTCGAACCAAGTTTGAAATTTGTTTTCGTCCGACCAGATTTTTGCCATTTCGGGGCGCGAGTAACGGGGAATCATTGTTTTTTTCCTTTAACCGAGTTTTAAAAATGATTACAATACAATGTAATATGACTGAAGGAGAAAAAAATGCAAACACAAACCGTCATTCGCGCCGTTGATTATGTTCCGACCAAAGCGGATTTGGCCGAAAATCCCGATGTTGTCGCTGAGGACGTCGTAACACGGCTGTTCGGCGCGTCGCCCGACTATACCCGCCCCGAATATGAAAAATTGTGGCAGGAAGTCTTTGACGCCGATGAAGACGCGACAATCGCCTATTGCCGCGAAAAAGGCATTGACGTTTTGGACGATGCCAAAAATCCCGTTGAAAAATGGCGCGATATCGCCGTTATGCTCAAAGCCGTCGATTCGGGTCTGTTGAAAAAAGATTGATTGAATGAAAATGAATTTGCCCGACAGGATTTTTTTGATTGTTTTCGGAATCCTGCTGTTTGTTCCTATGTTGCACATTAACCAAGCCGAATTTTCCAAAAGGGAAAAACGCAGGCTGGCCGTGTTTCCGACGCTGATGACGGAAAACGGAATTAACGCGGCGTACGGTAAAAACTTTGACTCGTGGTTTGACGACAGATTCTTTTTGCGCAAACAGATTATTCACTTGTTTGACAAATACCGTTATTCGCTGTCGTCGGATGAAAACCAAAAAGCGTTAATCGGCAAGGACGATTGGGCCTTTTACAAAGGGGACAATTCCGTTTCCAATTATCAAAACGCAACGTTTTTATCGCAAGACGAACTGGAAAAAATCACCGCGAATTTGAACGATATTCAAAATTTCGCCAAACAAAACAATCAGCGGTTCGTGTTTTTAATCGGCCCTGACAAAAACAAAGCGTACGGCGAATTCTTTTCCGAAAAATACAAAAAACAGCGTCCCGATTCCGAAAGCCGCACGGCTCAGCTGCTGGATTATTTAAAACTTCATTCCGACGTGCGCGCAGTTTATCCGCTGGATGTCATCAAAGCCAACAAAGACAAAGGCCTGCTGTATTACAAGGATGATACGCATTGGGACGATTTGGGGGCGTATCTGGCGTATAAGGAAATGATGCAAGCTGTTGGGGAAGCTCCCGTTAAGGTTGACTTTCAACCTAAAGTAAGTGGGGGGGGCAATGGTGACATTTCATCGATGATACGGTTGAAAAAATCCGTTTATTCCGGCATAAAATATCCGACGATTGCAACGCCGCTTTCCGGTCAATGCAAAACGATTGGAAAAACAACGCTTGGCAACAACAATTTTCTTTGCACGAATCCGAACAAAAAAGGCAAAGCGATTGTGTTTAGGGATTCGTTTACAGAAGCTTTGCGACCGTATCTGGCGGAAACGTTCAATGAAGTGAAATTATATTGGCATCATAACATTAAAGATATCGACCCGTCCGAACTGAAGCAGTACGACGTCATCATTTTGGAAAAAGTCGAACGCGGCGTTCCGCTATTAGCCGAAATGCACGAAAAGAACTGAGGATTTGCCATGCTTTTTTCATCCATGACCTTTATTTTCATGTTTCTGCCGGTTGTTTGCGCCGTTTATTTTTTGCTGAAGGAAAAATACCGCAACGGCTGGCTGCTGTTCGCCAGCATTGTTTTTTACGGCTGGGGCGAACCGCGCTATCTGCCGATTATGCTGATTTCGATTCTGCTGAACTGGGCGGGGGCGCTGTGTGTGGAACGGATGCGCCGCAAAAAAACGGCTGTTGCCGTAACTCTGATACTGAATTTGGCGTTTTTGTTCTACTTCAAGTACACGGATTTCGTTATTGAAAATATTAACGAAGCGTTCGGAACGCACTTTAACCTGCTGAAAATCGTCCTGCCCGTCGGCATTTCGTTTTATACGTTTCAAGCGATGTCTTACGTTGTCGACGTTTATCGCGGCGAAGTGCGCGCGCAAAGCAACCTGTTGAAACTGGGGCTGTATATCGCTTTGTTTCCGCCGCTGATTGCAGGGCCGATTGTCAAATACCACGACATTGCCGATCAAATCGACGGCAGAACGGAAACGGCGGAAAAAGCGGTCAGAGGTTTTCAACGGTTCATCATCGGTTTGGCGAAAAAAATGCTGATAGCCAACACGATGGGGGCGGTCGCCGACAAAGTGTTTTCCCTGCCTGTTTCGGATTTTGACATCTTGACGGCGTGGATAGGGGCGGCGGCCTATGCGTTCCAAATCTTTTTCGATTTTTCGGGATATTCGGATATGGCAATCGGCCTGTCGCTGGTTTTCGGCTTCCACATTCCCGAAAACTTCAATTATCCGTATATTTCCAAATCGATTACGGAATTTTGGCGGCGGTGGCACATTTCGCTGTCGACGTGGTTCAAGCAATATCTGTATATTCCGCTGGGCGGAAACCGCGTTTCAAAGCCGCGCAATTATTTTAACCTGTTGGTGGTGTTTCTGGCGACGGGCTTTTGGCACGGGGCAAGCTGGAATTTCATTTTCTGGGGGCTGTGGCACGGCTTTTTCATCGTGTTTGAAAAACTGACGGGCTGGCACAAGGATAAACAAAGCCCCGTTGTGCGTTGCGTTCAGCATATTTACGCCTTGTTTGTCGTGATTGTCGGCTGGGTGATGTTCCGCGCCGATACAATGGCGTACGCGTGGGAATATCTGAAAAAGATGTTCGGTTTCGGCGCGCCGTCAACCATGCTGTACGGTTTGCGCTATTACGCGGATACGCAGGAATATGCAACCGCCGCCGTTGCCGTTCTGTTGTCCATGCCGCTGTTTGCGAAAGTGCTGGATTTTTCGGCGGGCAAAGTCTGGCTTCGCTCCGCCGTCAATCTGGGATTGATGTTTTTGTTCCTGCTGTCGTGGGGCGCGATTGCCGCGTCAACCTACAACCCGTTCATCTATTTCCGTTTTTAAAGTGGATTGGACACCAGACCGTCGACCAGCTTCGGTTCAAACCACGTCGATTTCGGGGGCATGACCTGTCCCGAATCCGCAACGGCGGTCAATTCCGTCATCTGTGTCGGATAAAGCGCGAACGCGACAGCCATTTCACCGCTGTTCACGCGCTTTTCCAATTCTTTCAACCCGCGCATGCCGCCGACGAAGTCAATGCGCTTGTCGGCGCGCGGATCTTTGATTCCCAACAGCGGCGTCAATACCAAATCGGACAGGATGCTGACATCCAACGCTTTGACGGGATCGGCGGGCGCGGCATGCTTGGTTTTCAGTTCGTACCACTGTCCCGCCAAATACATGCCGAACATCCCTTTTTCGGACGGTTTTGCTTGATTAACCAAAGAAACCGCAAAGTTTTCATTCAAGCTTTTTAAAAACTCTTGTTCGGTCAAGCCGTTCAAGTCTTTGACAACGCGGTTGTAATCCAGAATTTTCATTTCGGAAATCGGAAACGCCACCGCCAAAAAGTAATTGTAATCTTCGTTTCCCGTAGGATGCGGGTTGGTTTTGGCGCGCGCTTTCGCAACACGGGAAGCGGCGGCGGAACGGTGATGTCCGTCGGCGATATAAACGACGTCCTGCTTGTCGAAAGCGGCGGTAATCGCGGCGATGTCCGCGTCGTCGTCAATTACCCACAAAGCGTGGCGAATGGCATGGTCGCCCGTGATTTCGTAAGCGGGGGCGGCTTTAACCGTTTTTTTGATAATCGCATCGATTTCGGGAATTTGTTTGTATGCCAGCAAAGCGGGACCCGTTTGCGCGTTCAAAGCGTCGATTTGGCGCACGCGGTCATCCTCTTTGTCGATGCGGGTGAATTCGTGGCGGCGGATGCGGTTTTTGTCGTATTCGGCAACGCTTGCCGCGACCGCCAGTCCCGTTTGGACGTGGTCGCCCATAATCGCGCGGTAAACGTAATAGCAGGGCTTTCCATCCTGCTTCAAGACGCCTTTTTCCAGCAAAGCGCGGTAATTTTCGGCGGATTTGGCGTAAACGGCGGGCGAATACGGATCGGTGTCTTCGGGCAAATCAATTTCCGCTTTAGAAATATGTAGAAAAGAGTACGGTTTTCCGTTAGCCTTTTGGCGGGCTTCCTCGGCGTTCAAAACGTCGTAAGGGGGCGCGGCGACTTCCTGCGCGAAAGCGGGAACGGGACGGACGGCTTTAAAGGGACGGAACAAAGGCATGACATACTCCTGTGAAAACGATAATGCTTGTTGTAGCGCAAATTCGTCCGAAAACAAAGCGATTCTTGTCGCGGGGGCGACGGCGTCGGGCAAATCGGGCTTGGCATTGGAAATCGCGGAAAAAATCGGCGGCGTGATTGTCAACGCCGACAGCATGCAGGTGTACGCCGACGTGCCGACTTTGACTGCCCGCCCGACGCAGGCGGAAATGAACGGCATTGAGCACTGCTTGTACGGGTTTTTGCCGCCAGACGCGGCTTTTTCCACGGTCAAGTGGGTGCAGGCGGCAAGGACGGAGCTGGAGCGGATTTGGAAAAGCGGCAAAACGCCGATTGTCGTCGGCGGCACGGGGCTTTACTTCCAAACGCTGACGGACGGCATATCGCCCGTTCCCGAAACCGCGCCAGAAATCCGCGCGAAAATCCGTGGGGAAATCGAAAAAATCGGTTTTGAAAAATTCGCCGCCGATTTTCGGGAAAAAGACCCGACTTTCACCTTTACCGACCCGCAAAGAATTGTCCGCGCGGCGGAAGTGCTGGAACAAACGGGCGAAAGCATTACGGTTTGGCAGAAAAAGCCGTATCAAAAACAGGTTGATGCCCGTTTTTGGTCGATTTTTCTGAATCCCGGCCGCGCGGAGCTTTACAGCCGCTGCAACGACCGTTTTCTGACTATGATGAACGGGACGGCGATAGCGGAGGTCGAAGCGTTGCTTGCCAAACGTCCGCCGCGGGATTCCTTGATAATGAAAGCTATCGGCGTTGCGGAAATCGCGGCGATGCTCAAAGGCGAGATATCGCGGGCGCAAGCCGTCGAACACGCGCAGCAGATGACCCGAAATTATGCAAAAAGACAAATAACGTGGTTCAGCCGCAGATTTCACGCGGATTTTGTTGCAATAAATCGGAAAACGGACGATATATTAACCAACGCTTTACACTTCTTGGGCTAAATTAAAGCAAAGACATCCGCCGTTTCGACGGATGCAAATCGGGATAAAACTTTAGAATATAAGGGGGCACAATGCTTTCAAAGCTGACCGGATGGCTGTCCGCGGATATGGCCATTGACCTTGGAACCGCAAACACTTTGGTTTATGTGAAGGGACGCGGCATCGTTCTGAACGAACCGTCCGTGGTCGCGATTTCCGAAAACAAAGGGAAAAAGCAGGTTTTGGCGGTCGGCGACGAAGCCAAGCAGATGTTGGGACGCACCCCCGGTTCCATCCGCGCCGTCCGTCCTTTGCGCGACGGCGTCATTGCGGATTTTGAAGTCGCCGAGGAAATGATTAAACACTTCATTTACAAAGCGCACAACCGCCGCAACTTTGTGTCCCCGATGATTATCATCTGCGTTCCGTCGGGTTCTACCGCCGTTGAACAGCGCGCCATTCAAGAATCCGCGGAAGCGGCGGGCGCGCGCAAGGTGTATTTGATTCAAGAACCCATGGCGGCGGCTATCGGTGCGGGGTTGCCCGTAACCGAACCGACGGGGTCGATGGTTGTCGACATCGGCGGCGGCACGACCGAAGTCGCGGTTCTGGCGTTGGGCGACATCGTGTTTGCGCGTTCTGTGCGCGTCGGCGGCGACAAAATGGACGAAGCCATTATTTCCTACATTCGCCGCAACCACAACCTGCTGGTCGGCGAAGGTTCCGCCGAACGCATCAAAAAAGCCATCGGATCCGCTTGCCCGCCGGAACAGGGCGAAGGCCGCACGATGGAAATCAAAGGCCGCGACCTGATGAACGGCGTGCCGAAAGAACTGACGATTTCCGAACGTCAAATCGCGGAAAGTCTGGCCGAACCCATCAGCCAAATCGTCGAAGCCGTCAAAGTGGCTTTGGAACACACCGCGCCCGAACTGGCGGCGGATATCGTGGACAAAGGCATCGTTTTGACGGGCGGCGGCGCGCTGCTGGCGAATCTTGACCGTGTTCTGCGCAAATCGACGGGGCTGCCCGTTTCGATTGCGGAAGACCCGCTGACTTGCGTTGCCATGGGGACGGGCCGCGCTTTGGAAGAAATCAAAAAGCTGCACAACATTCTGTCCACCATGTACTAATCCGATTTAGGGATTAAGTCATGGCAAAACAGAGCAACCCGTCGTCGTTATACCAAATCAGAACGAAACTGCAGCGTTTCGGGCTGTTGGCTTTGGTCATGGCGGCGTTCGGGCTGATGCTGTTGGGAAAAGCCGATACGATTCTGGTCGAAAAAGGGCGGATTTTGTTCAACGACATTGCGACGCCCGTACTGGCTTTGTTGTCAAAACCCGCCGAAACCGCTTCCCGCTTTATGCAAAATATTCACGAATTGGTTTCCATTCGGCAGGAAAACAACCGCCTGCGCGAAGAAAACCAGCGGCTGAACATGATAAAGCTGGAAACCGAACGGCTGAGAAAAGAAGCGGCGTATTTAAGCGCGCTGCTTAATTATGTTCCGCCGCCGGAAGCCGTTTCCGTTTCCGCGCGCGTGATTGCCGATACGGGAAATTCGTTTGCCCAGTCTTTGATTGCTTTCATCGGCACCAAGCAAGACATCGAAAAGGGCGATGTCGTTTTGACGGGCGACGGGCTGGTTGGCCGCGTCGCGTCCGTCGGGGTGAATGCGGCGCGGATTTTGCTGATTACGGATATTAACTCGCGCGTGCCGGTGAAAATCGAACCGATTGACGTGCCCGCGATTTTGACGGGCGACAATACCGAATATCCGCAGCTGATTTCTTTTCCGAACAATGTCCGCGTGTCTGTCGGCGACAGGGTGACGACATCGGGGGTGGCGGGTGTGTATCCGGCCGGACTGCCCGTCGGAACGGTGATTTCCGTCAATGACGGCGTGGTCAAAGTCCGTCCTTTTGTGGACAGGAATCATCTGGAAGTGGTGCGTATTGTCGATTACGGCCTTTCAGGTCTGATTGCGGATCCGAAATGCGAAACAACTTTGCCGTAAACACCAGCGTTTGGAAAATAATGGCCGCGCGGCTGCGAATGGAATCGCCAAAGCTGCTGACGGCGCTGATTTTGTTGTTTTCCGTGGCGCCGACGTATTTGCCGGGGTATTCGTCGGTTCGGCCGGCGCTGACTTTGGTTCCGATTTTTTATTGGGCCGTTTACAGGCCGGATCGTTTTTCCGTCATCAGCGCGTTTTTATTCGGGGTGGCGTTGGATTTGCTGGACGGCACGCCGTTGGGAATCAACACGTTTGTTTTTACGGTGTTTTATCTGTTGGCGGATTCGCAAAGACGGTTTTTGAACGGCAAGCCGTTCGGTTTCGTGTGGTTCGGCTTTGTCGTTTTGTCCCTGGGCGCGTATTTTTTGAAATGGCTGTTCGTTTCCATCAACTATGCGCGCTTTACACCCGTCGGCATTGCGCTGCTCAGCTGGCTTTTGCTGCTGGCGGCGTATCCTTTGCTGGTTTTTCCGTGTGCCAAGCTGCACCTGTATCTGTTGGACAAAGAAGATGATAACGCGTGACGGTGACAAAGGCAAAATGTTGACGCGCCGCGCCGCGATGGTGGCGGGCGGACAGCTGTTCCTGTCGTCGATTCTGTTGGGACGCATGTATTATCTGCAGGTTTTGGAATCCGACCGCTATAAAACGCTGGCGGAGGAAAACCGCATCAGCACGCGGTTGCTTGCCCCTCCGCGCGGGCTGATTTACGACAGATTCGGCAAAGTCATCGCGGACAACAATCAAAACTTCCGCGCTTTGGTAATTTCAGAACAAACCGAAGGCAATTTGAACGCAACGCTGGAGGCGTTAAACAAAATTTTGCCTCTGACCGACGGTGAAATTCAACGAATTCGCCGCGAAGTCCGCCGTTCGCGGGACTTTACCCCCGTAACCGTCCGTGAAAACCTGTCATGGGAGGAAATGGCGGCGATTCAGCTGAACGCGCCCGATTTGCCGGGGATTATCATTGATGAGGGGCTGAGCCGTTATTATCCCTGCGGCGAATACGCGGCGCATGTGTCGGGCTATGTCGGTATCGTGACGGAACAGGAAATTGCGGCCAGCGGAAACCCGTTGTGGAAGCTTCCCGGTTTTCGTATCGGAAAATCGGGCATCGAGCTTCAATATAATACCGAACTGTGCGGCAAAGAAGGGGCGCAAAGGGTCGAAGTCAACGCCGTCGGGCGCGTGATTCGCGAAATCGAACGCGACGAAGGCGTGGCGGGAAAATCGCTGTCTTTGACCATTGACGAACGGTTGCAGGAAATCGCGTACAAGCGGATGAAAAACGAAAGCGGCAGTGCGGTTTTGCTGGACATTTACACGGGTGAAGTGCTGATGATGGTGTCGACGCCCGCTTTCGATCCGAACGCGTTTAACCGCGGTTTGACGCCCGAAGAATGGAAATCTTTGGCGAACAACGACAAAAAGCCGCTGATGAACAAAGCGTTGGGCGGACTGTATTCCCCGGGTTCGACCTTTAAAATGGTTGTGGCTTTGGCGGCGCTGGAAGCGGGCGTCATCCGCCCCGATACGAAAATCGACTGCAAGGGCTATACCATGATGGGCAACCACCGCTTCCATTGCTGGAAAAGCGGCGGACACGGCGAACTGAATTTGAAAGAAGCGTTGATGCATTCATGCGATATCTATTTCTACGAAGTCGCGCGCCGTACGGGAATTGACAAGATTGCCGCCATGGCCAAAAAATTCGGTTTCGGTTCTTTGACGGGCATCAATCTGCCGGGGGAAAAGGCGGGACTGATGCCGACGCGCCATTGGAAAGAAATGGTGCTGGGCGAACAATGGCTGCAGGGGGATACTTACAATGTCGGCATCGGGCAGGGGGCGATTTTGGCGACACCCTTGCAGCTGGCGGTAATGGTTGCGGCATTGGCGAACGACGGCATTAAAGTCAAACCGACTTTGATTGTTCCCGAAAACAGAAATCCGAATATCATGCGAGGGGAGTATTTGAATATCTCCAAAAATTATTTGCAGCTGATGCGGGACGGAATGTTTGAAGTCGTCAACAATCCCAAAGGAACGGCGAAATCGGCGAAAGTCGACGTCAACGGCAAACTGATAGCGGGCAAAACGGGAACAACGCAGGTCAAACGCATTTCGATGAAAGAACGCGAACAAGGGCTGAAACGGCAGGAGGATCTGCCGTGGGAGGACAGAAACCACGCTTTGTTCGTAACGTTCGGTCCGACGGACAATCCGCGTTACGCGCTGGCGGTTGTCATTGAACACGGCGGCGGCGGATCAACCAACGCAGCGCCGATTGCGCGCGACATTATGCGGGCGGCGCTGACGCTGAATCCTGCGGGGCAATCTCCTGCCAAGCCGCGAAAGACGATAATTTCTTCTGGGGGAAAACAATGAGCTTTTGTTTTCGCAATACGGAAATGACGCTGAAAGACCGCTTTATGCGCCTCAGCTGGTTTTATGTTTTTCTGGTGTGCATGGTTGCCGCGACAGGGTTGGTTGTTTTGTACGCCGCCGCGAACGGAAATTGGAATCCGTGGGCGTCGAAGCAGTTTGTCCGCTTTTGCTTGGGGTTCGGCGTGATGATTGTCGTCGGTATGACGAATTTGCGGTTTTGGCTGAAATACGCCTACGCTTTTTACACCGTCGCCGTGGTGATGCTGTTCATTGTCGAATTTTTCGGCCACGACGCCATGGGCGCCCAGCGGTGGCTGAACTTGGGCTTTGTTAAAGTCCAGCCGTCCGAACTGATGAAAATCGCGCTGATTTTGGCTTTGTCGCGGTATTTTCACGGCGGATCGCTGCAGGACGCGCAAAGCATGTCCTATCTGGTCGCACCGTCGCTGATGGTTTTGCTGCCCGTTGCGCTGGTTTTGAAACAGCCGGATTTGGGAACGGCGGTGCTGATGGCGTCGGGGGCGGTTGTTTTGTTTTTTCTGGTCGGCGTTCAGATATGGAAATTCGGCGTTGTCGGACTTTTTGGACTGCTGTCCCTGCCGATAGGCTGGCGTTTCCTGCACGATTATCAAAAAGAACGCGTGTACACTTTTCTTGACCCCGAACGCGATCCGCTGGGCAAAGGATATCATATCCTGCAATCCAAAATCACATTGGGGTCGGGCGGCATTTTCGGCAAAGGTTTTTTACAGGGAACGCAAAGCCGTTTAAACTTTCTGCCCGAAAAGCAAACCGATTTCATCTTTACCGTTTTGGCGGAAGAATTCGGACTGATAGGATCCGTATCGCTGCTGGTTTTGTATTTGGTTTTGATTTTCTACGGATGCGTGATAGCGTTCCGTTCCACCAGCTTTTTCGGGCGTTTGCTGGCATTGGGGCTGTCGGCGAATCTGTTTTTGTATGTGTTTATCAACATTGCGATGGTAATGGGACTGCTGCCCGTTGTCGGCGTGCCTTTGCCGATGATTTCATACGGCGGCACGGTCATGCTGACATTGATGTTTTCGTTCGGACTGATAGAGTGCGTCAACGTCAACCGCGACGTTCAAATCGGACGCCGCGGCGCGTATGACGATTAATCCGTTTGTTTTTTTTCGGCGGCTTTTGCTTCGTCGAGCGCTTTCTTTGCGGCGGCCTTTTTGGCGGCTGCTTCGCGCCTGTGTTCGTCGCGGATGAGCGCGTCAATCAAAAGGCTGCCGGAAGTTTCTTCTTTCTTTTCTTCAGGTTTGTCTTGGAATTGCTGCAAATCGACGCCGAAGTCGCGGTATTTTTCGCCGACATCCTCTTCGTACTGTTCGATTTCCTTTTGTTGGCGAGCGTCATAGGTTTCAATCAAAGACAGCGTGTCTTGAATCAGCGGGTTCGCCATGGAAATTTCATCCAGATTCATGCTTGATTCGATTTTGTTGCGGTAAGGAACGGCTTTTTCGTTTCCCAGCAAAACGGCGGTTTGAAACCATTTGTAGGCGAAAATATTGCTGAACGGCACGCCTTTTCCCGATTCGTAAAGCTTTCCCAGTTCGATTTGCGCATCCGTGTGATTGCGCATCGCGGCGGATGTGAAGCAGTCCGCGGCGGCGGTAAAGGATTCTTCGGTTTGGTCTTCCAACAGCATCATGCCGCGTTCATACAAAGCGGAGGGATCCGTCATTTTTGCGCAAACAGCGCTGGCGTTGATGTACTTCGCCAGCATGGCTTCGGATGAATCCTGCAGACTTGTTGTCTGCGCGGCGGCGACGGTGCTTTGAACAAAAAACGGCAAAGAAAAAAGAAATACCTTGAACACGAACCTGTATCCCTAAATAATGTAAACGGAACGGCAAATTTGACCGCCTGTCGAAAATTCTAAGCTAAAAGAGCGAAAAATGAAACGGCTTTTATCTGTTTTTTGGTTATTTTCTGTGTTGTTTGCTTTTCAAGCGTCCGCCCAAGCCCCGATTCAAGCGGATTTGATTACGCAAAAAGAAGGCGTTTTGCCGTCGGGCGAACTGATTGCCGCTTTGAAACTGACCATGCCTGCAGGTTGGCACGTCTATTGGAAAAACGCGGGCGATGCGGGGGAAGCGACGGAACTGGCGCTGACTTTGCCCGACGGTTTTTCGGCGGGCGAACGGCTGTGGACGGTGCCCGAAAAATTTTCCGTCGGGACGCTGACGGAATACGGCTATCACGGGCAGGCTTACTTTCCGATAAAAATCAAAGCGCCCTCTGTGTTGAATAAGGGCGAGATTCTGCAAATCAAAGCCAAAGCGGCATGGCTGGCTTGCAAAGATGTGTGCGTGCCGATGCAGGCGGAACCGACGGCGTTTTTCACGGCCGGAATCGAAGGCGATGACAATTCCGAACTGACGGCGGTTTTGGACGGGTTGGCGCAGCCGCAGCCCGACGCTGTTTTTTATGAAACAAGCGCGGGATTGGTTCTGCGTTTGCCGATGCTTGAAAAAGTCCGAAAAGCCTACTTTTTCCCCGACAGCGGAAAAGTGCTGACGCATAACGCGCCGCAAACGCTGAAAATAAAGGACGGCAACGCGTTTTTGTTTTTGACCAAAGCCTTGCCCGAAGATTACGAACATCCCGAAAAATTGAAAGGAACGGTTGTTTTTTACGATGATTTCGGGGATAAAACGGCGGCATTCCAGGTTTCCGCCGAAAGCACGAACGATTCTTTGCCCGTGTTTGAAACTTTTGTTTTGCGCGAGTTTTTAAGCGCGCTGTTTTTTGCTTTGCTGGGCGGCTTGCTGTTGAACCTGATGCCGTGCGTGTTTCCCGTTTTGTCGCTGAAAGCGTTCAGTCTGCTGTCCGCCAAAACAAACGGGGCGCAAATGAAACGCGAATCTTTGCTGTATACGGCGGGCGTTCTGGCGTCGTTCGCCGTTATCGGGGCCGTTTTGGTCGCTTTGCGCAAAGCGGGGGCGGAACTGGGATGGGGATTCCAGCTGCAATATCCGCCGTTTGTGCTGTTTTTAAGCCTGTTTATGTTCTTTTTGGGATTGCTGTTTTCCGATATGGTTACAGTGGGGGAAGGATTGGCCGGTTTCGGAATGAATTTCAAACACGGATTGGGGCATTTCGGAACAGGCGTTCTGGCGGTGTTTGTCGCCAGCCCTTGCGCCGCGCCGTTTATGGGGGTGGCATTGGGCTACGGACTGATGAATCCGGCGCCCGTGACCATGGCGGTGCTGCTGGCGATGGGCGTCGGATTGGCGGTGCCGTTCCTTGTTTTGGGATTTTTCCCGCAAACCGCAAGATTTTTGCCGAAGCCCGGGGCGTGGCTGATGCTGTTTCGCCGTTTTCTGGCATTTCCTTTGTTCGGCGCGGCGGCGTGGCTGTTATGGGTGCTGGCGGCGCAAGAGGGGTCTTTGGCTTTGGCGTGGGCATTGACCTGCTTGACATTGACCGCCTTTGCGACATGGCTGTGCGGCGTGGCGCAAAGCTACCCGAAATTCAAACTGTGGGCGGGACTTTGCGTTGTTTTGACGGTGCTGAGCATCGGATACGCTCTGTCGGCCGTTGCGCCGAAAGGGGAATCCGAAGCGGAAAAAATCGAATGGATTGATTACCGGACGGATACGGTCGAAAGCTTCCGTCAGCAGGGGATTCCGGTGTTTTTGAAGTTTTCGGCGAAGTGGTGCCTGACCTGTTTGGTCAACGATAAAACAACGTTTGCAAACGCCGATACGGTCAAAGCTTTCAAAGACAAAGGAGTCGCGGCGTTTTTCGGCGACTGGACGACGCGCAACGACGATATCACGGCGGCGATTGAAAGCTTCGGCCGCGGCGGTATTCCGCTGTATGTGTATTACGCGCCGAACGCTGAAAAACCCGTGATTCTGCCGCAAATCATAACGCCGTCCGAAATTGTCGGCTTATTGCGGTAGTTTGCCGTCCGATATTTGAACCGTCAGCGTGTGCGCGAATCCGTCGGGTGTTGTCGGGATGAAACGGATGCGGGCGATTCCAGGCTTTTTGGCTTCAAAGACTTGGCTCAGCCACGTTTCCGAATCGCGGGTTTCAATCGATAAAGCCGTTAAGACGGGCTTGTAGTCGGTAATCAAAGCATCGTCCGCGCTTTCCAGAACGATTTTGTAATCGGTGTTGTCAATGTATTTGTGCGCGCCTTTCAGCGTCGATTCGGTTTCGTGCAGTTTTGTGTATGCGATGATTTCAAACACATCCCCCGTCATGACGGGAATCGCGCTTTCGGGTTTGTCCAGCGTAAAATGGAATGTCGACGGATTGGCGACGCGGAAATAAAGCGTACGGACGGCTTCGTCGCTTTCGGGAAAGGGTGCGGGCGGCGTTTTTCTCGCCAAAGCGGGATTGGACGGCTGGTCAATGTCAAACGGCACCCAAGCGGGCATAAACGGGAAAAACTTTTTGTACTTGCCGTCGAACGCGTCGCGTTTCAGCGGAAAGAAAAATTTTGTTTCACGCACCATGTCAGCGGGCGGCAAAGGCAGTTTTTTGGGGTAAATCCGGCCGTTCAAGTCGTCTTTGGTTAAAACGGGGGACAGCCAAAACGGCAAAAACCGTTCCAGATACGCCGTTTGCAGGGGCGACAGCTTTTTTCCGGCTTTTTTTGAAATTTCCAAAAAGCGGGCGGATATTTTCCGATTGACGTTTTTATCCAAATGATTGCGGCCGACATTCGCCAATACGAAAGCTTGGACGTAGTCTTTTTTATCCAGATAATACTGTGCCAGATTATAAAAAGCGTAAGGGTTGTTCAGCAAAACGGCCTGTTTGAAATATTGTTCCGCTTTTGCTTCGTCGGCTTTCGTCCCGATGCCGAACCGCGTGTACAGCCCGATGGAATTCAGCGCGTTCAAATGTCCCGCTTCGGCGGCGGCGGTAAAGTTTTCGGCGGCGGATTTGAAGTTGCGCGGAACGCCGATGCCCTCTTGGTACAGCAAAGCCAAGTTGTATTTTGCGGCAACGTCGCCGCGCTTGGCGTTGCCGATAAGCGTGTTCAAATACATGCTGCCCGCGATGCCCGACAAATCGGCGCTGCGGCGCGGAACGATGCCCAGTCTGTCCAGCATGTCGGTTTCGCCTTTGTACAGACGTTCCAAAAAAACGGGATAGGAGGGGGTGTCGATTTTCTTTTCTTTTCTCAACGCTTTTATCAAGCGCAATAAATAAACCGCGCTGGGCTGCTCTTTGGCGTGCAGTTTCAAAATGCGTTCGGCTTCGTCGTAATTTCCTGCGACAAAAGCGTTTGCGCCGTCGTCAAAAGTGTCCTTTTGTTCTTCAACGGCAAAAGCAGGGCGGCAAAACAGCAAAATCAAACAGAAGAAAAGCGTTTTCATCCGTGCAGTTTCTTTTCCAAGGCTTTTTGCCTTTTTATTTTCCTCTGCCACCGTTTAGCCGCAAAACTGTTCGGAGCGTAATCCATTTTGCCGTCCTTGTTAATCAGATACAGGGCTGTTTTCGCGTCAAGCATACCGTTTTTCGCGGCCATTTCATAGAAAAGGACGGCTTTGCGCGTGTTAAACCGTCCGCCGCGTCCGGCTTCATACCACCCGCCCAGCAGCATTTGCGCTTCGGCATCGTTTTGCAAAGCGGCCTGTTCCGCATAGGCGTAGGCGTTGTCCCAATCGCCTTTTTGTGCATACAAAACCGCCAGAGTCGTTTGCGCGGGCGCATAGCCGAACACGGCGGCCTTTTCATAATACAAAAAAGCGCGTTCCTTGTCGGCTTTGACGCCTTTTCCCGCATAATACATCGCGCCCAGAATAAAGGATGCTTGCGGATTGGAAAGCAAATCTTGGTTTTGGAACGCCCGCAAAGCGGATTTGAAGTTTCCTTGTTCGTAGGCAATCAGTCCGCGCGTCATTTCATTTTCGACGGGTTTGCGTCGAACAATGTAAAATCCTCCCGCGATAACGGCGGCAAGAACGAAAACGACGGCAAAAATTTTTAAACTTTTTTTCATGCGCGCCATTTTAAGCCCTTTCGTCAAAAAAGCCATTGTTTTTTTGCCAAGCGGTGTATAATACCCGCTTTAAAACAAAAGGGGATAAGGATGTTTCCCGACAGGGCGCAGGTAAAAAGTTTCCGTTTCAAACGCTGTTTCTTTGATGAAACGGCGATGATGGCGCATTTGGTTTACGGTTTCGACGACTTTGTCGAATTTGATGAAACAGTGTCGTTTTTGAACGCGCCCGTTTTCGACGAAACGCGCCGCGCGGCGGTGAACGCGTGCTTGCGTCTGCTGCATTTGGCGGCGGGGGTCAGCTATTACAAGGCGTACATTCCCGAACGAATCAGCGTTGAATCAACGATGCTTTCAAAAAAGGAAGCGGATTTTTTCAATCTGTTTTATCAATCGGGATTGGGCGAGTTTTCCTACCGCAACCAAATCGAACCGCACATTGATTTTCCCTTTGGCGATGTCAGACCAGAAAAGGCGGAAATCCGTTTGAAAAAACGGACAATCGTTCCCGTCGGCGGCGGCAAGGATTCGATTGTGACTTTGGAAACGCTGAAATCGGCGGGAATTTCACCCGTGCTGTTTTCCGTCGGCTTGCCGCGGCCGATAAAGGATACGATTGCGGTTTCTGGGTTGGAATCGATTCAGGTCGTCCGCAAAATTTCGCCGAATTTGAAAGCGCTGAACGATGCGGGCGCGCTGAACGGGCATGTTCCCGTGACGGGGATTATCGCGTTTATTCTGATGCTGGCGGCGGTGATTTACGATTTTTCAGACGTTGCGATGTCGAACGAACGGTCGGCGAACGTCGGCAACACGACGCTGAACGGACGCACGGTCAATCATCAATGGAGCAAATCGCTGGAGTTCGAGCGCGCTTTTGCCGGCTTGACGGCGGACGTTCTGCCCGATTTCCGCTATTTTTCATTTTTGCGCCCGCTGTCCGAACTGGCAATAGCCCGTAAATTCGCCGAAATCAAAAAATACGACGCGGTTTTCACCAGCTGCAACAAAGCGTTCAGATTGGACGAATCCAAACGGCTTGACCGCTGGTGCGGGGATTGCGACAAATGCCGCTTTGTGTTTTTGGCTCTTGCCCCGTTTATGGGCAAAGAGCGCGTTACCGCCGTTTTTGCCCGCAACCCTTTGAACGAACCCGAACAAACCGAGGGTTTCCGCCAGCTGTTGGGGTTGAGCGCGTTCAAACCGTTTGAATGTGTCGGGGAAATCGACGAATCCGCTTGGGCTTTTTTGCAGCTGTGCCGCCGCCCCGAATGGGAATCGGACGCCGTTGTCGCCGCTTTGAAGCCGTTAGTGATGGAAAAATACGCCGCGCGGGAAAAGGAAATGAAAGACAGGATTTTTTCCTTTTCGTCCGCGCACTTGATTCCGAAAGGATACGAAAATGCTGTTGGAAAGCTTGAAGAATAGTCCCGTTACCGTGTGGGGCGCGGGGCGCGAGGGCAATGCCTGCGCCGAATTTTTGCAAAAGCGCGGCTGTGCGGTCAAAATCGTCGAAGACCCGCTGACCGAACCGCTGCAGGGCGTTGTTGTCAAATCCCCCGGAATCAGCCGCTACCGTCCCGAAATCGCGGCGGCGAAACAGGCGGGTGCGACCTTTACCACCGCGACGAATCTGTTTATCCAAGCCGCGCGGTTAAGTCCGAAAAAGCCTTTGCTGATTGGGGTGACGGGGACAAAAGGCAAATCGACAACCTCGTCCCTTATTGCGCATTTGCTGCGCGAACAGGGCAAAAAAGTCGCTTTGTGCGGCAATATCGGCGTTCCGTCGATTTCGTATGCCGACAAAATCGACGACTTCGATATTTTTGTTTTGGAAGTGTCCAGCTATCAAGCGGCTGATTTGGAACAGGGATTCGACATCAGCGTCGTTTTGAATCTGTATCCCGAACATATCGACTGGCACGGAACGCACGAACGCTATTATCAGGACAAGCTGAACATCGTGCGCGTTCGTCCCGACGGCGCGCCCGTGATATTGAACGCGAACAACCCGCGGCTGTCGCATTATCTGCCCGCCGCGCAAAACGCCGTTTATTTCGACGCGCCCGATGCGATTCATATCGAAAACGGGCTGTTTTACGACGGAATCGAAAAGCTGTTTGCAACGTCCGCCGTCAACTTGAAAGGCGAACACAATCTGAAAAACGTGTGCGCGGCTTTGACGGCTGTCAAGCTGGCGGGCGGCGATTTATTTTTGTGCGAAGACGCGCTGAAAACGTTTCACGCTTTGCCGCACCGCTTGCAGGAACTGCCCGTCAAGAACGGCTTGCGTTTCGTGGACGACAGCATAGCGACAACGCCCGAATCGACTTTGGCGGCGCTGAAGTCGTTTCCCGAAACGAAAATCGTGTTAATCGCGGGCGGATACGACAGAAAACAGGATTATACCGAGCTTTCCGACTTTGTCGTGCGCAAAGGCATCCAAGTCGTGACTTTGCCGTCGACGGGGGAACGTTTGGCGCGCATGATTCGGGAAAAAGGCGGTTTTGCCGTCGAAGCGACCGATATGACGAACGCGGTCGAAACCGCCGCCAAAGCCGCCAACGCGGGCGATTTGGTGCTGTTGTCGCCCGCCGCGCCCAGCTACGGAGTTTACAAGAATTTCGAGGAACGGGGCGATATTTTTGCCCAATGCGTTGCCGCGCTTTAACGCCGCGCCCTTAAAGCGGTTTGGATCGTGCCGTCGTCCAGATAGTCCAATTCGCCGCCGACGGGAATTCCCTGCGCCAATGACGAGATTTTCAGCGGCAAATCCTTGAACCGTTCGGCAATGTAATGCGCGGTCGTTTGCCCGTCGACGGTGGCGGGCAAAGCCAAAATCAATTCCGCCGTATTGTTTTCGCGAATACGCCGTTCAAGGGCGGGCAGGCGCAGTTCTTCGGGGCCCGTGCCGTCAATCGCGGACAGCAGCCCGCCCAAAACGTGATAACGCCCCTTGAACGCGCCCGAACGGTCGATAGCCCACAAATCCGCGACATCCTGCACGACGCAAATCGTCGAATCGTCGCGGCGCGGGTCGGCGCAGACGGCGCACGGACTTTGCGAATCCAGATTGCCGCAAATCGGGCAAACCTGCACGGTGTTGATGACGTCTTGAATCGCTTTTTCTAGCGGAATCAGTTGCGATTCGCGCCGTTTTATCAAATACAGAACCGTGCGGCGCGCGGAACGGGCTCCGAACCCCGGCAAACGGGAAAACAGACGAATCAGCGTTTCGATTTCGGACATTTTATCAGAACGGCAATTTAAAAGGCAGATTCAAGCCGCTTTTCATCGCGTCGGTTTTCTGCGCGACCAGTTCGTCAGCTTTTTGCCGCGCGTCGTTGATTGCGACGACCAGCAAATCCTCCAACACTTCGGTATCCTGCGCGACCGACGGGTCGATAGACACCTTGCGCGCTTTGCCGTCGCCCGTCATGACGACCTGCACCATGCCCGCGCCCGCCGCGCCTGTGACTTCGGCGGATTCAAGCTCTTTTTGCATATCGGTCATTTTTTGCTGCATTTGCTGCGCTTTTTTCATAATGTCGGCAAAGTTTTTCATTCTTCATCCTCCGCATTGGAAGTTTCTTCGTTTTCGTCAACCCGTTCGCGAATCGAATCGATTTTCGCCCCCGGAAAAGCCATGATGACTGCGGAAACAACAGGATTCGCCGACATCGTTTTGCGCAGGTTCGCTTTGGTTTCCTGCGCTTCCTGCAGCAATGTCTTGCCGCCCTGTTTGTTGACGACGGAAATCAGCCATGTTTGCCCCGTCCACGCTTTCAGCTTTTCAGCCATGTCGGACGCCAAATTCGCGGGCGTGTTTTCCATGGGATAAAATTCGATTTTGCCCTGCTCGAACGACACCAGACTGACGCAGTTTTGCAGGTTGTAGGCGAACAGCATTTCCTTTTGTTTGTACGCGTACGCCACAACGTCCGCCAAAGTGTTGAACATCACCGTTCCCTGCGGCGCGGGTGCCGCCTGCGGCATCGGAGAGCCGCCCGCGACGGCGCGCACGCCGCCCCAGTCGGACGATGCGGCGGGCGCGGAGGAGTGACTCGGCACAAAAGCGGGCGCGGGGGCGTTTTTGATGTCTTTCACCAAATCGGCGGGGGACGGCAAATCGGCGGCGTACGCCAAGCGAATCAAAACCATTTCGGCGGCTTGTTTTGCGGACGGCGCGGTCAGAACTTCGCCGACGCCTTTTAGCAGCATTTGCCAGTCGCGGGTCAGAACGCCCATGGACAGCGATTTGGCAAGCTCGGCGCAGCGGTCGCGCTCGGTTTGCGCCATGGACGGATCGTCCGCCAGTTCGGGCGCGATTTTCACGCGCGTAATCCAATGCGTCAAATCCAGCAGGTCTTGCAGGACAATCATCGGGTCGGCGCCCGACGCGTATTGACGGTTGAACAAATCCAAAGCGGCGTGAATGTCGCCTTTCATCAACGTTTCAAACAAATCGACAATCGCCGCCCTGTCCGCCAAACCGATCATCGCGCGCACGAATTCCGCCGTGACTTTTCCGCCGCCGTGGGCAATCGCCTGGTCCAGCAGGGACAGCCCGTCGCGCACCGAACCGTCGGCGGCTTTGGCAATCAGACGCAAAGCCTCGTCTTCGGCTTCGACGTTTTCCTTTTGCACGATGTTTTTGAAGTGGACGGTCAAAAGCTCGGGTTCGACGCGGCGCAAATCGAAACGCTGACAGCGCGACAGAACGGTCGTCGGCACTTTGCGGATTTCCGTCGTCGCGAAAATGAATTTGACGCGTTCTGGCGGTTCTTCCAGCGTTTTCAGCAAAGCGTTGAACGCTTCGTTGGTCAGCATGTGCACTTCGTCGATGATGTAGATTTTAAAACGCGCGGACGTCGGGTTGTAGCGCGTCGTTTCGATGATTTCGCGGATGTTGTCGATGCCGCGGTTGCTTGCCGCGTTCATTTCGATGACGTCGACGTGGCGGTCTTCCGCAATGGCGCGGCAATGTTCGCAAACGCCGCAGGGTTCGGTGGTCATGCCGCCTTTGCCGTCGGGACCGATGCAGTTCAAAGCGCGGGCGATGATGCGCGCGGACGTCGTTTTGCCCACGCCGCGGATGCCCGTCAGCATGTAAGCCTGCGCGACGCGCCCCGTTTCGATGGCGTTTTTCAAAGTGCGGACAAGGGCTTCCTGTCCGACCAAATCCGCGAACGTGGCGGGACGGTACTTGCGCGCCAAAACGCGGTAGGTGTTAGCTGAATCAGTCATGGAATCCCCGCGGGAAAATCTTTAAAGGAAATCGGACGCGACCCGCCGCAAAATCGTTACGGCTGCTTTCTTCCGAACCTGACCGGGTTGGCGACCGCCGCGTCCGCGCCGACTTCCGACATCTATTTACCCGAATTTCGTTCGAAAACGCAAGCGTTACTTTTTTATTAACAAAAAAAAGAGGGGGCAAAGCCTTATTTTCAGCCGTTTTTTCAACAATGCTTGACAAACGGGGAAAAGTTGGTCTTTTCTGTTTTCCAATTTGTTTCTGGTAAGGAGAAAATTCGATGGCTTCAGCTCTGGTTTTTCCCGGACAAGGGTCGCAATTCGTCGGCATGGGCAAAGATTTGGCGGACGCGTTCACGGTCGCGCGCGAAGTCTTTTTGGAAGTCGACGACGCTTTGAACGAAAATTTAAGCGCGATGATGTTTGACGGCGACGCGCAGGATTTGATGCTGACGCAAAACGCCCAGCCCGCTTTGATGGCGGTCAGCATGGCGGTCGTCCGCGTCCTGCAGCAGGAAGGCAAAATCTCGCTTGCCGAAACGTTCAAATACGCCGCGGGACATTCCTTGGGCGAATACTCGGCGCTGTGCGCGGCGGGGGCGTTCGACATCACGACGGCGGCGCGCCTGCTCAGAACGCGCGGCAAGGCGATGCAGGAAGCCGTCCCCGTGGGCAAGGGCGGCATGGCGGCTTTAATCGGCGCGAACGTTGAAATCGCCCGTGAAATCGCCGCGGAAGCCGCTGAGGGCGACGTTTGCGTCGCGGCGAACGACAACGCTCCGGGGCAGGTCGTTATCAGCGGTTCGATGGCGGCGATTGACCGCGCCGTTGAAATCGCGGGGAAAAAGGGATTGAAACGCGCCGTCAAACTGGCGGTCAGCGCGCCGTTCCACAGCCCGATGATGCAGCCTGCGGCTGTCGTCATGGAACAGGCTTTGGCGGCGGCTGACATCAAGGACTTGCGCTTTCCCGTCATTGCGAACGTAACGGCTGCCCCCGTGGTCAAAGCCGATGACATCCGCAAACTGCTGACGGCGCAGGTAACGGGCGCGGTCAGATGGCGCGAAAGCATGCTGTTCGCCATGAAAAACGGTGTCGACACGATTGTCGAAGCCGGCGCGGGCAAGGTTTTGTCGGGTTTGGCAAAACGCATTTCGCCCGATTTGAAAGCGGTGACGCTCAACACGCCCGCCGACATCGAAGCTTTTTTGAAAACGCTTTAAACCGAAAGGAAAAAGAGAATGGATTTTACAGGAAAATGCGCTCTGGTAACGGGCGCGACGGGCGGTATCGGACGCGTGATTGCGAAAAAACTGCATGACGCGGGCGCGACGGTCGTCTTGACGGATATGAATCAAGAAAAACTGGACGCTTACGCCGCCGAATTGAAAGACAGGGTTTTTGCTTTTTCGTGCAATCTGGGCGACGGCGCCGATATCGACGCTTTGGTCGCCAAAGCCGAAAAAGCCGCCGGTGCGATTGACATTCTGGTCAACAACGCCGGTCTGACCAAAGACAATCTGTTTATGCGTATGAAAGACGAAGATTGGGATTTGGTTTTGAAAGTGAACTTGACGGCAGGTTTCCGTCTGGCTCGCGCCGCCATTCGCGGGATGATGAAACGCCGCTACGGCCGCATTGTCAGCATGGCGTCGATTGTGGGCGTGACGGGCAACCCCGGACAGGCGAACTACGCCGCATCCAAAGCGGGCATGATTGCGATGACAAAGTGTCTGGCTGCGGAAGTCGCTTCGCGCGGCATTACGGCAAACTGCGTTGCGCCGGGCTTTATCAAAACCCCGATGACCGACGCTTTGCCCGAAGAAGCAAAAGAAAAACTGACCCGCAACATTCCGATGGCGCGTTTGGGTTTGCCCGAAGACGTCGCAAACGCCGTGGTGTTTCTTGCCAGCGACGAAGCGTCGTACATCACGGGACAAACCATCCACGTCAACGGCGGGATGGCGATGATTTGACGATATGTCCTTTTTTTCTGGTCAAATCGAAAAATCTGTGCTAAAAGATGTTGCTTTCGTGAGTGCATCGGCTCTTTGAACCCCTGCACCGTGTTTAACAAGAGGAATTAAAAATGAGTGATATTGCCGAACGCGTAAAGAAAATTGTCGTTGAACACTTGGGAGTTGACGCTTCCAAAGTGACGGATTCGTCCAGCTTCATCGACGACTTGAACGCAGACAGCCTGGATACCGTCGAATTGGTTATGGCTTTCGAAGAAGAATTTTCCGTCGAAATCCCCGATGATGCCGCGGAAAAAATTCTGACGGTTCAGGACGCTATTGACTACATCAGCAAACACGTCTAAGAACAATCTGTAACGGTGCCGGTTTTCCGTCTTGGGCGGGGAATCGGCATTTGTTCTTTCAACCCAATCTTGCATCACAAGGTGAAAATATGAGAAGAGTCGTCGTAACCGGTATGGGTCTGCTGTCCCCGATGGGACGCGGAGTGGACAGAACGTGGCAGGGATTGATTCACGGAAAATCGGGAATCTCGAAAGTCCGGAAATACGATGTGTCCGACATGACCGCCAAAATCGCAGGGCAGGTGTTTTTCGGCAAGGGCGAAAACGAATTCGACCCCGATACCGTCATGTCGCCCAAAGACCAGCGCCGCGTCGACCCGTTCATCTTGTACGGTGTGTGCGCGGGCATTGACGCCGTCGAAGATTCGGGATGGAAGCCCGAAACCGACGAAGACCGTTTCCGCACGGGTGTGATGATCGGGTCGGGCATCGGCGGTTTGAGCGCGATTTCCGACAGTGCCGTCACGCTCAAAGAACACGGTCCGCGCCGCATCAGCCCGTTCTTTATCCCGTCTTGCCTGATTAACTTGATTTCGGGTCAGCTGTCGATTAAATACGGCTTCTACGGTCCGAACCACGCCTGTGTTACGGCGTGCGCGACGGGGACTCACGCCATCGGCGACGCCGCCCGTCTGATTATGTGGGGCGATGCCGACGTTATGGTCGCGGGCGGTGCCGAAGCCGCGGTTCATCCGCTGGCAATGGCGGGCTTCGCGCAGGCGAAAGCGCTGTCCACAAGCTATAACGACACCCCCGAAAAGGCGTCCCGTCCGTGGGACAAAGGCCATGACGGTTTTGTCATGGGCGAAGGCGCGGGCGTTGTCGTTTTGGAAGAATACGAACACGCCAAGAAGCGCGGTGCAAAAATTTACGGCGAAGTCGCGGGTTACGGCTTGTCGGGCGACGGTTATCACGTCACAGCCCCCGCCGCGGACAGCCGCGGTTCAAAACACGCGATGCGCATGGCGTTGAAAAACGCGGGAATGAACGTCGAACAAATCGGCTACATCAACGCGCACGGAACGTCGACCCCCGCGGGCGACATTCTGGAAGTCAACGCGGTCAAAGCCATTTTCGGCGACTATGCGACGAAAGTGTCCATGTCGTCCACAAAGTCCAGCATCGGGCATTTGTTGGGCGCGGCGGGCGCCGTCGAAGCGATTTTCTGCTTGAAAGCGCTGAACGAGGGCATTTTGCCGCCGACTTTGAATCTGGAAGACCCCATCGAAGGCGCGGAAGATATGGACTTGGTGCCGCTGAAAGCCAAAGAACGCAAGCTTGAAGCCGTGATGTCCAACTCGTTCGGCTTCGGCGGGACGAACGCCTCCGTCATTTTCAAAGCCGTGTAAGAATGAAAGCGGGCGGGCGCTTTTTATTGAAATTGCTGGTTCTGCTCGCCATTTTGCTGACGGGCGGAAGCGTCTTCAGTTATTATTCGCTGCTTTACGAACAAAACGATGCGGTTGAGCCGACGGTCGTTCTGGTGGAAAAGGGCGACAGTCTGGGGCGTATCGCCGTTCGTTTGAAAAAGGACGGTTTGCTGAAAAGCGTTGCCGTGTTCAAAGTCGCCGCCCGTTTGTCGGGCAAATCGACTCAGCTGAAAACGGGCGAATACCGCATTCCCGCGCATGCCAGCGCGAAAGAGATTCTGGACGTTTTGACGGGCGGGCAAACTTTGGTGCGCCGCGTCACGATTCCCGAAGGCAAAACCAGCCGCCAGATTTACGATATGCTGTTGGAAACGGCGGGACTGTTCGGCGATTTGCCCGAACCGCCCGCGAACGGGTCTTTGCTGCCCGAAACGTACGTGTTCGGCTACGGCGTGCCGCGCAAAGTCATCGTCGACAGAATGAGCGAATCCATGCAAAAAACAATCGACGATTTATGGGAATACCGCGCCGACGATTTGCCTTATAAAACCAAAGCGGAAGCGTTGGTCATGGCGTCGATTGTGGAAAAGGAAACGGCCGTTCCCGCCGAACGTCCGCGGATTGCCGCCGTGTTTGTGAACCGTCTGCGCAAAGGCATGCGTCTGCAAACCGATCCGACGGTGATTTACGCCGTAACAAACGGCACGATGGAGCTGAATCGCCGCTTGACGCACAAAGATTTGAAAACGCCGCATCCGTTCAACACCTATGTCAACCGCGGACTGCCGCCCGCACCGATTTGCAATCCGGGGCGCGATTCGATTTTGGCGGTCTTGCAGCCTTTGAAGACCAATGAACTTTATTTTGTCGCCGACGGAACGGGCGGGCATGTTTTTTCGCAGACATTCGACCAGCATCGGCGCAACATCGCGGCATGGAAAAAGGCGCGCGTTCAAAAACGGTTGGCGCGGCGCAAAGCCCGCTTGGCGGCGATGAAAGCCAAAGAAACGGCGGCGGCAAAGAAAAACAAAAAAACAGCCGCGCCGCAACCCGCCCCTGTTGTTCACGAAGAAATCGAGGAACCGCTTGACCCCGAAGACGTTTCGCTGGACATTGTCGATTCGATTCCCGTGGAACAGCCGAAACAATAAGGAGGGCGGCATGCCTTTTCTGCTTTTGTTGTTGTTGATTTTTTCGACCCCCGCCGCCGCCGATTTTGAATCGGGGCGCAAAGCGTTCGCGCAGGGGGATTTCGAGCGCGCTTTTACCGAATGGCAGGCCGCGGCGGAACAGGGCGACGCGTCGGCTCAGCGCAACGTCGGGCATTTGTACCGTTGGGGAAAGGGCGTGCCGCAGGATTTGACACAAGCCGCCTATTGGTACTTTACGGCGGCGAAAAACGGATCTGCGGGCGCGCAATACAATTTAGGCGTGATGTACCTGCGCGGCGAGGGCGTCCCCCGCAACGAAGAGGAAGGCACGCTTTGGCTGGAACGGTCGGCGGAACAGGGGTATGCGAAAGCCAAAAAACGGCTGCAGGATTTAAAAGCCGATTTGGACGATTTTCCCGCCGACGAAGAAATCTTGTCGCCCGTCAAACAGTCCGCAAAACCCCGCAAGGAAGCAAAACGCAAAGAACCGCCGCTTTATGCGCATTTGGCGTCTTATTACACGCAGGAAACGCTGGACAAGGGGTGGAAAGAGCTGAAGCAGACCTATCCCGAACTGAAAGCCTTTAAAACGGTTGAAACGCAGGTTTCCCTGCCCGAAAAGGGAAAGTACATTCGCCTGTATATCAAAGGAAAACCCGCGGACGTCAAACGCGTCTGCGGGCTGTTGAACGATAAAAAGCAGTACTGCTTAATCAGCTATCCGTAGGCTGTTCCGGCGCTACCACGTTGATTTTTAAGGATTTGTCCTTTTGCCGTTTGGTCGTCCAAACCATTTTGGCGTAAGTCCGCATATCGGGGACTTTGTCCGTTTCGTCAAGGATTTCCTGCCCCAAAATGGTTTCCAGGATGTCTTCCAGCGTAACAATGCCCAGCCATGTTCCCAGTTCGTCGAACACGACGCCGATATGGTTGTGGGAGCGCAGCATTTCCGTAAAGACGTAATCCGCGTTGGACGACGACGCGATTTCCAAAATCGGGCGGATTAAGCCTTTGATGCTCAGCGACGGGTCTTTGCCGATTAAATCGGATTTGTGGACATAGCCGATAAAAACTTCCTCGTCTTCGTTTTTCATGACGGGGTAGCGCGAAAACGAATGTTGAGTCGCCGTTTCGATGAATTCGCGGACGCTGATGTCCGCCAAAACGGTAACGCACACGTTGCGCGGGGTCAGCAAATCCTTGATTTTGATGTTGTCCATGTTCAGCGTGTTGCTGATGACGTGGTATTCGTCCTCGTCCAGCATTTTTTCCGTATAGCCCATTTTGGTCAGCGCGCCGATTTCTTCGCGGATGTTGTTTTTGGGCGCGGTTTTGGGTTTAATCAAGTTGGTTAAAATTTCAAACAGCTTGATGAACGGCGCCAGACAGAACAGCATGATGGACTGCATAAAGCACAAAAAGCCCAACAGTTTCTGCCAATACGTCGCGCCGATGGTTTTTGGCAGGATTTCGCTGCACGACAAAATCAGAACGGTCATTATCGCGGACGCCCAGCCGACCCATTCCTGTCCGAACACGGCGGCGACCTGCGCGCCGATGCACGCCGCGCCTGCGGTGTTCGCGACAGTGTTTAAAATCAAAATCGCCGACAGCGGGCGGTCGATGTGGGCTTTAAGGCTTGAAATTTTTTTGTAAAGCGTCGGTTTGGGTTCCTCCAAACTGGCGATGTAGCTGGGGGTGACCGACAGCAGGGTTGCTTCCATCAGCGAACAAGTAAACGAAACGCCGACGGTCAGAACCACCAAAATAACTAAAAGAGTCATGGAATCCTCTGTAAAAACAAACTTTTTACAGGATAGCACCGAACAGGTCGCGGGACAAGCGGGAAAACGGCGGTTTTGTCCGCCGCTTTCCGATTTTTTCATATCTCCAGAACGCCGCGCGAAAACAAATACACGGCAACCAGAGCGGCGGCAATCAACAGACCCGCATACCACGGTTCGCGCCCTTTGAACACGGGTTCGTTCGGGGCGTTTTCGCGTCTTGCCCAAACGAAAACGGGTATGCCGCAGGCAAGGAACATCACCGCCATCAGCAGATATTGCAGGCCTGCCGCGTAAATCAGCCATACGGCGTAAAACGACCCGAACATTGACGACAGCAAAGCTTCGGAACGCGGGGAAACGGCGGTTTTCGGATATTCACCGTCTTCGCACATTTTCCACAAAAATCCCATGCTGACCAGATAGGCGGGCAGAACCATCACGCCCGTAATCGACAGCATGGTGCTCCACGCGTCACGGGAAAAATACACCATGAAAATTGCCGCCTGCATCAGCGCGCTGCTGACCCACAGGGACACGGACGGCGATCCGTTTTCGTTTTCACGGGCAAAGACGCGCGGAAAAGCGCCGTTTTTCGCGGCGGCGAACGGAATTTCGGCCGCAATCATCGTCCACGCCAGCCAGCTGGCCAGAACCGCAATCAACAGCCCGCCGTTCATCAGCCGCGCGCCCCATTTGCCGACGGCGGCTTCCAAAACGCCCGCAGTGGACGGATTGGGCAGAGCGGCAAGCTCGGCCTGGCTCATAAAGCCGTAGGGCAGGACGGACAGCAGGACGTAAATCGCCAAACAGCCCAAAAATCCGATGAAAGTCGCTTTGCCGACATCGTTTTTGTTTTGCGCGCGGTCGGACAGAACAACCGCCCCTTCAATGCCGATGAAAGCCCAGAGGGTTACCAGCATGGTGCTTTTGATTTGTTCGGGAACGGAACCCAGCCCTTTGCCGTGCGAAGCCAATTTGCCCCAGAAATCCGCGTCGAACATGTCCGCTTTGAACATGAAAGCCGTTATCAGAATGAAAATCAGCAAAGGCACGATATTGCACACCGTGCCGATGATGTTGACAATGCTTGCCCTTCGCACGCCGCGCAGAACAACGGCGTTGAATCCCCAAATCAGCAATGAACCGCCGATAATGGAATAAAGCCCGTTGCCGCCCGCGAAATACGGCGGGAAAAAGTAATTCAGCGCGTCCATGGTGATGACGGCATAGCCGACGTTCCCGAAAATCTGACACAGCCAGTAACCCCATCCGATGGTAAAGCCCGCAAACGACCCGAAGCCCGCGCGGGCGTACATGTACACCCCTGCGGTCAAATCGGATCGCGCGTCGGACAGGATTCGGAACGAATTGGCAAGGAAATACATGCCGACGCCCGTAATCAGCCATGCCAGCAGCACCGCGCCGACGCTTGCCCCCGCCGCCATGTTTTGGGGCAGGCTGTAAATCCCGCCCCCGACCATGGAGCTGACCACGACGCACGACAGCGCCGCCAATCCCAGCTTGTTGGTTTGTTGTTCAGCCATTGTCCGTTCCTTTACAGCTTGACGGGATCGGCTGTTTCAAAGTTCAAAAAGCCCAAGCACGTCAGGCAATAGCCGAATTGCTGCGTGATGTTGATATAGTTGTGAAACAGCTGGAATTCGCTGTGTTTTTCGACGCCGCGGATTTCCAGTTCGTGTTTTAAAGACTTGTTCAGCCACATTTCTGCGTGGCCTTTGGCGATGTCGTCATCGATGTAGGTCGGAAAGTATTCGACATATTCCGCCGCCCAGCCGCCGATAAGCTTGCCCGCTTTGTCCTTGCCCCAGCAAACGCCGACGCCTGTTGCAATCGCGCGGTGTTCGCTGCGGTTCGCGCCGTTGCCCGCCATGATGACTTCCAGCACCGCGCCGTGCTTAAAGAATTTGGACACTTTGTCGACGGGAACGATGTTGCCTTTCAATTCGGGCGGCAAAACGGACGTGTACGGAATAACGTTGAAGTCTTGAATCTTTGCCTGCGCCAATGCCGAGTCGTAACAGAACGTTTCAAACGGCTGCGGCGGAATGCCGTCCTCCGATTGCCCCGCGCCGCCCGTATGAAAAGCCAATGTCGGATAACGAGTGCCTACTAACATGTTTAACCTCCTTGAAAAAGTGAACTGCGCCTTTAACGGTACGGAGTTTTAAAGGGGAAAAACAGCTGGACTTGTTTTTATAACCGTATTGCGCTCTGTTTTGTTTTGCACGCTTTGCCTAAGCTGAAATAAAAAATGGGGGTGGCTTATGCGGATAAAAACAGCGATTGTTTTAACACTTTTGGCGACGAACGCTCAGGCGGCGGATTACGCGGATTTCAAACGGGATTTGTCAAAAAATTACGGTTTTGATTACAGTTTGGACGTGTCAGTTTTGGGGCAAAAGGGGACGCCGAACAACGAAAAAAGCGCGACGCAGACGATTTACGCCCCGTCGGCAAGCTGGCGGGTGTACGATGGCGGAATGATTGATTTTTCCTATAATCTGGTGCGGTATTGGGGCGGAAATGCGGCGCGGATGCAGAATGATTTGGGACTGGCGAATCCGATAAACGATTATGCAAATCGCCAAAGTTCGTTCGACCGGCTGACTTTTACGCACGATTTCGGCAAAGCGGCGGTTACAGTCGGACAGTTTCCTTTGTATAACTTTGACGGCACGGCGTACGATTCCAACCAGCAAACGAATTTTATCAGCGACGCTTTGTCGCAAAACGGTACGGAAACATACCCGACGGCGGGAGTGGGCGCGTATGTGCAATTCAATCCGAACAATAAATTTTCGTTTGCCGCGGGTTTTCAAAACGCCGCAAACGTCGACGCCAGAGCTTTGTCGACGAAAGGCTGGGGACAGCACCGTTTCACAAGCTTCGGGCAAATCGCTTACGCGCCGCAGTCGGGGACTTATTCCGTTTTGGTGTACAATCAGCCGTCGGTTAAGGCCCAGCCGCAAAACACGACGGGCGTTTCCGTGAATTTAATGCGGAACGTGTCCGACAAAGCGGCTGTTTTTATGCGAATCAGCGGCGTTTCGGGTTCTGCCGTGCCTTTAAACCGGTCGTATGTGCTGGGCGGGGTCGTGAACTTTGCGGAAAACAACCAAATCGGATTGGCGGCGGCGGTCAACAAAGTGGCGAAAAAGTATTACAATACGCCTGTTCGCGCTTATGAATCGGTTATCGAAGGCTATTGGAACATCGGCGTCGGCAAGTATTTGACGATTACGCCCGATATGCAGGTTTACATTCATCCCGCTTTGGACAGGTCGGCAAAAACGGCGACGGTGTTTTCCTTACGCGGCACAATCCAGCTGTAAAGCGGCGGCGGCTTTGCGTTCCGCCCGCTTTATGGCGTAAATCGTGTACAGGTAAACGGAAATGTTGGTAATGTCTTGTACCGTTCCCGCATACGACCCTTTGGCGGTGTCGTGAATCAGCCAGCAGAAACAGCAGCTGAGCAAAATAACGCGCAGTTTGATTCCTTTGGTGTACGCGGTTCCGATTGTCGCGACCAAAACGGCGGTCAAAGGCATCAAGCTGTAAAAGTCCTGATAAGTGAAATACGCCAGAACGCAAGCGGCAATCGAAAACGGCACGGCGATAATCAGACCGTTCAGCGTGCGGTTCAAATACATCCGTACGCCAATCAGCAAAGCGGAAGCCGCCGCCATTTGATTGTTCAGCAGCCAATGATGCGCTGTGAAAAAGAAAAAGGCGACGCTGAATCCCAAAAACAGGCGGTCGTCTTTTTTCTGCAGTCCCGCCCACAATCCGATGACATAGCCTATGAATCCGATGCCTTGAATGTAATCCATCGCTTTGCTCCTTGGAAAATTCGCAAAAGGTTATAAAACAAAGCAAGTGCGATTAAAACAAAAATCGGCAGAGGATTGAACAAAACAATATTTTTGACGTCGAAAATAAAATCCGTATACGGATTGAGCGCGAAAAACGCGGGGATGAACAGCCAAAGCGGCGGATTTTTCCCCGATACGTTTTTTTCAAGCGTTGCCGCCGATACAACCCACGCCGCTAAAATCAAGCTTTCCCACCGTCCCCAATTCGGCAGGGAAAACAGCCGCCTACGCCCAAACGGACTTGGGATTTTCACACCAATCGAACATTGACGCCATGGTTTTTCAAGGATTGTTTCAAAACGGGAACGGGCAAGGTGCCGAAATGGAAAATCGACGCCGCCAAAGCCGCGTCGGCAAACCCTTTTTCAAACACGTCGACAAAGTGCTGCGGATTCGCCCCCGCGCCGCCCGAAGCGATAACGGGAATACGGACGCTTTGCGATATTGCGGCGGTAATCGGCAAATCGAATCCCTGCTGCGTGCCGTCCGCGTCCATCGAGGTTAAAAGAATTTCCCCCGCCCCCAAATTTCCGACCGTTTTAGCCCATTCAAGCGCTTTCAGTGCTGTTTTATGCTTTCCCGCGCGGGTGACGACATAATATTCGCCGTCGTATTTTTTGACATCTATGGCGACCGTAACGCATTGCGACCCGAACTTGCCCGCGGCTTGCTCGATTAAATCGGGATTTTCGACGGCGGCGGAGTTGACGGACACTTTGTCCGCGCCTGCCAGCAGTAAATCGCGCATATCGTCCAACGTCCTAATTCCGCCCCCGACGGCAAAAGGGATGAAAACATTTTCGGCGACGCGCTCCACAACGTCCAGCATGGTTTTGCGTCCGTCGTTCGTCGCGGTGATGTCCAGCAAAACCAGTTCGTCTGCGCCCTGTTCGGAATAACGTTTTGCCAGTTCCGCCGCATCGCCCGCATAGCGCAGATTTTCAAAGTTGACTCCTTTGACCGTTTGCCCGTCTTTGACGTCCAAGCACGGAATAATGCGCTTTGTAATCATGAAAACACCCACCTTTTCAGCGTATCGCGCCCGACTTGCCCGCTTTTTTCGGGATGAAACTGTGTCGCCGTAACGTTTTTGTGCTGAATCGCCGCCGTAAAAGGAACATGATAGTCGGCGACGGCGGACACAACCGACGAATCGGCGGGGACAACGTGGTACGAGTTCACAAAGTAATAAAAATCGTCGCTTAAAAAAGTATTCGCCGCCGTGGTTTGAATTTTGTTCCAGCCGATTTGGGGAACTTTTCCCGTTTGAAAGCGGATGCAGCTTCCTTTGAATATCCCCAATCCTTTGACGTTCGGCGCTTCCTCGGACGAATCGAACAAAACTTGCAGTCCGACGCAGATTCCGAAAAACGGCACGCCTTTTTCAATCACGGCTTTCAAAGGGGCGGTCAACCCTTTTTGATTCAGCGACCCCATGACTTGCCCGAAATGTCCCTGTCCGGGGAACAGCAGTTTGTCCGCCTGTTCGATTTTTTCCGCTTTGTCCGTCAAAACGAACGGCACGTCGAAGCTTTCCAACAAATTGACGACGCTTTTCAAATTGCCGCCGCCGTAATCCAATACCGTCAGCATCTTATCCTCAATACAATAATCCGAGCATGACCAGTCCGTACAAAGCGGTCAAGCCGCACAATATTTTATCGCTCAGCAGAACATCAACGGGATCGGCGTATTTTTGCGTTTCGACGCAGAGTCCGTATTTCATGCAAATGACAATGACCAAAGGCACCGTCCAAATGACGGCATTTGAATGAAGAACGGACGGCGACATCGCCCACAGTGCGTAAAAAGCAATGGTCAGCGTTTGGCAGACAGTCATATACTTGTCCAAAAAAGCGGGAGTGTAAACTTGTAAAACGCCTTTGTTTTCGCCCGCCGGCAAATCATTGCGCCGCTTGCCCAGCGCCAGATAACACGCCATGGTCATGACGGTCATATACAGCCACGGCGACACTTCTTCGTCAATCAGCGCCGCCCCGTAAAACAGACGGATTAAAAATCCCGACACCAGCAGAGCAATGTCGAAAATCGGAATTTTTTTCGCCCCGTTGCTGTAGACGGTGTTGCAAAAAAAATAAACCGCCAGCAAAACCGCCGCCGTGCCGTTTTGCAAAGCCGCCGCACCGCCGAATGTTAAAAGCATCAGCAAAACAAACAAGACTTTCGCCGTTTTTTTTGAAACGGTTTTTGCGGCGAGGGGGCGGAGTTTTTTGACTTCGTGCAATCTGTCGGCTTCCATGTCCGCCAAATCGTTCATGATATAAACGGCGGAGACCAGACAGCAAAAACACAGCGTTCCGGCCAAAGTCGTCAAAAACAGCGTGCCGTTTGTCAATCCGCCGCCGAAAACCAGCGGCAGAAAAATCAAACCGTTTTTAATCCAATGGGGCAAGCGCAAAAGCTTCAAAACCGGCGGCATGAATTCTCCTTTTGCTCAAGGATAAGGGCTTTTGACGCACGAAGCAACGAAAACTAAAAGTTCTTTTCACACAAATCGGCAATCGGGCAGGCGTCGCATGCCGGTTTTTTCGCCGCGCAGACATAACGGCCGTGCAGCACAAGCCAATGCGCGACATATTTCAAATCTTCATCGGGAACAACGCCTTTAACCGCTTTCGCCAGATTTTTTTCGACTTCGAGCGGCGTTTTCCCCGCCGCGATGCCGATGCGGTTGCAAAGCCTTAAAACATGCGTGTCCACGCCGAACGTCGGTTTCCCGTAAAACGTGTTCAAAAACACATTCGCCGTTTTGCGGCCGACTCCCGCCAATGTTTGCAGCGTGTCGAAATCCGTCGGAATTTTTCCGCCGTATTTTTCAACCAAATCCTTTGACAGAGCCATAATGCTTTTGGCTTTGTTGTTGAACAGTCCGATGGAGCGGATGTGCGTTTTCAGCTTTTCTTCGCCCAGCGCCAGCATTTTTTCGGGCGTGTCCGCCGCCGCGAACAAAGCGGGCGTCGCTTTGTTGACGTTTTTATCCGTCGTTTGTGCCGATAAAACAATCGCGACCAGCAGCGTATAGTCCGAAGAATAGTTCAATTCGCACTTCGGTTCGGGATTCAACCGTTTGAAGCGGGCGAAGATTTCTTTGATTTTATCGGCGGACAGCATTTCAAACTCCGAACCGTTTTAAAATCGCGTCGATTCTGCGATGCGCGTCCGCGCTGTTCAGCCGGATGTCCGACAGCAAAGGGTACAAGTTGTAAATCATTTGCCGCACTTCAAAAAAGCTGGCGCGGAACGGGCGGATTTCATTGTAAACGGCGTAAAAACGCTTGCTTAACCCTTGGACGCCGCAAAAAGCGAATTCAAATTCCGAATCCGCGAAGCAAATCGCGGGATCGACGAACGCTTTGACGCGCCCGTGGCGGCATAAAACACTGCTGGACCAAATGTCGCCGTGAATCAAGGACGGCCGTTCCGGTTCGTCCAACCAGCGGTGCAGCTGCCCCGCCAATTTTTCGATTCTGCCCATCGTTTCAGACGTCAAATATCCCGTGTCAAGAGCTTGCCGCGCCATGAAAAGCAGTCTGTTTTGTGCAAAAAAGTCCGTCCATTTGCCGTTTTTTTTGTTGGGCTGAATCGCTCCCCTGTACAAGGTGTCAAAGTCGAATCCGTATTGCGAAGCGGTTTGTTCGTGCAGTTTTGCAAGCAATTCCGCCGTTTCGGGTTCCGAATCCGCCGCCAAAGTGCCGTCCGCGACGATATATTCGTGGACCAGAACGGAATCGTCGGAATAAAACACTTCGGGCATCGGCAGGGAAGTATGCTTTTTCAAATATTCAATGGACGATCCCTCTATCGCCAGTTTGTCGCCGTTGCCTTTGGGCAGTTTGACGACGACCTGCGATCCGTCGGACAGAACGACCAGCTTGGCATCCGTGCGCCCGCCGGCCAGCGTTACCGCCGACACGACCAGACGGTGCGTCGCGCGTTCGACGATTTGCGTTACTTTTGCCGACAAAGGGTTTTTTTCGACCTGCATCACACTTTTTCCCGAACAGAGGCCAGCACGTTTGTGCAGGCGGCGCGTATCAAATCAAACACCGATTGAAAGCCGTCATAACCGCCGTAATACGGGTCGGGGACATCCGTGAATCCTGTTTCGGGCGCATAGTCTTTCATCAGCAATTTCAGTTCCGCCTTGCTTTGCGCCGATTCGCGGCGCAATTTTTCCAGAACCTGCAGATGCGACGCGTCCAGAGCGATAATCAAATCAAAGTTTTGAAAATCGTCCCGAACGACTTTCCTTGCGCGCAGGGAAGAGATGTCCACTCCGTTTTTCAAAGCCGTTTCGACAGCTCGCGAATCGGGGGATTGCCCCGCGTGCCAGCTGCTGATTCCCGCCGAATCCACCGTTACCGCCCTCTGCAGCCCAGCGTTTTCGACCATTTGTCGGAAAACGCCCTCGGCAGTCGGAGAGCGGCATATATTACCGGTGCATACGAACAGAACTTTGTACATACTGTTACCAAAACACAGAAAAGTTAATAAATGGATAAGCTGGAATTTTCCCCGAATCCGTGCTATATAAAATAAAAAGTTCAATATGGAGGTTTTACAGATGTCTTTCGATTATCAACGGGATTCGGTCATCACCCGCACGGCCGCCATGGTCGACGAAGGGTTGCGCCAATATATGCTCAAGGTCTACAACTATATGACTTTGGGATTGCTGGTAACCGCGTTTGTCAGCTACGGACTGGCTCATTCGACGCTGGCCGCTTTGTTTTTCAATGTGCAGGCTGGAACGCTCAGCGGCTTGGGGTGGGTTGCCGTTTTGCTGCCGTTCGTTTTGGTGTTTATGATGGGATCGGCCGTCAGAACGGGCAACGCCGCCAAAGCGCTGACGCTGTTCGTTATTTTCTCGGCCGCGTTCGGCGTGTCGATGACGACGGTTTTCTGGGCTTATACGGGATTAAGCATCCTGCGCGTGTTTTTGATTACCGCGGGCATGTTCCTGTCTATGAGCCTGTACGGCTATACGACCAAACGCGATTTGACCAAGTTCGGCTCTTTTCTGATGATGGGGCTGTTCGGCATTATTATTGCAATGGTGGTCAACATTTTTGTCAAAAGCGCGCCGCTGGATTTCGTCGTGTCCGTTCTGGGCGTTTTGATTTTCGTCGGATTGACCGCTTTCGACACGTTTAAAGCCCGCGAATGGTACAGCGAATCGGATTCCGCGGAAATGTCGAACGCCAAAGCCATTTTTGGCGCGCTGGATTTGTACATGGACTTCATCAACCTGTTTTTGTACATGCTGCGCTTTTTCGGCGACAGACGCAACTGACGGATTTGAACAGGAAAAAACGGGGCGTTTGCCCCGTTTTTTATAGCCGCAGCGCTCTTATCGCATTCAAAACGGCAATCACCATTACGCCGACATCGGCAAACACCGCCGCGCCCATGCCCGCCAATCCGAACGCGCCCAAAGCCAGACATGCTGCTTTGACGCCGATTGCGAACACGATGTTTTCACGCACAATCCGCAAGCATTTGCGCGATATTTTAATCGCCAGCGCAATCTTTTGCGGATTATCGTCCATCAGCACGATATCGGCGGCTTCGATTGCCGCGTCCGATCCGATAGCCCCCATGGCAATGCCGACATCCGCGCGCGCCAAAACGGGCGCGTCGTTGATGCCGTCGCCGACAAAAGCCAGCTTGTCCGACGGAGATTCGGCTTTCAGCAATTCCTCGACTTTTTGCACTTTGTCTGCGGGGAGCAATTCACTGTATACCGCATCCAATCCCAAGTATTCGCCGACATGTTCCGCCACCGCTTTGACATCGCCCGTCAGCATGACCGTTTTTTTGACGCCGATGGCTTTCAAGTCGGCAATCGCCTGCTTGGCCTGCGGTTTGACCACGTCCGCGATAACGATGTGTCCCGCGTACTTGCCGTCCAAAGCCGTATGGACAATCGTTCCGACACTGTGGCAGGGCGTGCTGTCAACGTTGATTTTTTTCATCAGCTTGTCGTTGCCCGCGGCGAAAGTTTTGCCGTTGATGCAGGCGATTACGCCGCCGCCGGCGACTTCGTGCACGTCCGAAACGGCGGAACGGTCGATTTCTTTGCCGTAAGCTTGGCAAATGCTTTTTCCGACGGGATGTGACGAAGCACATTCCGCCAAAGCCGCATATTCCAGCAGCCGTTCGGCTTCCATTTCATTGTGGTGAATGCCGCAAACTTTGAATACGCCTTGGGTCAGCGTTCCCGTCTTGTCAAACACGACGGTTTTTGTTTTCGCCAGTGTTTCCAGATAGTTTGCGCCTTTTATCAGCACACCCGCTTTGCTTGCTCCCCCGATGCCCGCGAAAAAGCTGAGCGGCACGCTGATAACCAAAGCGCACGGGCAACTGATGACTAAAAACACCAAAGCGCGGTAAATCCAGCTTTCCCAATCGGCGGGAATCTCCATAAAAAACTGCCGAATCAGCGGCGGCATGACCGCCAAAGCCAAAGCGCCGAAACACACGGCGGGCGTGTACATGCGGGCGAATTTGGAAATATAGGCTTCGGATTTCGCTTTGTGCGATTGCGCGTTTTCCAGCAGTGAAAAAATCTTGGACACCGTCGATTCGCCGAACGGCTTGGTCGTTTCAATGCGTAAAACGCCGTCAAGGTTGATGCTGCCGCTGAAAATTTCATCCCCCGTTTCAACCGAACGCGGCACGCTTTCCCCTGTCAAGGCAGCTGTGTTTAACGATGATTTACCGCTGACAACCCGTCCGTCCAAAGGCACTTTTTCCCCCGGCTGAACAACGATGACTGATCCGACTGCGACGGTTTCCGGCGCAACGGTTTCAAGCTGGCCGTCCTTTTCAAGATGCGCGCAATCGGGACGGATATCCATTAAAGCGGCAATGTTTTTGCGGCTTTTGTCGACGGCGATATCCTCGAACAATTCGCCGGTTTGAAAAAACACCATAACGGCGACGGCTTCGGTGTAATCGCCCGTTTTGTAAACCGCCAGCGCAATCGCGCCCAAAGTTGCGACCGCCATTAAAAAATCTTCGTCGAACAAATCGCCGTCCTTGATGCCGTCAAACGCTTCAAACAAAACGTCGTATCCCGCAATCAAGTAGGCCGCGATGTACAGCGCCGCCGCAATGCCGGACGGCAAGGCGGTAAAATGCAGCACCGCAACAAGGCCCGCCGCCGCCAAAATGCGAACCAGTTTTATCTTTTGTTCCGTTTCCATGGCCGTGTCCTTTGATTTAACAATTAAGCAATCATTTAATTGTTAAAATAAAACTGTTGGAGAGGCGTGTCAATAAAAAACATTCTTTCTTTGGCGGGCAAGTGTGGTAACATGCACATTCGGAGGACATTATGGAATTGCCGCACAATCACGGGCAAAACGTCGAACACAACTTCGACCACATGCCGAAAACATCGGATTTTCAAGTCGTTTCCGACATTTTCAAATTGTTGGACGACAATAACCGCGCGCGGATTTTCTGGCTGCTGTGCCATTGCGAAGAATGTGTCATCAACCTGTCCGCCATGGTGGAGATGAGCAGTCCTGCCGTCATGCACCATTTGAACCGGCTGAAAGCCGCGGGATTGATTGAATCGGAACGCAAAGGCAAGGAAGTTTATTACAAAGCCGCAGAAACGCCGCAGGCGGATTTGCTGCATCATACGATAGAAAAACTGGTTGAAATCAGTTGCCCCGCCGAAAAGTAAAAAAGCGCTTGAGTGCAGGGTAAAGAAGCTATACTTTAGTTTTAGCGGATTAAAACTAAAGGCGAGGCAAAGATGAAACTGCGGAAAACGGTGCTGTTGGCGCTGCTGCTGTTGGCGGGATGCCGATTGCCGGAAGAAGACGCAGCGATGCT